>OATP01001043.1_pt1 | contig 12917 bp, 9 predicted proteins | sample 1495041 | NCBI WGS metagenome assembly OATP01 (sample SAMEA2579972, study PRJEB22360) | human gut metagenome | biome: human gut; feature: human-associated habitat; material: faeces | place: Denmark | collected 2008/2010 | reverse complement strand
CCTTGCCGACCCGCCCGGAGTGGCGGGGCGGTGGCGCGGCGGAGCCAGTTGCCGCTGTGATGGTAGACGGTGAACATCATGGCGGTGATTACCCAGGTTACGGGGTAGACAAGCAGCAGGTGCTCAAGCGACGGATCGAAGGGCATGATCGCAAACACCCAAATCACTCTGAGTACGACGGTGCCAAAGATGGTGAGCATCATAGGCTGCAGACTCACGCCGGCGCCGCGGATGGAACCCGAGGCGTTCTCGATAATCGAGAAAATCGCATAGAACGGCGCAATGAAATGGAGGATAGTCGTGGTGTACGCCGAAATCGAAGCATCGTCGACAAACAAACGCGACAGCGGGCCCGAGAACACCAGCAGCACGGCAGACAGGCCACCAATGAGCATAAACGACAGCACGAGCGACGTATGGTAGCCCTTGCGCATGCGCTCGTAGTTGCGCGCGCCAAAGTTCTGCGCCGAGAACGTAGTGATCGATACGCCGAGCGCCTCGGTCACCATCCAGATAATGCCATCCAGGCGCCCAGATAGACCCCAAGCAGTCGTGACATCGGCGCCAAACGAATTAACCGACACCTGGATCAGCACGTTCGAGATCGAATAGGCAGCCGATTGAAAACCGAGTGGCAGACCACACGAGATCATACTCTTGCAAATACCGCGATCGATGCCGAGCTTAGACAGCGAAAGACGCCATGCACCCGGAGCGCGCATCATGCGCAACACGATCATCGTTGCATTGGAGCAAATGGTCAGCGCCACTGCGATGCCGCAGCCCAGCGCCTCCATATGCAACACAGCGACAAAGATGATATCCAGCACCACGTTAACCAGGCAGCCAGAGGCAATGATCACGGCGGGCCCGCGCGTATCGCCCACGGCACGCAGCAGTGCGGTTCCCATATTCAGCAGCAGTGCCGCAACCATCGCGGCAAAATAACAGCGAGCATAGGCCACGCCCTCGGCCAATAGTTCATGCGGCGTGTTCATAAGCACCAGCATGGGCTCAACGAACACTATGCCAAGAATCGAGAAAACGATACCGCCCACCAGCGCGAGCGTCATGGCTGTATGGACCGAACGACTCAGTCGCTCATCATCGTGCTGACCAAAATACTGACCGGTAATGACCGCGCAGCCGGCGCCGACGCCAACGCAAAAGCCAATGCAGAGCTCGGTGAGCACCATCGTAGCTTGAATGCCACCTAGCGCGAGCTTGCCGCCAAACTGACCGACGATATAGGTACCGATAAGCGTGTAGGCCTGCTGAAAAAACGAACTAAAAAAGATGGGAACGCACAGCGAAAGCAGCTGCTGCCAAATAACACCCTGCGTTACATCGATAGCCGTAGATTTCTTAGCCACACGCCCTCCCCAAAAGCGTACGTCAACCGACAAAACAGTAATTAAAGACCTAAGCTAATAGCAGCTTAGCACCGACCGACGTCGACCGAAACACCCCGAGTCAGAGCCCGGTGCAAACTATCTGCCTAGTGATACAGCCCCGGCTGGTAGTGATACTCGTTGCTCACGTGCGGGCACAGCTGCCAAAAGGCGACGGCACTCGCCGCGGCCACGTTGAGCGAATCGACCCCGTGCGCCATCGGAATACGCACGGCTCGGTCGCAGCCCGCGATAGTCTTGGCGCCCAGGCCGGCACCCTCGGTGCCCATAAAGATCGCCAGGCGATCAACCTCCTGCAGCGCAGGATCGTCCAGCGAAACGGAGTCGTCCGTCAGTGCCATCGCAGCGCACGAAAAACCGGCTTCGTGCAGTTCCGCCAGGCCATCGTGCGGCCACACACGAGCCTCGCCGCCAATACGCGTCCACGGCACCTGAAACACCGTGCCCATGCTCACGCGGGCCGAGCGACGGTACAGCGGGTCGCAGCACGTCGGACTGACCAAAATACCGTCGACATTGAGCGCGGCGGCCGAGCGGAAAATCGCACCCACGTTCGTGTGGTCGACAATACCCTCGAGCACGCACACGCGCACCGGGCGCTCCCCCGCCGCCTCAACGACGCCACCCAAGAACTCATCAACCGGAATCTGCCGCGGGCGACGAAACGCCGCGAGCGCACCGCGCGTCACGTTAAAGCCCGTCAGCTGCTCCATGAGTTCCATGGAAGCCACGAACACAGGAACCGGACCTGCGCCCTCGCGCACAACCAGGCGCTCAAACAGCGGCATCATCTGGTCGAGCCAGCGTTCGCCCAAAAGAAAGCTCACCGGCTCATATCCGGCGCGAACCGCGCGCTCGATAACCTTGGCACTCTCGGCGATAAAGATGCCCTTTTGCGGCTCTAGCACGCAGCGCAGTTCACGCTCGGTCAGTCGCACGTAGGCATCGAGCCGCTCGTCCTCGAGCGAATCAATTCGCAGAACCTCAACGGCATCAGTCATAGCAGCCTGCCCGCACCCTTCTTTACAGCACATCTATACCAAACGAGGCGACGCTAAGCGCCGCCCCATACATTCAATCAACCAGATAATACCGTTCACGCCAGGCGATTTACGCCTCAACGCGACGATACGTCACGAACTCATAATCGACACCCTCGTCGCCCTCGCCCGAGGCAATCGTGGCAACACCGCCACGCCACGCAATCTCCCACGCGGGATCGGCGTCCAAATCGGGAAAGTACGTGTCCACGGCATGAGTGCAATGGTCGTGCGTGACCTCGGCCTCGGCGCAATACGGCAAAAACTGCCGATACACCTCGCCGCCACCGATCACCCAGGCAACGGGCTCATCGGCAACCGCGGCGAGCGCCTCGTCGATGCTATGCACCACGTCGACGCCCTCGACAGCAAAATCCTCGTCGCGGGTAAGCACGATATTGCGACGGTTCTTGAGTGGACGCCCACCGGGAAAACTCAGCAGCGTCTTGCGCCCCATGATGACCGGGCAGCCCTTGGTGCAGGCCACAAAATGGCGCATGTCGGCGCGATTGGACACCACCATGTCGCCCTCGCACCCAATGCCCCAATCGTCACACACGGCAACGATAGCAGATAGCTTACACGTCATGAGCACCACCTACACCGCAATGGGAATGTTCTTGACCTGCGGGCCGTGCTCATAGCCCTCCACAATCAGGTCGTCGGTCGTAAACGCATAGAAATCGTGCACGTCGGGGTTAAGCGTTACCTTAGGCGCCGCAAACTGCGGACGCTCGATAAGCTCGCGGACGATATCGACATGACGGTCGTAGATATGGGCGTCGGCGATCACATGCAGCAGCTCGCCGGGAATCATATCGATCGACTGCGCAACCATCATCAGCAAGATGGCGTACTGGCACACATTCCAGTTGTTCGCGGCCAAAATGTCCTGGCTGCGCTGGTTGAGAATCATGTTGAGCGTCGGCTTGTCGTCCTGCGGGCGCTGCGTGACGTTATAGGTCACGCTGTACGCGCACGGATACAGGTGCATCTCGGACAGGTCGCTAAACACATACGTGTTGGTCATGATGCGGCGACTGTACGGTGTGTGCTTAAGATCGTACAGCACTCGGTCCATCTGGTCGAAATCGCCCTCGGCATAATGGCTCTTCTGGCCAATCTGGTACCCGTAGGCCTTGCCGATGGAGCCGGTCTCGTCGGCCCACTCATCCCAAATATGGCTGTTGAGGTCATGGACGTTATTGGACTTCTTTTGATAGATCCACAAAATCTCGTCCATCGCAGACTTAAGCGCCGTGCGGCGCAGGGTGAGCGCAGGGAACTCCTCGCGCAGGTCGTAGCGCGCCGTAACGCCAAAGTTTTTAATGGTATAGGCAGGGGTGCCGTCCTCCCACACCGGACGGACCTTTTGGCCCTCGGTGGTGGTGCCATGGTCCAGAATGTCGCGGCACATGGATACAAACTGTTGATCAGCTTTGCTCATTGACCCTCCTGTCAGTCGCCTACAAGCGAGATTCATTGTAGCCCAGGCGCACGCGGCCCCACAGCCCAAACATAAGCCCTCATTTTCTGACATATGCCAGAAATTCCTTGCGCAAATCCGCACGTTCGCTATTCTATTGTTGACATATGTCAGATTTGGAGAGTGTATGGCAGGAAGACGAGAAAAATTACGCCGCGTTGGGATCATCCCCGAATACCGCGGCTTTACCCCCGACGGCCTTGCCAGTGGAGACGCCATCGACATGACGATCGACGAACTCGAGGTGCTGCGCCTGTGCGACCTGGAAGGCCTTAACCAAGAGGCAGTCGCACAGCAGATGGGCATCGCGCGCGCCACGGTGGCGGCTATTTGCAGCCGAGCACATCGTAAGGTGGCAAACGCGCTGGTCAACGGGCGAGCGCTCAGTATCGAGGGCGGCAATATCGCATACTCCCCCATCACCACGACAACGGCCGCATGGCCAGCAAAGGAGGTCAGCACCATGAGGGTGGCAACGACGTACGACAACGGCAACATCTTTATGCACTTTGGCCGCAGCGAACAGTTCAAGATCTACGACATCCAGGATGGCAAGGTGCTCAACGAGCAGGTCGTAGGCACCGGCGGCACCGGTCACGGCGCATTGGTGGGCCTGCTTACCAACGGTGGCGTTGACACGCTCATCTGCGGCGGTATCGGCGGAGGCGCCATCAACGCGCTCACCCAGGCCGGCATCACGGTCTATGCGGGCGCCCAGGGCAGCTGCGATGCCTGCGTCGAGGCCCTCATTGCCGGCACGCTCGCGCAGACCGGCGAGGCCACCTGCGGCTGCCACGGCCATCACGACCACGACGGACATGAGGGCTGCAGCTGCCACTAGCGGCAAGCACCTCGACGTCAACACGCTTCCGCGCGTGCGACAACCTGCGAACAAACGGCGTAGGCCGCCTGGAGTACCATCCAGGCGGCCTACGTCATACACGACTCAACCAGTCGTTACTTCTTATTGCGCATCTGCGCTTCCATCTGGCGCAGCAGGTCCATATCGGACTTAGGACCGCCCATTCCCAGGCCGCCCATGCCGCCCAGGCCCATGGCATCCAGACCGGGAATATTGGGCATGCGCATCTTTTTGCCCTTCTTACCCTTCTTGCCCTTCTTGCCACCGGCCTGTGCCTGATTGGCCATCGAGCGCATGCGGCCCATCATCTTGTTCATCTCGCCCCACTGCTTCATAAGGCTATTGACCTCGGTGGGAGTCACGCCGGCGCCCTTGGCGATACGGGCGCGGCGCTGGCCGTTGATGATGGAGGGACGCAGGCGCTCCTCCTTGGTCATCGACATGATGATGGCCTCGTTCTTGTCGAAGATGCCCTCGTCCAAATTGCCGCCCATCTGGTTGAGCGCGCGCTGGCCGCCGGGGAGCATACCCAGGATGCCCTTCATGCCGCCCATCTTCTTGACGGCCTTCATCTGGTCGAGCATGTCGTTCATGGTAAAGCCCTCGCGCAGCATGCGCTCGGCAGCCTCGAGCTGCTCGGCGTCGGCCGCCTCCTGGGCCTTCTCGATGATGCCGACAACGTCGCCCATGCCTAAGATGCGCTTGGCCATGCGGTCGGGATAGAACGGCTCAAGCGAATCGGGTTTCTCGCCCATGCTAACAAACTTGATAGGCTTGCCGGTCACCTGGCGCACAGAAAGCGCGCCGCCGCCACGGGCGTCGCCGTCGAGCTTGGAGATGATCACGCCGTCAAAGTCGGTGCGCTCGGCGAAGGTCGAGACGACGTTGACGATATCCTGGCCGGTCATGGCATCGACAACCATCAGCACCTGGTCGGGCTTGACGGCCTTCTTGATGTCCACGGCTTCCTGCATCATCTGCTCGTCGATCTGCAGACGACCGGCGGTATCGACGATGACCACGTCACGCAGGTGGTCGACGGCCTCCTGGATGGCGCCCTTGGCGATGTCGACCGGGTGCGCACCGTCGCCGCGGAAGACCGGCACGCCGATCTCGCCACCGAGCGTGGCAAGCTGGTCGGCAGCGGCGGGACGGTAGCCGTCGCACGCGGCGAGCAGCGGCGAGCGACCCTGCTTCTTGAGCAGGTAGGCCAGCTTTACGGCCGCAGTGGTCTTACCGGAGCCCTGAAGGCCCACGAGCATGATGACGTTGGGAATGCGGTTGCTAAAGACGAGCTTGCTCTCGGTAGAGCCGAGCATCTCGGTGAGCTCGTCGAGCACGATCTTGACGACGTTTTGCGCCGGCGACAGCGACTCCATGACCTCGGCGGTCATGCAGCGCTCCTTGGTCTTGGCGACGAACTCCTTAACGACCTTAAAGTTGACGTCGGCCTCGAGCAGCGCCATGCGAATGTCGCGCATGGCCGAGGTGATATCGGCCTCGGTCAGCTTGCCCTTGCCGCGCAGGCGGTCAAATGTGTCGTTGAGGCGATCGCTCAGAGAATCAAACACTAGTCACTCCTTAATTGGATTCGCCCACCAGGGCGCGGCAGAAATCTTTGGCATTGAACTTCTGCAGGTCATCGACCTGCTCGCCCACGCCTACGCGCAGGATTGGGAGCTTGAGCTTCTCGGCCACGGCCATGGCGATGCCGCCCTTAGCCGTGCCGTCGAGCTTTGTCATGATAATACCGTCCAGGCCAAGCGCCTCGTTAAACTCGAGCGCCTGGTTCAGACCGTTTTGGCCCGTCGCGGCGTCGATCACAAGCACGACCGAGACGGGCATGGGGCCGGCGGCCATATTGGCGGCGCGCTTACGGGTCACATTGACCACCTTGGCAAGCTCGCGCATGAGCTCGGGGCTCGTGTGCAGACGACCGGCGGTATCGATGAGCACCAGGTCGCTGCCGCGCTTGTCGGCCTCGTCGAGCACGTCGTAGCAAACACTTGCCGGGTCGGAGCCGCGGTCGCGCTTGATGACGGGGACGCCAGCGCGCTGGCCCCACACATCGAGCTGCTCGATAGCGGCAGCACGGAAGGTATCGGCCGAACCGATCACGACGTTCTTGCCGCGGGCGGCCATGGCGCTCGCGATCTTACCGACCGTCGTGGTCTTGCCGGCACCGTTAATGCCCACAAACAGCACGCAGCTCGGCGTATCGGAAAACGGATCGCGCTCGATGGGCACAAAGTGCTGCTCAAGCTGCTCGGCCAGGGCGCGGCGGAGTTGCGGGGCGGTCTTGAGGTTCTTCTTAGCCGCGGCATCGCGCAGGTCATCGGAGACCTTTATGGCGACCTCGGCGCCCATGTCACCCATGACGAGGGTGTCCTCCAGGTCCTCCCAAAAATCCTCGTCGACCTCGCCGCCAAAGTAAAAGACCTCGTTGAGGGCCTCGCGGCTTCGCTCAAGTCCGCGCGAGAGAGCGTCAAAGAATCCCATTATGCATTCACGACCTTTCCGGTTTCGCGATCGAGTTTTTGCGAGACGACGCGACTGACGCCGTCGGCTTGCATCGAGACGCCATAGAGGACGTCAGCGTCCTCCATAGTACGGCGCTGATGCGAAATGACCAAGAGCTGTGTATCGGAACGCAGCACATCGAGGGCTCCGATGAGCTTGGACAGGTTGGCGTCATCAAGCGCCGCCTCGACCTCGTCCAGCACATAGAACGGCACCGTGCGCGTGCGGTACACGGCAAAGAGCAGGGCGAGCGCCGTCAGACTCTTCTCGCCACCCGACATGAGCATCATCTTGGTGATGCGCTTGCCGCGCGGCTGCGCCACGACCTCGATACCCGTCTCGGCCGGATGCTCGGGATCGGTCATCTCCAGATGAGCCTGACCGCCCGGGAAGAGCATGGCGAAGATCTCGCGGAAGTTCGCGTCGACCTTCTCGAAGGTTACCAGGAAGGCCTTCCGCATCTTGCGATCAATGGCCACCGTGATCTTGGTGAGCGCCTTGCGCGCGCTCTCCAGATCGGCCAGCTGCTCCTCGATGTAGTCGGCGCGGCGCTTGAGCTGCGCGTACTCCTCCATGGCAACTTGGTTAACGGGACCAAGGTTGTTGATCTGGCGCACAAGCTGGTTGAGCTCGCGCTCGGCGGCGTCGCGGTCGGTGGGAGCCGGAAGCATGAGCGCTTCCTCGAGCACCGTGGTGCCATCGGCGGTAATGGCCTTAATGGCAGCCTCTACCTGCACCTCGAGCTTGCCACGCGCGACCTTGAACTCGTTTTGCGTGGCAGAGGCGGTATCGACCCGCTCCTTAGCGCGGGCAACCTCCGCCTTGGCATCCTCGATGGTTTTCTTAAGCGAAGCCGAGTCCGCCTCCTCCAGAGAGGCCTGGTCACGCAAGCGCGCTGCCCAATCCGATGCGCGCTCCAGCAGGGCCGAATAGCGCTCGTGCATGGGGTCGACGCGCAGACGCAGCAGCTCGAGTGAGCGCGAGGCCTGGCGTGTTCCGCGGATACGACGGTCGATGCCCTCAAGACGATGCTCCAGGTCGGGCACGCGACCCTTCAGCGAACGCAGGCGCTCGCTCGTCTGGGCTAGGCGAACCTTGGCGTCGGCGAGCTTGCCGGCAGCCTCGGAATCGTCACGGCGAACGCGGTCGAGTTCGTAGTTGGCCTCGGCAATCTGCAAGCCCAGATCGCTTGCCTGCGCGCGGGCCTCGTCACGCGAACGGGTGAGCTCATCAACCCGCGGGCGCGCAGCGCGAACGGCTTCGGAGGCCTGCTCGCGACGCTTGGAGATGCGCACGCGCTCGACCTCAGCATTGTTGGCGCTTTGCTCCAAGCGGCCGATCTCGGAGAGCAGCGAGCGGCGCTCGCCCTCAAGACGGGCGATCTCGCCGGCGGCATCGTCCTCGGCGGCACGGGCCTCCTCGACGGCAGCGTTGGCCTCAACGACTTGGTCCGAAGCATGCTCAAAGATGGCGGCCAAATCGGGCTCAAGCCCCTCCAGCTCGCGAATGCGACGCTTACGCTCCAGAGCACCCGACGCCTCGCCGGCATCGAGGCCCACACGCACCAGGCCGCCGCAGGCGACGCGGGCGCCATCGGGGGTCACGTAAGTCACGCCGTCAACGACCGGCGCCGAAAGCGCGGCAGAAAGATCGTCCACGACGTAATAACCGCCGAGCAGCGCCTCGACGACGGGTCCGTAGCCTGCGCGCACGGACAGACGATCAACCAGGCGGGTACCGGCAGCGCCCTCAGCGGCGGTAGAGCCGCTCACGCCGCGCGCCACCAGCAGTGCCTCGCCCGAGGCCTTCTTTTGGTCCAGAGCCGCACGACCGGCACGCTCAAGCGTGGCGGCGTCATCAAACAGCAGCGCATCGATATCGCCGGCGAGCAATTGCTCAACCAGGCCCTCAAGCTCGCGCGGGGCCTCCAGCACGTCGCCCAGACGGCCTGAGACATTATCGCCCAGCGCACCCACCAGACGGCTCACGAGCGGCGAGCTGTCGGCCATGCGGGCATCGAGTTTCTTTTGGCTGGCAAGCTCCGAGCGCACCTCGGATAACTTGTTGCGTGCCTCGCTCTCACGGGCACGCAGGTCCTTCAGGGCCGCGCGTGCCGTCTCGGTGGCCTCACGCGCATCGACCTGAGCCTGGCGCGCTTCCTCAAGAGCGCCCTCAAGCTCCTCGGCGCGGTCGCGACGGCTCTCGAGCGAGGCCATGACCTCCTCGAGCTGCTCGTCGATCTGCTCCAGGCGCGAGGCATACATGTTGTCCTCGACCTCGGCATTGCTCAAGGAATCCTTCACCTTGGCGAGCTCGAGCGCGGCGTTATCGGCTACGCGCTGCACATCGCGTTGCTCACGCGTAAGCTGCGAAATCTGATTGTCGAGCGCCACGTGCCGCTCGTGGAGCTCAGCGGCGGCAGGACCAGCGGCGTCAACGTCCTCCTGGGCCTGCATATGCGCGCCGGTCACTTCCTCAAGCTGCGCACGCGCGTCCTCGAGCTCCTCGACCACGCGACGACGCTGATGCTCGGAACTCGAAATCTGCCCGCGCATGTCAGACAGGCGCGACACCATGTTGTGGCCCTTTTCCTCGAGCAGGCGCATGTCGGAGTTAATGCGGCCGACCACATCTTGCATATGGCGGCGTTGCTCGCCCAGGTCGCCCACAAACAGGCCCTTTTCCTCGAGCATGACCTGAAGCTTCTCGAGCTCACGCTCCTTTTCGCCCATGCGGTACTGCGCAAGCTCCAGCTCGGCAGCGCCCTCCTTGGAGCGACTCTCCAGGTCGTTCCACTGCGACTGCAGCGAACGCAGCTCGTCGACGGCTAGCATCTGCGTAAGCTCGCTCGCGCGCGAGGACAGCTCTTTGTACTTGCGCGCGCGATCGACCTGACGCTCCAGCGGTCGCAGCTGACGGGCGATTTCTTTATTGATGTCGCGGGCACGCGTCAGGTGCTCGTCCATTGACTTAATCTTTTTGAGCGCACGCTCCTTGCGGCGCTTGTGCTTGGAGATGCCGGCGGCCTCCTCGATGAGGGCGCGGCGCTCCTCGGGGCGGCTCTGCAAGATGGCGTCGAGCTTGCCCTGGCTGATGATGGAATGCGTATCCTTGCCCAGGCCCGAATCGTGCAGGATGTCCTGAATGTCCATCAGGCGGCACGGACTCGAGTTGATGAGGTACTCGCTTTCGCCCGAGCGATACATGCGACGGGTGATGGCGACCTCGTCAAAATCGACGGGCAGCATATGGTCCGAGTTATCGAGCACCAGCGTGACCTCGGCGACACCCACCGGCTTGCGCGCTGACGAGCCAGAGAAGATGACATCCTCCATGGCCTGGCCGCGCAGCTGCTTGGCGCTCTGCTCGCCCAGGACCCAAAGAATCGAGTCGGAGATGTTCGATTTTCCCGAGCCGTTGGGGCCGACGATGACGGTCAGGCCCGGCTCAAACGTCATATGGGCGCGGTCGGCAAACGACTTGAACCCTTTGAGCGTGAGGGACTTGAGATACACGGTTCCTCGCTTACACGTGCTTCTTGTTCAGAATCACGCCGTTGGTGGTGTAACCCATGCGGTCGAGCGCTTCGAGCGCGGCAGCACCCTCGGCTTCCTTCTTTGAGGAGCCGGAGCCGCGACCCTGGCGAATACCATCGATCAAAACCACAGCGGTAAAGGTGGGCGCATGCGCCGGGCCCTCGGAGCCAACGAGCTTGTACGCCGGGGGCTCGTGACCGTCGGCTTGCACGCACTCCTGCAAAAACGACTTGGGGTTCGCAGGATGCTCGGCACGCTCGGAAGCCAAATGCGGCTTAAGCGTACGGTGAATGAACTCCGCCGCAACGTCCCAGCCGGCATCCAGGTACAGCGCGCCCACGAGCGACTCATAGACGTTCTCGAGGGCCGAATGCAGGCCGCGCGCACCGGTACCGGTCTCGGAGGCACCAAAGATGATGATGTCGTCGATGCCCAGCTCGTGAGAAACCTCGGACAGCGTAGCGCCCGAAACAAGCGACACCTTCAAGCGCGTGAGCTTGCCCTCGTCAAACTCCGGATAGGACTCAAACAGAGAGCGTGCGACCACAGCGCCCAAAATGGAATCGCCCAAGAACTCAAGGCGCTCATAGCTGGCAGAAACCGGCTGGCCCTCGACTGCCGAGGGATGCGTAAGCGCCGCGCGCAGCAGCACCTTATTGTTGAACTCGTGGCCCAGGATTTCCTGGGCGCGCGTAAGTCGGTCGGATAAAGCCAAGACTTAGGCCTCCTTGGCAGCTTCGATAGCGTCGACGGCGTCGGCGACAGAGTTGAGCGAGAGCAGGGTCTCGTCATCGATCTCGAGGTTGAACTCGTCCTCGATAGCCGTAATCAGCTGCAGGCGCTCGAGCGAGTTGGCATCGAGGTCGTCAAAGGTGGTCTCCTCGCTAATTTCGGCAACATCGACGCCCAGAACGTCAGCAGCGACCTCGGCGATCTTGTCGAAGATTTCGGAGCGGTCCATAGCGCTTCCTCTCATAGTGCATGAATACCAAAAGAATGGTACCGCCCGGGCGGTACCAAGACACGGTTCTGATTCTACCCCACGACGTGCACCGCGAAGCACATAACAGCGCTCTAACTCGCTCTTATAAAACGATACCGTCCATAGAGTTGGCGACATTCTCGACCAGCCCGGCGCGCACGGCTTCGGCCGCCGCGAGCGTACCGTTTTTGACAGCCTCGACCGAGGTGGCACCATGGCCGATCAGGACCACGCCGCGCAGACCCAAAAGAATCGCGCCGCCCTTGGCGTCGCCCGAAAGTTTGGCTTTAATCTCGCGCATCTGCTTTTTGATGAGCAGCGCGGCAATCTTGGTGCCGAGCGAAGACATAAAGACACCCTTGAGCTCCTGCAGCAAAAACTTGGCAGCGCCCTCGGTGGCCTTGAGCGCAATATTGCCCGACATGCCATCGGCAACGACGACATCGAAGTTACCCGAGGTGATGTCCGTTCCCTCGCAGTTACCAACAAAGCCGGGAACGGCGGCCTTCATAGCAGGGAAACAAGCCTTGGTAAAGTTGGAGCCCTTCTCGTCCTCGGTGCCGTTGGCAAGCAGGCCCACGCGAGGATACTCGATGCCCAGGACGACGCGGGCATAGGCGCTACCCATCTGGGCAAAACGCACCATGTCATCGACCTCCACATCGGGGTTGGCACCCATGTCGCACAGCACCGTCAGACCGCCGGCGCGATTGGGCAGCGCATTGGTCAGACAGGGGCGCACCGGCTGCTTCTTGCCTTCGGCCTGATACCTAAACGGCGTCACATAGGCGGTGGCGGCGGCGGTCATGGCACCGGTCGAGCCGGCGGAGAAGAACGCATCCGCGTTGCCCTTCTTAATGGCGCGGCAAGAAAGCACGATCGACGACTTACGCTTGGTCATCACGGCGCGAATGGGATCGTCATCCATGGCGATAACGTCAGGTGCCTCAAGGGCCTCAACACGTGCATGGGAAGCTGCAAAGGGATTGACGATTTCGGCGGGGCCAGCTGCCAAGACCTCGATATCGGGATTGGCGGGAAGAGCAGGCCCGATACCCTCCAGAAAAACTAGTCCACGT
>OATP01001041.1_pt1 | contig 12978 bp, 10 predicted proteins | sample 1495041 | NCBI WGS metagenome assembly OATP01 (sample SAMEA2579972, study PRJEB22360) | human gut metagenome | biome: human gut; feature: human-associated habitat; material: faeces | place: Denmark | collected 2008/2010 | reverse complement strand
ATATGATGAATATCTATCTTTATGGAATACTTTATTATTTGAAAATAAGCGATTGAAGTTTGAATATCCATTATGTTCAGGAACCGGATTTGAGTTTCAAATTTCCTGTAATTCTGCTTATGGTGAAATCAATGTCTTGGATTCTAATTTTAGAACATATAGCCTCCCATCTTTCGATAAGAGAAAAGCTCCATTTAAGGGAGTACAGTTCTTGGAACCTCAATTAGTATTCCGAAGCAAAGTAAATGATAACGAATCTCGAGACTATCATCCAATGCGAGGATTAACTAGTAATAGACCTTATGATGTAATTCTAAATGGAAGAATTTACTCTAACGAAATTAATTTATCTGTGATTTGTGGCCAAAAGTATTCTAATGCTTTTTACTCATTTCTATCACAATTACAAACAAAACATTTCACAGGAAATATCAATCCAGACTACTTGATTGATTATCCAGGGTTTACTTCTATTTTTAATATACCTATCAACGTTCCTTACTTTGAAGATAAAGACAATTGGTATAATTTAGATTTCCAAAATGACAATAATCTAGAGGCTCATAAAAATGCTCTTCAACTAGCTAGACTTATCACTTCAAAAATTGACCAAATAGCAAATACTCATACACAGAGTACAATTGTTATATTCATCCCTGAAGAGTGGAGAACTTTTGAGAGTTATATATACAAAGGTGAAAGTTTTGATCTACATGACTATATAAAGGCGTTTGCTGCCTCAAGGGGTATTTCAACACAATTAATAAGAGAAGATACATTAAATGACAGTTTAAAATGTCAGATTTATTGGTGGCTTTCTCTCTCATTCTATGTTAAATCATTCAGAACCCCATGGATATTAAATAATCAAGAAAAAAACACAGCTTATGCAGGCATAGGATACAGTATTTCTAAAATTCTAGATAAACCGGAAATTGTTATTGGATGTAGCCATATATATGATTCTAACGGACAAGGATTAAAATATAAATTATCCAAAATTGATGACTATTATTTAGATAAACATTCAAATCCATATTTATCATATAATGATGCTTTTCAATTTGGAGTTTCAATAAGAGAGTTATTTTACCAATCTCTGGACAAGCTTCCAGAGAGAGTTGTAATACATAAACGAACAAAATTTACAGAAGATGAAATAAATGGAATTAAAACCAGCTTAAATAAGGCTGGTATTCATAGAATCGATTTGATTGAGATTAACTATGAGTCAGATGCTCGTTTTTTGGCAATGCGTGTTGATAATCAAGCACAAATGCTGCAAGCAGATGGGTTTCCTATTTCGAGAGGTACCTGTATTTTGACAAATAAGAACTCTGCACTGCTTTGGACACATGGAATAGTTCCTTCTGTTAGACAGAATAATTACAAATTCTATTTAGGCGGAAGGAGTATTCCAGCTCCTCTTAAAATTACCAAACATTATGGTGATAGTAATATTAACACTATTGCTTCTGAAATCCTAGGGTTAACTAAAATGAATTGGAACTCATTTGACTTGTATTCTAAGTTACCCTCTACTATTGATTCCTCCAATCAGATCGCTAGAATAGGAAAATTGTTATCTATAGGCTTTTTATCTAAAAAATATGATATTAGAATTACTCCAGAATGTATAATAAACAAATAATAAGAAATAACCATGGACAGAAGTTTACCAGTATTGTTAAAGCGTTTCTCGCCAGCAAATGATTTACAAACATTATCGGTGCAATTTACAGAAATAGCAAGAGCAGCTTTGTACGGAGGTTATTTTGTCGTTAATAAAGATGAATATCATATTTATCTGTTAGATATAGAATTCTATTTCCACAGCGAAGAAACAGATGGGATACATGAGCCTAAAATGTACCATAAAGGTAATCTGCCTTTCTTTCCCAAAGGTACACTTTGGCCCCATTTATCGGGAGTGGATGTAACTTTTGAGGATGATGAATACCAAAAGTATCGGGCTTCCTTCTTGATCCGTGGCTATAAATATATTGGAAAGGATGGAGAGGAATACATCAATGGTACAGATGATTTTCACCCACAACATTTATGGGAGGACCTGTTTGGTAACGCTTCTTTTCTACGCCCCAGTGGTTTAACCATAAAATGGCAATCGAATATATATTCTGAGGATGAACCACTCATTCAGTCTGCACGTATAAGAATGCCACAGTATGAAAGTGAAAACGAGCCTCACCCATGGAGGTTTTCTAAAAAATAATATATAGTTAAGAAAGTCTGAATCCGCAAAACAATTCAAAATAAAATTATGGCACTTTACAAATATAATACTTCAGGCGTCTTTTCTGAAATAAAGGAAAAGCCTTTTAAATTGGAAAGAGATATTCAACGCATGTTTGAAACCAATATGTCCGAAATCATGGGACTTGAAATGATAAAGTCCGAATTTACGATCAAAGACCGCCGTATTGATACGCTTGCCTTTGATCTTCAATCGAAGGCTTTTGTTATCATTGAATATAAGAGGGAAAGAAACTCCAGTGTCATAGATCAAGGGTTTACTTACCTAAGCCTAATGCTGCAAAATCAGGCTGATTTTATTCTGGAATATAATGAAACACAAGCTAGGAACTTGAAACGGAATGATGTGGACTGGTCGCAGACAAAAGTCGTTTTTGTTTCACAAGGATTCACGCCTAACCAACGAGAAGCCGTCAATTTCAAAGATTTATCCATTGAATTATGGGAAGTGAAGCGCTATGAGAATGATAGTGTTTCCATCACTCCTATTCGCAAAAGTCACGCATCGGCAAGCATTAAAACAGTGATGCAAAATAGTCCGGAATTTAAAGAAGTGACAGAGAAGATTAAAGAATATTCCGAGGAAAATTTGTTAAAAGGAAAATCTGACGATGTTGTAGAATTATACGAGAGTTATAAGAATGCAATTCTTAATTTGAATACAGAAATTGAAGTTAAACCACAAAAATGGTATGTTTCATTCAAGAAGGCCAACAGCCATATTTGTGCACTTGAAATCCAGAAAAATGGAATAAAGCTTACTATAAATGTGAGCAAAGGACATTTAGAAGATAGTAAGCAATTAACAAGGGATATTTCAACTGTCGGACATTTTGGTAATGGAGATTATGAACTCAAAATCTCGGATACTAAATATTTAGAATATATCATGAGTCTTGTGAAGCAAGCGATTAAATAAATATGGCTAATTATTGTAACATAGTAAACCCCGATAATCCACTTCTGTAGATTGCTACAAAGAGCCGTTTTCTTCAAGAAAAGAGCAAAAATATATTTGTACATATAAAAAGAATAGTATGGATGACAAATTGAAACATCTGATAGAACAGAATAAGGGATATATAACCCGCAAGCAGATCATCGGTAACCGTTATCTGTATTACCAGTTATTAGAATCGGTAAAATTGGGTGAGATTATCCGCCTGAAGCCGGGTGTGTACTGTATAGATGATGCAATGGCAGAAACTATGATTGACCTTGATAAAATAGTACCGGAAGGGGTATTGTGCCTCTACTCCTCATGGGCACACTATGGACTCACGACACAGATACCCCAAGGCTTTTATGTGGCCATACCAAGAAAAAAGAAAGTTATTTTACCTGACTATCCCCCTATCATCCTTAATTATTGGGACAATTCCATCTATACCATTGGAATTAAGCGTGAACGAATAGGCGGAATCGAGGTATCTATCTATGATATGGAAAAATCAGTCTGTGACGCCCTTCGTAACCGTAACAAAATCGGTATCGATGTCAGTTCCGAGATTTTGAGGAATTACCTGTCACGTAAAGAACGTAATATCACCCAATTAACGAGTTATGCCAAGTCCATGCGGATAGCTGGAATACTTAATAACTATCTGGAAATTCAACTATGACAAAAGAAAACAAAGACTACGGTAAATCCATAAAAGCGAAACTTCTGAATCTATCGAAAGCGGAAGGGCTTTCTTACCAGCCATTACTGATACACTACATGCAGGAACGCCTTTTATACCGACTTGCACAGAGTAAGTACAAGCACTGTTTTTACCTAAAAGGTGGCGCATTACTTTATGCCCATGAACAATTCAAGGCACGCCCGACATTGGATATAGATTTTCTGGGGAACAGTATTGCTAATGACAAAAAGATAATAGAAGAAGATTACTTAAATAATATAAGGGCCAACATTTATCAGTAAATATCTGTCTAACTGCGAGCAGCAATTACCTGAGATATTTTTTCAATAACCTTTTTGTATTCATTATCTGATTTATCGGCAGGTAATTCAAAGATAAAACTATCAGTTGCTCGCAAACTAAAGGCATTACCTTCTATTACTTCCAATTTCCATTGTTGCTCAATATATGTTTGAGTTGGGTAATAAAGAACAAAAAATAAAATACGACTATTGGATTTAGAAGCCAAATAATCCCTTAATAAGGCCAAGCGTTTATACTTGCGCCCGTCAGGACGTGGATAATAGTTTGTGAAACATTGCTCCGAGATAGGACTGGATAATGTGTGTTTCTTAAGAATGCAAACCGCTTTATTATCTTCATTCAAAAGTAGAAGGTCTGCATCACCCGGATATAAACTATCTGTCTTAGACAAACTGCATTCTAACCTTGAGGTACCATAGATAAGTCCTTTGGAACCTATTGAAACAGGACCTCCGGAATGAGACTTTATCAGCTCTTTAAATTCTGACAAGCTATATTTTTGAGGAGAAAAGCTATAATGCCCTTCCTTGAAGAATAAAGAGACAATTAGCAACTCATTTCTGTCGTTGGACCAATCCAAATCATCATGAAACACAATAAATTGAATTTGCATATCATATTCTGTTGCGAACCGTCCTAGTCTGCATAGATAATCTTTACCAAATTCTTTTTCCATTTCAAAGTCCAACTTACCGATAAATTCATCATAAGTATAGTTAGGCAATAGTATTCTTTTAATCCAGACATAAGGAGAAATTTGATTAATCGCCCAATCAACGAAGAAATCGAAAGTCAAACCAAACGTATTAGACTTGGATAATATATCATTAGACAGCCAAGCCTCCGGTGAGCCACTCATTATATTTGTTTTAGCTAGACAAGCCCTATTGTCGCAACGTGCTAAAAATGTTTTCTGTAACATAAGCGTAGTTATCTTTATATTCAAAGTTTCAAAAATCAGACAAAGATAATCAAATCGAATATATACTCTTCGAAATATGAAATGAAAAAGATTCATTCATACCATTATTTCATATAATAAATTTGGGAGATAATCCTATTATTTCTACTTTTGACAGAAAATGACAATTTAAATATTTAATATGCAAACCATGGGTTCTACATCCAAAGATATAAAAGAGAAAGATAAACGATTGTTAGAAGGAGTCATACAAAAAAAGAAAAAACAGCAGAAAGGCATTAAACCTTTTGTAAACAAAGTCATTCAGGGCGACTGTCTGAACATATTGCCATCCATTCCTGATAAATCCATAGATATGATACTTTGTGATTTGCCGTATGGTACCACACAAAATAAATGGGATTCCGTGATTGATTTGCAGGCTCTTTGGGCTGAATACGAACGTATTATTAAAGATAATGGGGCAATCGTTTTAACTGCACAAGGTATTTTTACAGCCAAATTGATTTTAAGCAGGGAGAAATTATTCAAATACAAGATTACCTGGATCAAGTCAAAACCGACCAACTTTTTAAATGCCAAAAAACAACCGCTTCGTAAGCACGAAGATATTTGTATTTTCTATAAAAAACAGCCGGTGTACAATCCGCAAATGACTAAAGGGGAAGCGTATGATAAGGGGATCAGAAAAGATCAATATACAGGAAGTTATGGAGAGTTCAAGCCACAGCATGTAAAAAGTGATGGCGAACGTTATCCCAATGATGTGGTATTCTTTGAGGAGGATCATGACGACTTTGTATATGTGAAAACGGCTGAATCGGAAGGAGAAGTTTATCATCCGACACAAAAGCCTGTTGAATTGGGTAGATATCTAATCAGAACATTCTCTAACCCGGGGGATATCATTCTGGATAATGCTTGCGGAAGCGGCAGTTTCCTGCTGTCGGCCATTCTGGAAAACAGAAGATTTATCGGAATAGAAAAGAATGAAGATGTATTATTGCACAGAATACAGCCTACTGACTATATCAAGATTTGTATGGATAGGATTTCAGAAACACTAAAAAGAGAAGAAGTGACTCCATCGACTCGCAAACTTTTCAAAAAACCAATCACAAAATATCACACCTTAAACTATTTAGAAACGGATGCCACAAATCAACTATAATGAAAGAAGTTGGGCCATTGATGTGATTAGCGAAATCAATCTTTACCTGGCTAACAAAAGTTGGCATGTAAAAAGTGCCGGAGGAGAGAATACAATCAGAAATGAAAAATCGAGTTTATTTCCGGATGTGCTTATCTTCAAAGACTCTGCTAAAAAGATAATTTTGCAGGGATGGGAACTCAAAATGCCTGATACCCCTATAACCGACACGGAATTAATAAATAACGCCAAGATAAAATCAGAGATACTGCACAATAATAGTTTTATTCTTTGGAATGTGACAAGCGCAGTTTTGTATGTTAAGAAAGGGAATACATATTCTATCTTGAAATCATGGAATAGTATCGACCTTCATTCGCGTTCAGAGGTGAAAGAAAATGAGAATCTTTGGAAAGATCTTCTACATACCATTCTGGAAGATTTAAATGATTATTTCGAGCATGGAGAAATAACTGAAAGTGGATCTTCCGAGATATTGGCAATTGATAAAATAATCGATATCGTTCTCGAAAATATAGATTCGACAGCAGAAAACATAAAAGAGAATATAAAAAGTAGTGCAGTACTCGATGCGCAAATAGATAATTGGTGGCTCTCTTCTGCAGCAGAATATGGATTTAGCTCGCAAGCCCCAAAAGACGCTAAGCATAAACTGCCCACTCTATCAAAGGTTATATTGACCGACTGGTTTTTCAAGATTATTTTTGGCAACATTATCAAACGGCATTTCAATGAGGCAAAGATTATTGAAACAATTACTTTCGATACAACTGTCAGTGAAGCCCTACAAATAATAGCCAACATCTCGGAGCACTGTAATTTTTGGAATATTTTTGGGAATAATATCGCTAATGAATTAGTATCTGATAATGCATGGAAGCAGCTAGTTCAATTAAATGTATTTCTTTCAAACCTTAATATTGAAGGGGTTGATATTCAAATCTTGCAAAACTTACTGCAATCGTCCATCGCCTATGCCAAAAGAAAAGTGGCCGGACAATTTGCGACTCCTCCTCAACTAGCCGATTTATTAACAAGGCTAACGATAGATAAAAAAGATGGAATTACCCTCGACCCTTGTTGTGGAACGGGAACTATTATTAAGCAGGCTTATTCTCTTAAAGAAGAATATGAAATTGGTCAAGAGCAAATTATTGAGAGTATCTGGGCTTCGGACAAACATTCATTTCCTATCCAGCTATCAACACTGACCTTATCCAATCCCGGCAATATTGGAAAAGTTCTGCATATCTTCAGGTCGGATGTAATTGAGTTGCACGCAGGACAAACTATTGTATTTAAAGATCCCAATAATGGAAATCAAGTAGAAAAGCAACTGCCTAAGGTAGATTATATCATATCTAATCTTCCTTTTATAAGAGAGAAAGAGATCAAAAAGCTCAATCCGAATATAAAGGAAATCAATAAATTAATCAAGGAACAGACTAAAGCGAAAAAGACACTAAGTAAAAAGAGTGATATATTTGCATATATTCCTTTCTACTTGTACGACATTATCTCAGACAATGGAAAAATTGGATTAATACTTTCTAATGCATGGCTTGGAACAGACTATGGAGAAAAATTCTTAGAGTTAATTCAAAAATATTTCAATATTGACTGTGTTGTTATTTCCGGGAAAGGACGATGGTTCAATAATGCAAAGGTTGTCACCACATTATTAATAGCAACCAAGAGGGAGATTTCTGATCCGGTAAATTTAGACAGGAGAATTTCTTTCTGTACATTAAAAGAGAAACTTGAGAACATAGCAGATATTAAGAAATTAAGTAGTGAAATCATTCTTAATAAAGAGTCTGATTGGGTCAATATTCAATCTTATTCAATAAATGAAATCAAACAATTGGAAAATATCGGAATCCCATGGTCCGGATATTTTGCTAATTTGAATTGGTTGCCTACGATAGCCGAGAAGCTTATTGACTCTAAAAAGTTTTTCGATTTTATACGTGGAGAAAGAAGAGGTTGTAATCGTATGTTTTATCCTGCAAAAGGACACGGAATAGAAGATGAATATATTGAGCCTGTTCTAAAAAACTTAAAGAAAGCATCTTCATTCATTGCAACTAGTCAGACGCAGGCTTTCTGTTGTTCAAAAAGTATCGAAGAACTCGAAACTTTAAATCATACCGGGACTCTGAATTGGATAAGATCTTTTGAAAACCAAATGGACAAAACAAATAAGAAGCTATTACCTATAGCTTTACGTAAACCAAATATGTTTTGGTATGAAATGAGCACAAAAAACATGGCAGATTTTGTCGTTAATATTAATTTCGACAAAAGTTTATTTATAGCCATGCTTGATAAACGTTCTTTCTTCGATCAACGGATGATTGGCTTTTCAATAAAGGAACAGTACAAAGATGAAAACAAGATTTTCCTACTTGCATTACTGAATAATATTTTGAGTATGTTTTTCATTGAGAGTTTCGGATTTGGCAGGGGACTGGGAGCACTTGACCTTAGAGAAACTAAATTCAAGAAGGATTTCAAGATACTCAATCCGGAGTTACTGTCTGATGCGCAAAAGAAAGAAATCATAAAAGCATTTCAACCTATTTTCAATAGAGACAGATTACCTCTTGAAAAGGAATTACAACAAAAGGATAGAATCGACTTTGAGCTGATGTTATTAAAGATCTATGGATTGGACAAGTACTATGATACAATAAAGCAGACTTTATTACATCTGTATAAAACAAGATTTGCAGTCAAAGAGAAAAAACGTAAAAAGGCATAAAGAAACGAGGGTGCACTTCACTTTTGGACACCCTCGTTTTCTATACTCTTTTATCCAACAATGCTCTTTATATAATCGGACGGACATACATGATAAAAGTCTTTGAACTTCTTTCCAAAATATTTAGCATCGCAATAGCCCAGTATACTTGCAATATCCGAAATACGATACTGCTGGGAAGCCAGCAATTTAAGTGCTTTGTCCATTTTGAATGAATTGATATACTCTTCAGGAGGGTTTCCCGTAATCTCTTTTATCTTATTATAAAAAGCAGTACGGCTCATTCCTATATCAAGACTTAATTTATCTATTGTATATTTATCAGTAGAGAGATTTTTTTCCAGGATTTTATTGACTTTATCCATAAAATTCCGGTCGGCATTTTCTGTTTCTATTTCGGCTTTTGAGGGTATCATCGGAGAAATGGCATCTGACAGAAACAGCCTGATCCGTTCGCGCAAGACCATGCGGTTTTCGACAAGCATACGTATGTCTGCCCTAAGTTTACAAATACTTTCCGTACGTAATTCCAGACGGTCTGCCCTACTCTCTAAATGAGATAAATAGCTTTCGCTGTCAAAGGTTCTTAATAGAAGAATGATTGGTATGTAGCCCATCATTTTATTTTCTTTAATTTGAGTACTAAGTGTATCTCCGCTTATTCCATTCACATTGTCGTCAATAATGATCGCATCAGGATTTTGACTGATAGCTGTATTGATTAGCAGCTCCGGATTATCAAGGACTGAAATCTGAAAATAGCGTGATAAAGTTTTCTTCAAATAATCACTGAATAACTTATCTGCCATCACTAATAGGATATGAGAAGTTTCTCTCGCTTTAGTGTTTTGTTTATCGCTCTTAGGACTCTCGCAGGAATCATCTATTTGGGTCTTCGTTTTTGCAGAAGAATGTTTCAATACCGGGCATGACTGATTCTGGCAATGGCAGTCTGTCGGAATAACGATTTGGAAAGTAGCAGCTTTACCATGTCTGCATCCGGTTATTTTTCCGCCATGCAGACGGATGATTTTTCTTACCGTCCATAAATCACTATATCCATACACGGGAAATATAATAGGAATAAAGGGAAACATTTTCCCTGCTCTTTGCCCGGCTATTTCGTTATTGCTAATCTGCATCTGCCAGGAATTCATTGTGTGGGTTACGTTGATCGATATGCAACAGCCTGACTCGGAAATCAAAATCATCTTGTTGATAAGATGTTGAAGTGCTGCAGTCATTATGTTTTCGTTTATCCTGCAACTGACACAATCCGAACATTCACCGACAGTCAGCCGTATCTGGCGGGAATTGGCATGAGCCCGGCATTGATTGACAATGGAAGTAACATAAGTGGAAAGTTCCAAATTTACCGTTGACGTTTTAGGAGGAATTCTCTTATTTACTTTATTTAGAGTTGCAATATTCCGGTTACAATATATGATACATTCGGCATATCCCAATGCTTCTTCCACTTGTTGGGAAAGGGGTTCAGGAAGATTGCCTGTTTTAAGTTCTTCCAATTGATTCCGCAACAATATTAACGGTGTATGTGCAGTATGGAGCATATTCATAGCAATCTTAAATTTTTCATGTGATAACAACTGCACATTGTATTCTATTATAAGGTAGGTAAACAAAATCACAAATAGCCCAATGCCGAAACTTTCCACAGGGACCGCATATCCGAGCAACGACAAATCGGGTAAAATGATGCCAATAGTTTGTTTACTGTTTACTAAATTGGCTCCAACATCTAAAGAAAACAAAGCTCGGAAGCTTACTAAGAAATTCAGGTAACAATCATTCATACTAATATCGGATTTGATTAATATTTTACACCTTTAGTAAAACACGCCTAAGAATCTTTTAACGTGCTTAAAACCCGATGCAAGTATAAACTTTTCAATGTATATACAGGAGGTGGTTTCCGACAAAAACAATGGGTGTTTTCTATCAAAAATGGTAACAATGTCTTTTGTTACCGAAATATTAAGAGGGTATACCATCAAGCCTTCATTTTACCCAGGCAATCCTCATTAGTTAATTATTTTCATCGTAAATAATACGGTCATAATATCATAAAAGTTAATTGAATCATCAAAACAATAGAGTATATTGAATTATAAAGCTACATATATAATTAGAAAATTATATATGCAAGTGAGTATCGTTTAATCATAAGAAACATATATATCATAGAAATACCTCATCATACAATGGAATTTTCTTCGCATCGTAGACATGAGTGACTGCAAAGACATCATCTTTCTTGATTAGTAACCAGTCTCTGTCCTGGTCGTCCATATTAGTATGGATAAGAGTAAACAGGCCTTTGAGCTTATGACCATGTAATTTGAATTCAAGTATTCCGTTTTAATGGCAGCGGATATGTTACGATTATTACCGACGTAAGCATAGGTTCCGCTATCCCATATTTCCACTGTACCTGCTCCATAGTTGCCTTCGGGTATAACTCCCTCAAAGTGTGCGTAACTCAAAGGATGATCTTCTGCCTGTATAGCCAGTCTTTTATCTTTCGGATTCATGGAAGGGCCTTTAGGTACCACCCAACTTTTCAACACTCCATCCACTTCCAGACGAAAATCGAAATGAAAATGACTGGCTTCATGCTTTTGGACAACAAAAACAGGTATCCGGCTTGGAGTCTCCACGGTATCCGCCATCGGTTCCGGAGTCTCACTGAATTGTCTTTTTGCCCGGTACTCTTTGAGGTTGTTAAAAGAGGGGTCTACCTGCTTTTCTACCATCTTTGTACTTTTCCCTTCATCGGGAGAATTCTTTGCCATAGTCTGTATTTTTTCAGGTGAATAAAAAAAAACGAATGATTCATTGACACAACAATCAGTATATCTGTTTGTTGCCGGAATTCATCTATTTTAATAGCTTTAAAACCGTATTTACGTTTGCTTACTTATTTTTCTACTCGTTTTCACCTTTCTCCCAGAAATGTATGCCCCCAATTATCATGTATTATGTTTGTTTATAGCAAAAGCGGGTAAATATGTGCTATGTTACATATTTACCCGCTTCCTGTAAGGGATCTAATTTTTTACTTGCCGGAAATTGAGTCTTTCTTGCCTTGCTTATTTACAATAGAAGGACTTCCTTTATATTCAATATCTCCACTACCACTGGCTTTTGCGTCCAACTGTTTGGAAGCGTAACAAGATATATCACCGGAACCCGAAACTGTAGCAACTACATTAGTAGCCGTCAATTTGTCGGCACTGATATCGCCGGAACCATTCACAGTCAACATAGCCGTTTGAGTGGAACCTTTCATCTTCACGTCACCAGAACCGCTAACTATCGTTTTTACAGTAGTGGCCTTCACATTCTTCACATCAATATCTCCACTACCTTTTATAAAAGCAGATAGATTGGTGTATTGTAAATTCTCGGCTTCAATATCTCCGGAACCTGTTATATTCAGATTTAAATCAGCTCCTTTGAGGGTACCTTTCAGATATACATCGGCCGAGCCTTTAATATCTACATCATCTAATGAAGGAGAAGAAGCAATCACTTTCAACCGGCGTTCTCCACTAAGAATCTTAACGCCTTTCTTTATATTTACCTGCAGCACTCCATTTACCGTAGATACTTCCAACAGGTCAACCAGGTTATCCGAACCATATATAGAAACTGTTGTTTTAGAATCACTACTCTGACGATACTCAACGTCGGGGCTACCCAGGACCCTGATTGAACTGAAATTACTCACATTATTCAGTTCTTTCGTGATATACTTCTTACTGGGAGTAATACTCTGCGCCTGCATACTTGTAATACACATGAACATCAGCATTACTAGCATAGATGTAACATTAAAATTTTTCATAACTTCTTATTATTAAATATTCTACTGACA
>OATP01001025.1_pt1 | contig 13097 bp, 8 predicted proteins | sample 1495041 | NCBI WGS metagenome assembly OATP01 (sample SAMEA2579972, study PRJEB22360) | human gut metagenome | biome: human gut; feature: human-associated habitat; material: faeces | place: Denmark | collected 2008/2010 | reverse complement strand
CGCCTGACGGAAACGGTCAGCAGCGCCATAAATAGCTAACTCTGCTTGGCCTGCAACCCAAGTAATCAATAGCGTGCGATAGTCTGCGCGTAATCCGGTTAATGCCATACCAACCGGCTTCCCAGCCTGATAAAAGCCCAATGGTAAGCAAAACAACAGCAGCAGCATGATGCCGCCGAGCGTGAAGGCTAAAGCGGGATCAAACCACGCCAAACCCGCGGTCACCACGATAATGACGACGATGGCGCTAATCAGCGGAGAAATCACCCGCAGATAGAGATGATCGAGCGTATCGACATCGGCGACTAAGCGGTTGAGCAATTCAGCCTGACGGAAACGGGCAATCGCGCCCGGCGACAGCGGCAAAATCTTGCTGAAGGTAAACACACGGAGGTGCGATAGCACGCGGAAGGTCGCATCATGACTAACGACTCGTTCGGCATAACGTCCGGCGGTGCGGATGATGGCTGCCCCGCGTACGCCTGCGGCTGGCAGCATGTAGTTAAACGTTAGCAATCCAGCAAGGCCTGCAAGAGCGGAGGCTGCAAGGAACCATCCAGACAGCATCAATAGACCAATACTGGCAAGAAGCGTGACGATCGCCAAAACAACACCTAAGGAAATCAGGAACCAATGGCGGCGATAGAGGGCTAAAAACGGCAAAAGTACGCGCATGGTTAGAGCTCCTTACTGCGTGTGGCGAGCAGATCGGCAAAGGGACCGCTGTGTTGACTCAACTGCGCGTAACTGCCGCGCTGAACCAACTGCCCATTGTCCATGACCCAAATTTGATCGTAGCGACTGACATCATCCAATTGGTGGGTAACCATCAACGTGGTTTGCTGATGCGACGCTTGCTCTAACGCTTGCATGACGAGCTGTTCACTGTGCGCGTCTAGGCTTGCGGTTGGTTCGTCCAGCAGCAGTAAACGGCAGGGACGCAGTAACGCACGCGCTACCGCTACGCGTTGCGCTTGCCCCACGGAGAGTCGCGCCGCCCCTTCACCAATTTCAGTATCAATGCCATGCGCCAGCAGAGGTAAAAATTCAGTGACATAAGCACGCTCAAGAACCGTGTTTAATTGTGCTTCCGTTGACTGAGGTGCGCCGAGCAATACGTTCGCTCGTAATGTGGATTCAGGTAAGTTTGGATTCTGACCCACCCAGCCAAGCTGTAACCGCCATTGAGACTGCGATAACGAGCGTAGCTCTTTTCCGTCTACCGTCAGCGAGCCGCGATAGGGGAGAAAGCCCAGTAGAACATTGATGAGTGAGCTTTTTCCTGCACCGCTAAATCCAACCAAGGCAATTCGCTGCCCAGCATCAATCGTAAAGGAGAGCGGGCCGGCCAAAATTTTACCTTGCGGAGATAAAATCTCTAGTTCGTTAGCGACAATAGTCACTGGCTGAGTGCCTGCTAAGACATCTTGCCCTTTACCTTGTTGCGGGCTTTCTGCATCTTCCGCTAAAAAAGTGACCAGCGATTCAGCTGCGCCCACGGCTTGCGCTTTAGCATGATAAAACGTGCCCAGATCGCGCAGAGGTTGGAAAAATTCTGGTGCCAAAATTAGCACTAAGAAACCGGCAAACAGCGTAACGCTGGTGCCGTAGCTCCCAAAATTCAGTTCGCCAAGATAGGAGAAACCGAAATAAACCGCTACGACAGCGATAGAGATCGAGGTGAAAAACTCAAGTACCGCAGATGACAAAAATGCCATACGCAATACTTCCATGGTGCGGCTGCGGAAATCTTCGGAGGCGCGGCGGATATTTTCGGTTTCAGCTGCGGCGCGATTAAACAGTCGTAGCGTGTCTAACCCGCGTAGGCGGTCGAGGAAATTACCGCTCAGACGGCCAAGTGCGAGGAAGTTTCTGCGGTTAGCATCGGCGGCTCCCATGCCGACCAACGCCATAAACAGGGGGATCAGTGGCGCGGTGACCAGCAGAATCATGCCTGCCGCCCAGTTGATAGGAAACACGGTAATCAGGATCAGCAGCGGTATCATAGTAGCCAGATACATCTGCGGCAGGTAGCGTGAGTAAAACTCCTGCATATCTTCAATCTGTTCGAGGATTAACGTCGCCCAATGACCAGCCGGTTTGCCCTGTATCCAAGCAGGTCCGAGCTCATCAAGTCGATTGAGTACCAGACTACGGATTTGTACCCGCACTATCTGCCCACATTTAAAGCCAACGCGTTCACGCAGCCAGCTTAACGCGGCACGCAATACGATTGCGCCAATCAGTAAGCTAAATGGAGCCAGAAGCGTTTGGCGTGGAACCTGCTCAATAATCAGGTCGTGCAGCAGTTTAGCCAGTAGCCATGATTGGGCAACGATGAGCAGGCCTGAGATTAAACCGAGGATCATGGAAATCCTCAGCCAGCGGCGGGCCAGCGAACTACGCTGTTTTAGCCACTGGGTTAGTTCGCGTTGTCGGTTTTTATTCATGTGTTGCGATGATTTCTAAAGCAGATGAAGCGTCGAAAAGAGTGCTAATCCCCGGCCTATTTTTTCTTTACTCACCGGTTCAGGCGTAAGCGCTGATATTACAACGGCCTGCGAGGACTTGAAACCAAAGGAAGGTAAATTCTGTTAACAAGTGTGGGGTAGTTCAGATAACAGGTTAGATAATTAAGGTTAATAGACGCGAGGCTAGCGTCTTCATCCCGTTTTTATCCTAGGCGAGATCGGAGAACGCGGGCTGATAACGTGCAATGAGTTCTTTAAGGAATTCACTTATGGCCCGAATGCGTACTGACGATCTCAAATCCGCGTGGGTCGTTAGCCACAGGTCTTCGGAAAATACCTGATTGTTAGGTATGACCTCGATCATATCGGCGTCATGGGCGACTAAAAATGATGGCAGTAATGCCAGACCAATCCCCGACTTAGCCGCAGCGTATTGCTCTGCAACGCTGCTGGTAATGAGTGCAGGATTGGCATCATAGCCCTGTTTTGCCAGCCAGCTTGCCGTCGGTAAGTGAGAATAAGCACGATCCCAGATGATAAACGCGCGACCAGACGTCGGATCGCTAGAAGGTGCTGGATGTCGGTGTAGATAATCAGCGCTGGCGTATATTGCGGAATTCATTGCGCCAAGCCGCTGCATAATTAAGTTGCCGCTCTGTGGGCGAACTAGACGTATGGCAAGGTCGGCTTCATAGCGTGATAGATCAGCGACGCCAACGCCGGATATGATTTCGAGCCGCAGTTTGGGATATCGAGAGATAAACTCTGGCAGCGCGGGAATAATCATGTTTACGGCCAAGCTTTCTGGCGTCGCCAGCCTGATCGTGCCTTCGGTGTTGGCATCAAGGTCAGCGAGCCCTATGTGCAGAGCGGTAATACTGTCTTCAACGGCAGAAACCTTACGTAAAACGTCACGGCCTTGATCGGTGAGAAAGTATCCGGTGGCATGTCGTGCAAACAGCGTGGTATTCAAATCTTGTTCCAGTGCGATGATTCGGCGTGAAACGGTCGATTGGCTAACCTGCAATTCTGCTGCGGAGCCCGTCAAGCTCCCCGTTCGTGCGACACTCAGAAAATAACGTAGGTCATCCCAATTGATGTTTTTCATTTTTGGAAAACCCTTTAGCAATTCTGTCTGTAGTTATGCATTTATCGATGAATGATAATCCATCCAGTTTCTGGCAACCAGTGAAGAAACGATACATCAGGATTAATTTCATTCGAGGAGTACGACATATGACCACGCCTTCTAGTACAGCATCAACCACGATGTCATCCCATCTCAGCGTTATACACCGCTATTTTGCCGCGTTTGGTAGCGGAAACATTGATGCCGCACTGGCGTTGATGACGGATGACGTCATTTGGCACATCGACGGTGAGTTGAGTGTTTCTACCGTGGGTATTTTGCGTGGACGTGAACAGGTACGTGGCTGGCTTGAGGCGTTTCCCAGCGATTTTAAGCCGCAAGAATTTACCGTTTCTCAGCTGTTTGAATCCGGAGATACCGTATTGGCGTTAGGCCGTTTTCGCCACACGGTGCTAACAACAGGAAATATTATCGGCAGTGATTACGTTATTCGATTTGAGATGCGGGAGGGACTCATCGCGCATTATCAGATTTTTGAAGACTCTGCGTTATTAGCTCGGGCATTCGATCCGGCGGATCGCTTTGAACAACAGCGAATTCGCATTAATGGCAATGTGTATGCATACACCGATGTGGGGACAGGCCCGACGATTATTTTTGCTCATGGCTTATTCTTGGATCGAAGTAGTTTTGATCAACAGGTGGCGGTGTTATCACAAAACTACAGATGTATTGTTTTAGATATGCCAGGACATGGCGAAAGCGGTGTGTTTCCTCCGCAGTGGACGCTAGATGATATGGCTAACGACATTGCTTTGTTGGTGCAGGTTTTAGCGCTGGGCAAAGTCATTCTGGTGGGTCAAAGCCAAGGTGGAATGATGGGTATCCGACTGGCAGCGCTACACCCTGATGTAGTGAGCTATTTGATTTTGGTAGGAAAAGCGCACGAGCGGAATTCGCAGAGCGCATTACCTACTGGAATCATCTGCTGCACATTGTCTCTCAGGGAGCCGAAACGGAAAGAATGGCGGCATTCGAAGCCGGACAGAAACGACTCTGCCCAGCCCAATGGCTGAGTGACAACCCTGAACTCGCTAAACATGAGATAGATATCATGCTGTCTCACGATCGTGTTGGCATTGCGCACGCTATCGCTGCGGCAACGATTAATCGAACAGATGTTCGTGATTTACTGAAAAAAATTACCATTCCGACATTAGTGGTCTGCGGGGAACAAGATCAGGCGACGCCGCTGATGTTAAGCCAAGAAATGGCAGACTTGATACCGAATGCGACTCTGCATGTATTAGCGCATGTGGGGCATCATCCCCAATTGGAAGAGGGTGTCGCTTTGCTCTCGGCTATGGAGCGTTTCTTACACGACAAGGATGAGTATGAGCGAAAAATTTCTGTAAGAACGGGAAGGTGATTTCCCCCTGTCGATCGGAGAACTGAGTGATTAACAGGGAGAAACGGGGTTGGCTAGCGCTTATTGATGGCTGGCAGCCGCTAACCCATCGAGATAGCGTTCAGCATCCAGAGCCGCCATACAGCCGGTACCCGCAGAGGTAATCGCCTGACGATAGATGTGATCCATGACGTCGCCTGCGGCGAATACGCCCGGAATACTGGTTTGGGTCGCATTGCCACCAAGACCCGATTGTACCTTGATATAGCCGTTTTCAAGGGCCAATTGGCCTTCAAAAATAGCGGTATTTGGTTTGTGCCCGATGGCCACGAACAAACCGGTGACGCTAAGCTGTTCGGTTTTATCACTATCAGTGGCTTTAAGACGGAGGCCATTAACGCCCATAGGGTCGCCCAACACTTCATCGAGCGTACGGTTGGTGTGCAGGACGATATTGCCGCTGGCGACTTTGTCCATCATGCGTGCAATCAGAATCTTTTCAGCGCGGAACGTATCGCGACGATGGATCAGATGTACCTTAGATGCGATGTTAGACAGGTAGAGCGCTTCCTCAACGGCGGGGTTACCGCCACCGATAACGGCCACTTCCTGTTGGCGGTAGAAGAAACCGTCACAGGTGGCGCAAGCAGAAACTCCGCGCCCTTTGAATTCTTCTTCGGAAGGTAGCCCCAAATACTGAGCTGAAGCGCCGGTTGCAATGATTAACGCATCACAGGTGTATTCCTGAGAGCCCCCGAATAGGCGGAAAGGGCGCGTCTGCAAGTCGACGCGTTCGATGTTGTCCAGAATGATTTCGGTGTTAAATTTGGCGGCATGCTCATGCATGCGCTCCATTAACAGAGGGCCTGTCAGACCTTCTGGATCGCCTGGCCAGTTTTCGACTTCAGTCGTTGTCGTCAATTGACCGCCTTTTTCAACGCCGGTAATCAATACCGGATTAAGGTTGGCGCGTGCGGCGTAGACGGCTGCTGTATATCCCGCAGGGCCGGAGCCCAAGATCAGGAGTTTGCTATGTTTGACTGTGCCCATGAATTCCTCTTTTCCAATTTTACAGGACAATAACTCGATTGTAGGGAAGTTAGCGTCTGAAAAAAAGCGTGCAAAAAAATTGTTATCAATTTGTTTGATAGTAGAAAGCTATCGATTAGCAAAAATCATGACAGCAGATAATTTTTTTTAAACCTATTCCGATAACATTCTTGTCGATAAAGCAGCTTAATAGCGCCCATCAGCGATGCTTATTCGTCTGTTTTGTCTCTTTATTTTTTTCTCTGCCCATAGAGTTTCTTAATAATAGTTGGCATGTTCGTCTGATTTTACTTCTTTTGCTTTGACAATCGCCTGTGCATTTGCGAAAACATGGATGTAGGGAAGAACTTGTCTTTGGTTTTTGTGGTCTGGGGGACGTTTGACAGAATTTTTGTCTGTTTAAGCGTGGCAAATAGCTCACACTGGCTAAAACAGCGTTTCTTCTCATGTAACAAGAAATATTGAGTAGTAGGCAAAAATAAGTGTAGTGCTGAAATTGGCTTCAATGAGTGGCGTTAGGGAACGTAGCGAAGGGAGACCCTGCTGCGAACATCTGAATAGGATGTGGCCTCGATATGCAGTGATTTGGAATCAGAGAAAAGCAATTATGCGAGCCCTCGCATGCGAACTGAGTGCAATCGGCGAAAACAGAAAGAAGCTGGATGGCTCGTTTATGCCAGCTTTATCCGGGCTGTTTTCGTGAATATTAACAATGGGAATTGTTGATTGACAGCAGGCATGGGTTTTCGTTTGGGACAAATCCTTAACAAAATTAACTTGTTAAGGGGATGGCGAGCAGGGAAGGATATAAGAGAGACAATAAGATGGCAGACAATAAAAAGCGCCCTGGTAAAGATCTCGACCGTATCGACCGTAACATCCTGAATGAGTTGCAAAAGGATGGACGAATTTCGAACGTTGAGCTTTCTAAGCGAGTTGGTTTATCCCCAACTCCATGTTTAGAACGTGTACGTCGCCTTGAAAGACAAGGTTTTATTCAAGGTTACACTGCACTGTTGAACCCGCACTATCTGGATGCGTCCTTACTGGTATTTGTTGAAATTACCTTGAACCGAGGAGCCCCAGATGTGTTTGAACAGTTCAATACCGCTGTTCAGAAACTGGAAGAAATTCAGGAGTGTCATCTGGTTTCAGGTGATTTCGACTATCTGTTGAAAACACGTGTGCCTGACATGTCCGCTTATCGTAAGTTGCTTGGCGAAACGCTGCTGCGCCTACCGGGCGTAAATGACACCCGTACCTACGTGGTTATGGAAGAAGTCAAACAGAGCAATCGCTTGGTTATCAAAACGCGATAACGGTAGCAGGTGCAAAACCTGAGTAATTTGGTTACACTCCTGTGTATCTATACAGTTTCAGCGCCGAGGGTATAGTCTCTCGGCGTTGTTATTCGTACGAGTCTTTGTTAAATACAAAATTACGTGGCAATGCGTTGTTCTAAAGCGGCAATAGGCAATAATAGTGCTATGGTGAAAAACAGGAACCTGGAGAGCCTTTCTTGAGCCAGGAATACACAGAAGAGAAGGACGTTACTCTCAAACGAATGAGCAGTGGACGTCGGCTATACGAAGCGTTACTCATTGTAGTAGCGTTGTTTTCTATTTATCTCATGGTTTCGTTGCTGAGCTTTGACCCCTCGGATCCGAGCTGGTCGCAAACGGCATGGCACGAACCTATCAATAATATTGGCGGCGGGGCAGGTGCATGGCTAGCTGATACTCTATTCTTTGTTTTCGGAGTGATGGGATACGCCATTCCTCCTGTCATGCTCGCTCTATGTTGGTTTGCTTACCGCAAACGCGACGATAGCGGCTATGTCGACTATTTTGCGATATCCCTGAAACTCATCGGCATGTTGGCGCTGGTTTTAGCGTCCTGCGGTTTAACCGCATTAAACGTTGATGATATCTACCATTTTGCCTCCGGCGGTCTTATTGGGAGTCTGCTGGAGAACGGCGTGAATCCTCTCATGGGCAGCGTGGGGGGAACATTGCTGCTGTTAGGGGTATGGGCCGTTGGGCTGACTCTGTTTACCGGCTGGTCATGGCTGACCATCGCGGAGAAAATCGGTGGGGTCTTGCTCGGAGGCTTAACCTTCATGAGTAATCGCTCGCGTCGCGATCGCGATGATGATTACGATTACGAGGACGACGCTCGTGAAGTTGTGCTGGATAAACACGCATCGTCGGTAGGGCAGGAGACAGATGATGTTCTGCTTCGGGCTGCTGATGAGGATGAAGACGATATCTTGCTGGCCAAGCCAACAAGAACCGCACCAGAGTTGCCAAGTGTCGATGAGGACGAAAACGATCCTCTTCTGGGTAAATTACGTCCGCTGCATGAGGCGGAAATGTCTCTGGATGAATCCGCACAGCCTGCTGTCAGCCATGAATTAAAGGCGGCGGCTGTTTCTGCCGTCGGCGCCGCGGTGGCTTCGGCTCAGCCAGTTGCTTCTGCAGCGACTCAGCCCATGACCTTTAGCGCCTCAGAGCCTGAGCCGGTGGCAGAAATTAAGCCTAGTATGCCTCCGCTATACTCTTTCGAGATGCCGGAAGATCGCCCAACGAATGTGTCACATACGCCAACTCGTCCAGCACGTTCTGCATGGGATGATGAGGGGCCGCGTTTGGGGAGTTTGGAACCAGAGACGCCTTCTACACCATCGTCTGCACCGGGTATGAATTTCAGTGCATCACATTTCGATCGTGATGAACTGCCTAAAACGCCATATATCAATCCGGGGTTATCCTCCAATAGTATGCCGTTTGGCGCCGCTTCACGGGATGATACTGTTCCGACTACGGTGTCTACAGCCGCTGCTGCCGGTGCTCTATTCATGCCTGCGTTTAGCGCGACGGAAGACAGCAGCCTGCAGGTGAAACAAGGGAATGGTCCAGAACTGCCGCGACCAAATCCGGTACGGATCCCTACTCGCCGTGAATTAGCCTCTCTTGGGATTAAGCTTCCTTCGCAGCGTATGGCGGAAGAGCAAGCTAAGAAAGAAGCTGAGGCTCAGCGTCTGAGAGCCCAGCAGAGTCCGCAGCAGTCGCTAGAGCAAAATTTAGAACAAAATAATGTTGAGCCGGTTGATGATGAAGCACTGAGAGAGCAAACGGCGCTGCGTCAGGCGTTTGCGGAGCAGCAGCAACAGCGCTATGGCGAACAACAATATGAGCATCAGGCTGAAGATGAGCAGGCGGCTGAAATGGCGCGTCTGCAAAGCGAGTTTTCTTCCCAGCAGCAACAGCGTTATCAGCAGCAGACTGATGCAACGGATGATAATGCTTATGCATTAAGCGGTGTCACTGCTTCCCGTAATGACCTGATGGACTTCTCGCCTGCGAAAGCGTTAAGCGAAGCGGCAGCAAGTAATAATGCGTTTGGATTTAGGCCTGTGGCTGATTTGGTGGATGATGGTCCTTCGGAGCCTTTGTTCACGATTACCCCTGAGCAGGAAGAAACGGCCGCACGTGACAGCGATGCCTATGATGTGCCATTTGGCCGTTACGATGAGCCAGTGCAGCCATCACAACCTCAGTCCTATCAACAGCCCGCTGCGTCGCAGTATTCGCAGCAGTCTGTACCCGTTCAACCGAATGCTTATCAGCAGCCACCTGCGGCGCCGGTTACGCCACCGCCAAGCATTCCACAACCGAACGCTCAACAGCCAGTGGCGCAGCAATCGACAGGACAGCATCCGGCCATGGATGGTTTAATTCATCCATTCCTGATGCGCGGTCATGAGCAGCCGTTGGAAAAACCGACGACGCCATTACCGACGCTGGACCTGCTGACTGAACCACCGGCCAACTCTGAACCTGTAGATATGTTCGCGCTGGAGCAGGTGGGGAATCTGGTGGAGTCGCGTTTAGCGGACTATCGTGTTAAAGCCGAGGTTGTTGGGATCTCTCCAGGCCCAGTTATCACCCGCTTCGAGTTGGATCTTGCGCCAGGTGTAAAAGCAGCGCGTATCTCTAACCTGTCGCGAGATCTGGCGCGTTCGCTCTCTGCGGTTGCGGTACGTGTGGTTGAGGTCATTCCGGGTAAACCTTATGTCGGTTTGGAATTGCCGAATAAACATCGTCAAACTGTGTACCTGCGTGAAGTGTTGGATTGCTCCAAGTTCCGCGAAAGCCCTTCTCCGTTGACTATTGTCTTGGGGAAAGATATTGCTGGGCAGCCCGTCATCGCCGACTTGGCAAAAATGCCGCATTTGTTGGTGGCAGGGACTACGGGGTCCGGTAAGTCGGTGGGCGTGAACGCCATGATCCTCAGCATGCTGTATAAGGCGACGCCGGATGAAGTGCGCTTCATCATGATCGACCCGAAAATGCTGGAGCTTTCTGTCTACGAAGGTATTCCACATCTGTTGACCGAAGTGGTCACAGATATGAAAGATGCCGCTAATGCATTGCGTTGGTGTGTCGGTGAGATGGAGCGTCGTTATAAGCTGATGTCTGCGCTGGGTGTACGTAACCTTGCGGGTTATAACGAGCGCGTTGAACAGGCGATTGCGATGGGACGTCCAATTCCAGATCCGTTCTGGAAACCGGGCGACAGCATGGACATGACGCCACCAGTATTGGAGAAACTGCCGTATATTGTGGTGCTGGTGGACGAGTTCGCCGACCTGATGATGGCCGTTGGTAAGAAAGTGGAAGAACTGATCGCCCGTTTGGCTCAGAAAGCGCGTGCGGCAGGTATTCACTTGGTGCTGGCGACCCAGCGTCCGTCGGTGGATGTTATTACCGGTTTGATCAAAGCAAACATTCCGACACGTATCGCCTTTACGGTTTCTAGCAAGATCGACTCCCGAACGATCCTCGATCAGGGGGGCGCAGAATCGCTGCTGGGGATGGGGGATATGCTGTATATGCCGCCTAACTCTTCAATGCCGGTTCGCGTGCACGGTGCATTCGTCCGCGATGAAGAGGTTCATGCCGTCGTACAGGACTGGAAAGCGCGCGGTCGTCCGCAATATATCGACAGTATCTTGAGCTCGTCTGAAGATGGGGAAGGCGGCTTAGGATTAGATAGTGATGAAGAGCTGGATCCGCTATTCGATCAGGCCGTTGCCTTTGTTGTTGATAAACGTCGTGCTTCGATTTCCGGTGTTCAGCGACAATTCCGTATTGGTTATAACCGTGCGGCTCGTATTGTTGAACAGATGGAAGCTCAGGGCATTGTGAGCTCGCCGGGAAATAACGGTAACCGTGAAGTGCTGGCTCCGCCATCGCATGATATGTAATTCATATTATTGATGACGCGTAGCTTACGGGCGGTGATTTCACCGCCCGTTTTATTTCAGACGGTTGCTGAATAAATCACGACGCGTCTAGCAGAGCAAAGATGTGTAAATCACCGTCATTCAGAATGTTACCGATGATAACCCCATGTCTATTCGCTAAAGTTAGCGTATTATATTGGGTAATATAAAGCGTGGTGCAGCGGCGTAATCACCGTTGACCAGACGATAAAAATCAGCCGAGGTTATCTGTATTCAGCAGTTAACTGTGACCGAAAAAAGGTATAGAACATAATGAAAAAGTTGTTATTAGCGTGCTGTCTGGTAACCGGTTTTGCATCTACAGCGGTGCAGGCGTCTCCAACGAGTGATTTACAAAGCCGTTTGGATAAAGTGAATAGTTTCCATTCAAGCTTTACCCAGACGGTAACGACGGCTGATGGTGCGGCGGTACAGCAGGGCGAAGGTGAACTTTGGGTAAAACGCCCGAACTTGTTCAACTGGCATATGACGTCACCGGATGAGAGCGTTTTGGTTTCTGATGGTAAAACGCTGTGGTTCTATAATCCGTTTGTTGAGCAAGTGACCGCGACGTGGCTAGACAGTGCGACGAGCAATACGCCGTTTATGCTGATTACCCGCAACGATGCGAAAGAGTGGAATCAGTATAATGTGAAACAAACAGGGGATACTTTTGATCTGACACCAAAAAGCCAGAAAAATAACCTCAAGAAATTCACGATTAGCGTATCGCCAACGGGCACTATTAACAGCTTTACCGCAGTTGAACAAGATGGCCAGAGCAGTGCTTACAAGCTGAAAAGCCAGCAAAGCGGTGTGGTTGATGCCAGCAAATTCCAGTTCACTCCGCCTAAAGGTGTGACGGTGGACGATCAGCGTCAATAGTTTTAAAAATACTGAATGGGAAAAGCCAGTGAGTAATCTGTCCCTCGACTTCTCGCAGAACGAGTTTCAACCACTGGCCGCGCGTATGCGGCCAGAAACATTGAAGCAGTATATCGGACAGCGTCATCTGCTGGCTGTTGGCAAACCGTTGCCGCGAGCTATCGAAGCAGGTCACCTGCATTCAATGATTTTGTGGGGGCCTCCAGGGACAGGTAAAACAACGCTGGCAGAATTGATCGGTCGCTATGGTAATGCGGACGTTGAGCGTATTTCAGCGGTAACCTCCGGTATCAAAGAGATCCGTGAGGCTATCGAGCGAGCTCGGCATAATCGTGATGCTGGCCGCCGCACCATTCTGTTTGTTGATGAAGTTCACCGATTTAACAAAAGTCAGCAGGATGCGTTCCTGCCGCATATCGAAGATGGCACCATTACCTTCATCGGCGCTACGACTGAAAATCCTTCTTTTGAGTTGAACTCGGCGCTGCTCTCACGTGCCCGTGTTTATCTGCTTAAGGCGCTGACCAGCGACGATATTATCGAAGTGCTCAATCAGGCGATGGCCGACAAAGAGCGTGGCTACGGCGGACAAAATATTGTTCTGCCAGATGATACTCGCAATATGATTGCCGAACTGGTCGGCGGGGATGCCCGCCGTGCACTAAACACGTTGGAAATGATGGCCGATATGGCGGAAGTTGATGCCAGCGGCAATCGTGTATTAACGCCGAATCTTCTGAAAGAAGTGTCAGGCGAGCGCAGTGCTCGCTTTGATAATAAAGGTGACCGTTTTTACGATTTGATTTCGGCGCTGCATAAATCGGTACGAGGTTCCGCACCGGAGGCGGCGCTCTATTGGTATGCCCGCATTATTACTGCCGGCGGTGATCCGCTGTATGTGGCTCC
>OATP01001021.1_pt1 | contig 13139 bp, 6 predicted proteins | sample 1495041 | NCBI WGS metagenome assembly OATP01 (sample SAMEA2579972, study PRJEB22360) | human gut metagenome | biome: human gut; feature: human-associated habitat; material: faeces | place: Denmark | collected 2008/2010 | reverse complement strand
GGAGTAGTCGACGCCCTCGGGGAGCCCCTGCGGCGGCGGCACCGCCAATACCGAGTTTGAGTTTATGACCGGCAACTCCATGGCCAACCTGGGCTCGGGCGTGTACCCCTACACCATCTACAACATGGAAACGACCGGGAACCTGGCAGAGCAGTTCAAATCGCTCGGCTATTCCACCACGGCTATGCACCCCAATCACGCAACCAACTGGAACCGCGAGAACGTCTACAAGGACTTTGGCTTTGACCAGTTCCTGTCCATCAACGATTTCCAGGGAGCCGACACCTTGCGCGGCATGGTGACCGACCAGGCTACCTACGACAAGATTCTTGAGCTGCTCGACCAGAACGCCGATCCGCAGTTTATCTTCGACGTGACCATGCAGAACCACTCGGGCTACGATACGGGCCTGCTGCCGGTCGACAAGCAGATGCACCTGAATATCGACACGACCGACCTGGACGCCAAAACCGCCGAGGACGGCACGCTCTCCGATGTCGACGAGTATGTCTCGTGCATCGAGCAGTCCGACCAGGCGCTTCGCTACTTCCTCAACGCCCTGAGCAAGCTCGACCGCAAGGTGGTCGTGGTGTTCTGGGGCGACCACCAGCCGTTCTTCCCGTCCAAGTTCAACGACAAGTGGTTTACCGGCGAAGACGACGCCACGCACCAGGAGCGTCTGTGGCAGACCGACTACATCATCTGGGCCAACTACGACGTTGCCGGCTGCGACCAGACAAGCGAGGTCGACGACCTGTCCACCAACTACCTGTCCACGCAGCTTATGCAGCTGATCGGCGCACCGCTGACCGACTACCAGAAGGCGCACATGACGCTGCGCGAGTCGCTGCCCGCCATCAACTCGGTGGGCTACGAGGACGCCAGCCTGCGCTGGGCGCTCTCCTCCAACGTCACCGGTGACGACGCCGAAGCCGCAGCCGCCACCAAGGCGCGCGAGGATTACGCCAAGATGCAGTACTACGAGATGTTCCGCGACGGCAAGAACGTGTACACCGAGCACTTCCAGACCGAGGCCAACGAAACCGACCCCAACCTGGCGCCGGGTACGACCAAGATCAAGTAGCAGCGCGTCTTAACTGGTTCGTCTGCCCGGCGACGCGGAACGTAAGGTTCCCTGCTCGGACAGTCCTGCTCGCACGGAGAGCACATTAAGTGCTCTCCGGCTCGTGCGGAACTCGCGATGAACCTTACATTCCGCGTCGCCGGGCAGACGCCTCGGTGTTGAAACGCGGCTTGTCATGGGGACATCTGCTGAACATATATAAGTTGAAGGCCACGTCATGTGGCCTTTTTTGCATCCGGAAACCGTGTCCCAGAATTCTTGTCTGGAATGGGATGCAGTTTCCGCTTGGGACCCGATTGGGAAAGTGTGTCCCACTATTCAGCTGGATTCCGGGATGTATTTTCCGGTTGAGGCTCGTTGGGAAAGTGCGTCCCACTTTGGGGGCTGATTCTGGGACGTGGTTTCCGGTTGGCTCTCATTGGGAAAGTTCATCCCATTTCTCGGCCTAATTATGGGACGCAGTTTCCCGTTGAGGACCCTTTGGGAAAGTGCGTCCCGGTCTGGGCGCTCAAACTGGGATGGATTTTCCGGATGAAGGCTTGACGGAAAATGTGTCCCGTTCCGGGCGCTAATTGTGGGATGCAGTTTCCGCTTGCGGAGTCTCCACTCAACAGAAAACCCGGGTGGCCTGTTTTTTGGCTACCCGGGTTTTTGGGTTGTCGATATGTTCGACTGGCTACTAGTGGGTCTTGCGGCGCTTGATCAGCATGATGAGGGCTATCACTACGAGCGTTGCTCCCGCTGCTGCTGCGGTGGCGACTAGGGCGAATGTTTGGTCGCCGGTGTTTGCGAGGTTCTTCGCTGTGGTCGTAGTCTTGACCTTGGTGTCGGTCTTAGCTCCATTGTCGGACTTGGGCTTGTCCGGGTTCGTCGGGGTCTCAGGAGTCTCGGGGTCCTTTGAGCCTTCGGAATCGGTTGGGCCGGCGGTGTTTACCAGCGTATGGTCCAGGAACTTCTTGGCGCCCGCACTTGCCTGTGAGAACAGGCGGCGCGTGCGGATCGGGGTGGCGTTCACCGTTGTGGGCGCCGTCTCCTCGGCCTCGATATTCACGAGCGTCGTGCCGGTGTCGAGGCCCACGTCGTTGTATCCCACGTGGCAGTAATACTGCGCACCGTCATCGTCTGCGGTCAGGTCAATCTCGAGCTTTGAGGCCGTTCCAGCCGCGAGGTTGCCATCGGCACCCACGAGCTTAAACTCTGTCTCGCCGCGGCCCTTGCGGTACCACATATAGGTCGGTGCCAGCCCTGTTTCGCTATCGTCGGCACCGAGTTGCTTCACATGGCCAATCGCCGAGAGCGTCAGGTGGCTTCCCGCCGCGCGCTCAACCGAAGAGTCGTATCCAAGATCCGACCCCTCCGCAGCATCCGCCGCAGGTCCGCTCACGGTCATCGTCATGCCATCGGGCATGGTCTTGACCGTGATGATTGCCGAGCGAATACCTGTTTCGGTCGTGGATCCATTCTTAACGGCGGCGATGGCGAATCGATACTCCGTATTGGGCTGCAGCCCATCCCACTTGAGCGAGGTCTGCGTGTTGTCGGCAATCTTCCAGCTATTGACGACCGCATCCGCCGCATTGCTCTGCAGCATGCCCACGCCGTAGCTAAAGCCACTCTTGTTTGCGAGTACATCGTCCCAGCTAAACGTAACGCTGGTCGAATCGACGGCGTTTGCCGTAAAGCCCGTCACGGCCGGCGCGTCGGGCATCTCGACGTCCTTAACGTCATAGCCCACGATCCAGAACTGGTCGGTGTCCTTGGTGCCGAGCTTGTCGCCCGAGTCTGCCTCGAACTTGTCGACATCCACCGCGTTGACGCCCAGACGCCACACAAAACCGTACTTGCCCTGCGCGGCCTCGGGCAGGTTGTCGACGGTGCCGCCGTATTCGGTCGATTCACTCGAGGAGTTACCCGTAGTAAAGCCGGCGTTGGCACCAAAGCACAGGCCGCCAAACAACTCGTGCTTTGCGAGCTTCGCGCCCATGACAACGCTGCCGTTCAGCGTCAAGCCGAGCTCGAGCTCCTGCTCCTTGCCCTCCTCGACTTCGATGGTCTGCTCAATGCTCGCCCCCGACTGCGCGGCGGCGCCGTTAAACCCATCGTGCGTGTAGGCGCGCGTTACGCCAGGCTTGCCCAGGCCAAAGGAATCCCCAACGGGAGTCTCGCCGTTGAGCGTCGTTTGATAGGTTCCGGGTTCTCCCGACCGGTTGGTCAAAAAGTAGCTGAGCGGCGTCATATTGTGCTGTTTGGCAATGCGGTCATAGGCCTCGACATTAACGACCGAGGTCTGCGCGCCGAGCGACACGGGCGCCGCCATCACGCCCTTGCCACCAGTTTCCTCATTTTCGATCTCATACTCGTAATAGACCATCGGAATCGTGTAGAGCACGGCCTTGTCACCCTCGCCGGCATGCGACTCATAGCTTACGCTTGCGCTGACCGTGCGCTCGCTCCGGTAGTCATAGCATCCCTCGGCGGCAAAATCGACTGAAGCATTCATCGCGACCAGGGGCGGACCGGTCTGCACCTCGACGGCAACGCCCAACTCGGCGCCAATGGTATAGCCCTGGGATGTCCCCGTGCCCTTTTCCTCTCCGTATGACGTGCCGCCCAACACCAGATAGCCGTATGCCTGCTCCAGATCCTCAACATAGGGCGCATCCTGCAGCACGGCAAGCACGCGCGGGTTGGTATAGACCTTGTAGCGGTCCTTGTACGTGATCTTGACGCTGTCGTTGTCGACATCGGGCAGCGCGAGCGAGATAAATGTGCCGTAGGTAGTGCCGCGACGGTTGCTCTCGCTAATCACCTGCTCCTCGCCGCGGCGCACCTTTCCGTTCTCGTCGAGCGAAAAATGCGAGGCGGTCATCCAATAGTAGTCATCGTTCTTGCGCAGGTCCTCGTCGCGGTGCTTGCCCACCACGGCGATAAAGCTCTCGTTATAGCGGTCCGAACCCGAGACGCCGCCCGCCTTGACGTCGCTGATCCACACCTGCTCTATACCCTTGTGGTCATGCTTGTTGCTGCTGTTGTATTGCTGACCGCTCATGCTCATGGTTCCGACCATGGACCCCAAGCCCTGAGCCCCGCTCTGTGCCGTGTTGCAGGCAAAGTCGCGGAACACATCGCCGCCCACGAGCACCTCGTCGACCGCCAGCCGCTCGGACAGGCCGTCAAGGTTGGCAGTGGCAAGGGCAATAGGCGCCAAGGTGCACGGATAGCGCTTATCCTGAGCGCTATCCTTCCATGCGCTGTTGGGCACATGCATCAGCCCATAGGAGGCGAGGAGCCCGTCTCTGTATTCCTTACAATCGGAAAGCTTGAACTCGCCAGACTCCGAGTCAAAATACGCGTAGCGGTACAGCGCGCCGTACAGCCCCTTGCTGCCGTCAGAAGCGCCGTAATCAAAAGCGCTGCGTTGCCAGTCATAGCCCGCAAGAATAAGGCCCGTGACGGTTTCACCCGTCTTCTTTCCTTCTTCATCGTAGGCGGCAAACGTGCCGAACGTCGCATTCGCAGCGACCATGGTCTTGCCGTTCGCGGAGAGGGAGATTGCGCCCGCGTCGCCCAGAGCATCGACATGGACGAGCGCACCCTTGGATGCATCCCACGAAAACAGCTCGCAATGCGTCGACTTATCAATATTCTTCTTGCCGTAGGGTGCCGAGACCACGATGGCGAGGTCATCGCAAAAATCGCGATCGAGGTCGCCGGCCGCTAGCGAAACGACAGGAGCTGACTGAAGCTGCGTCCAGGAGTCGTTCCCGCCCTTGTTGTGCGTGGTGTAGTCCGCGGCGTTACCGGCATCGATCTTGACGACGCTTTGCTTCCAGTTGCCGCCCTCCAAGTCATACATGTCGACTACAGCCTTGCGCACGCCGTTCTCGTCGACATAGCAGCCCGCGTAGACAAAAAGCTCGTCGACGCCGTCGCCATCGACATCGCCCGCCTCGACATCAAAGACGGCGTCGTGCTCTTGCAGGTAACCGGCATCCAGGTACTTAAAACGGCCTTCGTACATCATATTAGTGTTGACCGTCACCGGCAGGTGTGTGTCGAGAGTGCGCGTACGCCCGTTGCTAAACGAGTAGAGGACCAGCTCAACCTTTCCGGCGTATGACTTGCCGTCAATCGTCGTGGAGGAACTGTCGCCGTAGGCACGGAGCTCGGCAACGCGGCTCTTTTTGCCCGTGCTGGCGTCGCTGCAGAACTCAACACTCGTGGCGTGAATGCCCGAGAAACCGTTGTTGTCGTTGGCGAGTACTGTTGAGGACTCATTGTTGCTTAGGTACGACCAGGTGCCGCCACCGTAGTCGCTATGCTTGTAGAGATCGCTGTTCGTATCGAAGTTGTTGACGTTTTGCCAGAACTTTGCGGCGCCCCACACACTTCCATAGCCATCGGTGAGTTTGCTGCTGCCGCCAATGTCACCGCGCTCGACGTTCTCGAGCTTGTCGCGCAGAGTGTAGCGATTGCCATGGCTACCGTTAGCTGCCATATAGACCTCGCTGCGCGTGGCAAACGTCGTGGGGGTATCAGTGGAATAGGGGCCAACGGTATCGGCCGGAATGTCCTCGCTCGTGCCCAGACCCAGGGCTTGATAATCCTGCTCGGTCATATCGGTGATTGCGGGCGCGTCTGCCGCCTGGGCAACCTGGGGCGTGGCCGTGAAGCAGGCGACGCTCGTGGCGATCAACGCAGCAAGCGCCGCCGTCCCAACAAGCGGGATTTTCGACAGCCTACGGATACGGGAGTGTGGAACGTACATGAGGGACCTCGCTTTATTCGAATGGAGTGGACTCATTTTTGCAAATGATACGTCCGATGCCCGATATCACGTGTCTCATTTTCGCCAACGGCGTGTCTCATTTTTGAGAATCCGAGATGCCGCGGAAATCTTATCCCAGCTCAAAGGCCATTTCTGGGATGTATTTTCCGTCGAGTGCCTCATCGGGAAACTGCATCCCATTTCAAGCGTCGATTCTGGGACGCATTTTCCCCTTAGACCCTCAACCGGAAACCGCATCCCACTTTGAGCGCAAATTCCGGGATGCATTTTCCGCTTGAGCCTCATTGGGAAACGGCGTCCCACTTTGAGGGCTGATTGTGGGATGCATTTTCCGGTTTTGCTCTCATTGGGAAAATGCATCCCGTTTCTTGACCGAATAATGGGACGCAATTTCCCGTTGGAGCGTCTTTGGGAAAGTGTGTCCCACTTCGACCGCCCAGAGTGGGATGCACTTTCCGCAAAGCACCTCAACGGGAAACTACGTCCCATTCCAAAGGCAAATTCCGGGACGCATTTTTCGAAAGCCTGCCCATCCGGAAAGCCCGTCCCACTTTGGACGCATCCGGGCACGGAACCATCGACCTATCAGGCCTCCCATCAATAAAGAGGCGTCCTCCCGGACGGCGGGGCACGAAGTTCATCGCGAGTTCCGCACGCAAAGAAGGCCACTTAATGTGGCCTTCGTCTTGCGCAGGACTGTAGAGCAGGGAACTTCGTGCCCCGACGCCCGAGAGGACGTTTCATTTAGAAAGATGGACCGACCGCCGTCAGCGATGGGAGCTACTCCCCCAGCACGGCCTTTTTGGCGGCTGCAGCCATGTTGTCCAGATCTTCCTTGGTGGGATGGTCCTTCGCGGCAACCCAGTTGTCGAGCAGCATCTTAAATCGGGCGTTTTCGGGATCCTGCTCAAGCATTGCCTCGTAGCGCTGCTTGACGGCGGGACCCATCTTGCCTTGGCACATCGCCCAGCCCGCAAGCTCGGCATCGTTGGCCAAATTGGAGGTCACGCGGTCAATAATCTGCTGGTAATAGCTCTGGTCGGCACCAAAACCGCAGGTGCCAAACAAGAAGACGCGCTTGCCGTGCAAGGCGGAGAGCAACGCCGCGACCGAAGGCGTGCACGCACCCTTGTCGCACCAAAAACCGACGAGCACCGTGTCGGCCGCGCAGGCGCCCTGCGCCTCGAGCGCAACCTGATCTGCATCCGCATCGTCGCTCAACGCCGCGGCATGGACAAAATCAACACCCGCAGCCTGCAGAGCGCGCTTGATCGCGCCCGAAACCATCCTGGTATTACCGCTCTTGCTGTTAACCACCAAAGAGCACGTCATAGTCACGTTGCCTCGTTTCCCCCAAAACTAAAGCCACTAATGCAATTTATTAGATGAATATCTTAGTACTAACGTGACAGATGTAAACCACCGTCTGTCGATTGATTAATTTGCCCCACGGGCTTCCTCACTGGGCGAATTGGCTGCGGTAGAGTTCGGCGTAGAAGCCGCCTGCCGCTAGCAGCTCGTCGTGCGTGCCACGCTCGATAATCTGGCCGTCGCGCATGACCAGAATGCAGTCGGCGTTGCGGATCGTCGACAGGCGGTGCGCCACCACAAAGCTTGTGCGACCGGCCATGAGCTCGTCGAATGCCGCCTGCACCTGCAGCTCGGTGCGCGTGTCGATACTCGACGTTGCCTCGTCCAGCAGCAAGATAGCCGGGTCGGTGAGCATGACGCGCGCAATGCACAGCAGCTGCTTTTGGCCCTGGCTAAACGTGCCGCCGTCCTCGCCGATGACCGTATCGTAGCCGCCTGGCAGCTGCACGATAAACTTGTGCGCGTGCGCGTGCTTGGCAGCTTCGATAACCTGCTCGCGCGTAGCGTCGGGACAGCCGTAGGCGATGTTTTCGGCCACGGTGCCCTCGAACAACCAGGTATCTTGCAGCACCATGCCAAAGGCGCGGCGCAGGCTTGCGCGCGTGTAGCCACGCGAAGACCGGCCATCGACTGCGATGCGACCGGCATCGATATCGTAGAATCGCAGCAGCAAATTGATGAGCGTCGTCTTGCCGCAGCCCGTAGGGCCAACGAGGGCAAAGCGCATGCCGGGCTTGGCCTCGATGCAGATATCCTGCAGCAGCTTGCGGTCGGGCACGTAGCTAAAGTCCACATGCTCAAAGGTCACCTCACCCTGCGGGGCGGCAAGTTCCACGGCATCCGCCGCATCGGGCTCCTGCTCGCGCGCATCGAGCAGCGCAAACATGCGGCGCGCCGAGGCATACGCCGTCTGGATCTGCGTAATGACGTTGGTGACCTCGTTGAACGGCTTGGTGTACTGGTTGGCATAGGACAGGAAAATCTGCACGCCGCCCACCGTGAGCGCAGCGGGCACGCCCGTGATCACGCCCACGCAGCCAATCACGGCGACCACGGCATAGATGATGTTGTTGATAAAGCGCGTACCGGGGTTGGAAAGCGAGCCCATAAACTGTGCGCGTTCACCTGCCGTATAGAGCTCGGCGTTGAGGGCGTCGAAGCGCGCTTGGGCGTTCGGGCCGTAGGCAAACGCATCCACCAGTTTTTGCTCGCCCACATACTCCTCGATATGGCCACCGAGCTGCCCTTGAATACGCTGCTGTGCCGTAAAGCTTTTGTTGGAGAGCTTGGCGATAGCACCGGCTGCAAAAATGGAAAGCGGCGTGACGAGTACCACCACGAGCGTCATGGTCAGGTTGATGGAAAGCATAAACGCGAGCGTGCCCACGATGGTAATAACACCGGTGAAGAGCTGCGTGAAGCCCTGCAGCAGACCGTCGCCCACCTGGTCGACGTCGTTGACCACGCGGCTCATGAGGTCGCCGTGGGCATGGCTGTCGATAAAGCTGAGCGGCATGCGGCTGAGCTTATCGCTCGCCTCCACGCGCATGTCGCGCACCGTTTCGTAGGACAGGCGGTTGACGCAGTAGCCCTGCAGCCACTGGAAGGCCGCGGCACCTACCACGACGAGCGCGAGTTTGGTAACGAGCGGCAGCAGCGCGTCGAAGTCCACCTGCCCGGCGGCGGCGATCAGGTCGATGCCCTCGCCGATAAGGATAGGCGTGTAGAGCTGCAGAATCACGGAGATGGCGGCACTCACAAACGACGCAACAAACGAAATGCGATGCGGACGAACGTAGCCCATCAGACGGCGAGTCACCGCACCCACGGGATAGCGCTCGGGGTCGCCGGGCTGGCGCGGACCGTCGCCCAGGTCGTTGAGGCTATCGTTACCGGACACGTTGGCCGTCATCGTGGCGACCGAACCGGAGGAAGTGTACGGATTCATTTAGCAGCCCTCCTTTGCGCAGACGGATGCGGAGGCGATCGGGGTGGACGCGGGCGTCGTACTCCCCTGCTGGCCCTCGAGCTCCTCGCGGCGCAGCTGCGACTGGCAAATCTCGCGATAGAGCTGACAGGCCGCGTACAGCTCATCGTGCGTGCCCAGGCCCGCGACCGAGCCGTGATTGAGCACGCAGATCATGTCGGCGTCGCGCACGGTCGAGACGCGCTGGCTCACAATGACCGTAGTCAGCGGCAGACCGCCCTCGGCGGCACCGCGCACGCTGCGCTCGCGAATGGCATGACGAAGCGCCGCATCGGTCTTAAAGTCGAGCGCCGAGGCAGAGTCATCCATGATTAGGACCTGCGGAGAGCCCACCAGAGCACGTGCGATGGTCAGGCGCTGGCGCTGGCCACCGCTAAAGTTCTTGCCACCCGCCTCGACCGGCGCGTCCAGACCCTGAGGTTTTTTGCGCACGAACTCGCTCGCCTGCGCCATATCGAGCGCCGCCCAAAGCTCATCGTCGGTTGCCGCATCGTCGCGCCAGGTTAGGTTGCTGCGAATCGTGCCGCTCACGAGCGACGCGCGCTGCGGAACAGTCGCGACCACACGGCGCAGCTGATCGAGCGGCCAGGCGCGCACGTCGGCACCCATTACGCTCACGCTGCCGATGCTCGCGTCGTACAGGCGCGAGATAAGCGAGACGAGCGTGGACTTGCCGCTGCCCGTGCCGCCGATAATACCGAGCGTTTTGCCCACCGGCAGTTCCAGGGTCACATCGCTCACGGCATTTGCCGCGCCCGCGCCAAACGAAAAGCTCGCATGGTCAAAGCTCAGCGCAGGGACTGGAGCAGCGCCACCCGCCAGTTCGCTCGGCTTGGGCAGCTCGACCGGCTGGTTGCCCTCGTCGGTGATGCTCGGCACGCAATTGAGCACCTCGTTGATACGCGACGCACTGGCGCTCGCCTTGGTAAAGACCACGACCAGGTTAGCGACGTAGACGATGGAGGTAAGGGTCTGCGTCATGTAGTTCACAAACGCCATGACCTGGCCCTGCGTGAGCTCGCCCACGTCGACCTGGATGCCGCCCACCCACAGGATGGCGCACACGCCCAGGTTCATCACAAGAAACGTGACGGGGTTGAGAATCGACGAGAGCTTGCCCACCGCGATGGCAGTATTGGCCTGGTCGTCGGCGGCTTGGGCAAAGCGCTCGCGCTCGTGGTCCTCGCGCACAAACGCACGGACCACGCGGGCGCCCGAAAGCCCCTCGCGGCAAATGAGCGCGATGCGGTCGAGCTTTGCCTGCAGCTGCTTGTAATACGGAATGCAGCGCGCCATGACAAACCAAAACACCAGGCCGATAGCGGGCGTGCAAATCAAAAAGATGATGCCGAGCTTAAGGTCGATGGCAAGGGCCGCGACCATGGAGCCCACCGCTAGGAAGGGCCAGCGGATGAGCATGCGCACGCCCAGCGCCACAGCGAGCTGCACCTGGTTGACGTCGTTGGTGATACGCGTGATGAGCGACGGCGTGCCAAAACGGTCGAGTTCGGCATAGCTCAGCTTGTTGATATGCTGGTAGAGCGCGCCACGAATGTCGGTGCCCATGCCCTGCGAGGTGAGCGCCGCCATCTTTTGGCAGACGAGCGTAAACGAGATGCCGATCACAGCCATGGCGGCAAGCAGCATACCGTAGTGGATAACGGCGTTCACGTCGTGCGCCCCAATGCCCTTATCGATCATCTGGGCAATCACCAGCGGCGTCAGCAGGTCAAAGATCACTTCGATTAGCTTGCACGCAGGGCCGATCACCATATATCGGCGAAACTTACCACCAAAACGCCTGAGCAGCTCAATCATGTATAGGCGCTCCCTATCATCATCCACATTCAATTCGAACCATGATAGTACCGCCACCCCAAAAGAAGCGTAAACAACTCGTCATTTCTAACGGGATTCAGTTTTCAGGGGAGGGGTATACGCGCACACCCAGCCAGTGTCGGGTCAACTAGCATGGTATATTTACATTAGTGCTACCAAGTTAGTCGCCGACCCTTGAAATGAGGTGCCGAGATGAACGACATTCTCGCAAGAAGAGCAAGACGAGCAACTGTGGGCATCGCCCTTTCCGCAGCACTTGTCGCGGGAATCGCCCCCGTAGCGGCGATCGCGGCAGAAACCAGCGCCCCCACCGGTGCAGTTGCCTTGCAGACGGAAGACGTGGCCGCCGCAAAAGAAAAAGCGTATGCAGCCATGCAGGAAGCGCTCAAAAACCTCGAGGCCGCAAAAGACGCCGCAGGTCCTGAGATATTAGAGACTATCGAGCATGTGATTACCGATTTGCAATCGCTCCGCGACAGGATGCTGAAGGAAGCCGACGACTCAAGGGGACCTCTTCTTTACCTACAAGCGCAGGTCAATGAAGCCCAAGCCAGATACGACGCGGCCCACAACCAGGTAAGTAACCTTCAGACAGAATTAGACAAGGCGTGCAACGACGGGGCGCCTGCAGAAACTATTAATCAGTTGCGTTACGAGATAGCAACAGCGAAACGTCAAGAATATTCTTGCCAAGCGGTACTTAACACATACCGAACCAGACTCGAGAGCCAGGAAAGTGTCGTCGCGAAGTTCGAAGCCAATGCGGAAAAATGTCAAACCGATATCGACGAAGAGACAGCCAAGCGAGATGCGCTCCTCGACGATTTGAAAAAGGCGCAAGCGGCCTATGACGACGCCTGCAAAGCATATGAAGAGGCGAAAGCCGCGGCAGACAAGGCCACCTCGCCCGAGATAACGAAACCCGCCGAGACGACAAAACCCTCCAGCTCAACGCAACCGGCCGAGACGGCACAGCCCGCCAGCTCGCCCGCGACCGGTAAAGACGCTCCATCGAGCTCCACCAAGCAGGCGAACACGAGCAGCGGCAAGCCCGGCAAGCTCGCGAACACGGGCGACACAGCGCCGAGCGCAATCGCACTCGCAGGAATCGCCGCCGCAGGCCTCGGAATAACCGCCACGGGCGCACGCCGCCTCAAGAACTCAAAATAGCTGCCAGAGCATACTACCTTCGCCAATCCACAAACCCAGAGACAAAAGAGGCCCGTTTCCCCAACCCAGGAAAACGGGCCTCTTTAACTGCAAAAATTCAAGCAACAGCGCCGCCGCCTCTTGAACCACATAGCCATCAATGCCCAGACAACACCAGCAAGCCGCATTCCACAAGGGATAGATTTAAATTAGATAAACGCGCCTTTACGGATGATTTTTGGACGACGGGGCCCGGTCGGCGGCGAGGTGTTTGGTAGTCGAGCGATCCCGCAGGCGAAGCCGAGGACCAGCGAGACACCAAACACCTCGCCGCCGGCCGGGCCATGTCGCGGCACCAAAATAGCGCCCGTGCGCTCGATGGATTCGGATGCCCGACAGAGGCTCCTTATGGCTGCTTCCTTCCGGACCTGACCAGATTCGGAACATGTCGTCATCCGAACCCATCGAGCGCGCTAGGCGCTCGGTATATCTTACCTGCTCCCGCCCGCCAGAGCAAGGTAGCTAATTTGGGACGGAGCTTTTTTGACTACCCTTGATTATCAACTTCATCCGAACACCTCCCACATTCATCCGCACATGTGCGGATGAATGTGGGAACCCGATACCCTGAGGGCCGGACCGGCCGGCCCCGGGAGATCGGAGGACGGCATGTCCGGAAAGAGGAAGAAGGGTTCCGAGAAGGCGGTCCCGAGGGCCTACGGAAGGCTCACGAGGCACGAGCGGGACACGGTCCAGAGGATGCTGGAGCGCAGGGCCTCGTGCAGGGAGATCGCGAGGGAGCTGGGCAGGTCGCCCTCGACGGTGAGCGCCGAGGTGGCGTCGCACAGGTTCGTGACGGCGCCGAAGTCCAGGCGCGGCGAGCGCGTGGACGCCTCCGCCGACCTGTCGGCGGCCTGCCC
>OATP01001013.1_pt1 | contig 13223 bp, 16 predicted proteins | sample 1495041 | NCBI WGS metagenome assembly OATP01 (sample SAMEA2579972, study PRJEB22360) | human gut metagenome | biome: human gut; feature: human-associated habitat; material: faeces | place: Denmark | collected 2008/2010 | reverse complement strand
ACCGCCGCTCCGACCGCAAGACTTTGCGCAGAGAGCAGGAGAAGAAGATCGCCCTCGGCCATAAGGAAGACGATCATGAGGAAGAACAGACTTGGCAGCAGACCATGTAAAGGAGAACGAATACATGAGTTACCAGCAGGCGATGTATGACCGGGATCATCCCAGGTACTCGGAACCAACAGAGTACATTACGATGGAGGTGGACGGCCTTGTCGTTGCACTCCGTTTCAAAAACACCAGTACGCAGTCTGACACGGTGTCCAAGATCGAACAGACGCTGTTGATGACACAGAACTTTGAAAATCTCAACGAATCTGCTTGATTCAGTAGACTTTTTCACCTCGGTGTGGGATACTGTGTGTGCATATGTACCTTGACAATAGAATCGAAGCAAACCATATGCACCGCAGTCCTACATCAGAAAGGACAAGGTGTGATCATGGAAAAACAGAACCGAGTATACTGCCTCTACCGTGTTTCGACCAAGGGACAGGTAGACAAAGATGATATCCCCATGCAGAAGCAGCGCTGCCGTGAGTTTGCAGAGAGCCAGGGGTGGACGATCCTCAAAGAATTTGCGGAAAAGGGTGTCTCGGGCTTCAAGGTAGCTGCTGCTGACCGCGATGCCATTCAGGAGATCCGCAAGGATGCCGAGGAGCGGAAGTTTGACATCCTGCTGGTGTTCATGTTCGACCGCCTGGGGCGGCGGGATGATGAAACACCTTTCGTGGTGGAGTGGTTCATCCGCAACGGCATTGAAGTGTGGAGCGCAATGGAAGGGCAGCAGAAGATGGATGACCACATCGACAAGCTGTTGACCTCCATCCGCTATTGGCAGGCATCCGGAGAGAGTCTCAAGACCTCGGTGAGAACGAAGACCTGCCTGTCGCAGATCGTGCAGGAAGGACGCTTCCGGGGTGGCACTGTTCCCTATGGATACCGCTTGGAAAAGCAGGGGCGCTTCAATAAAAAGAACCACGAAGTCAATGAGATCCTAATCGACTCGGACGAAGCAGCGGTGGTGCGCATCATCTTTGAAAATATGTCTATGAGGGATTCGGCGCGCAACGGTTGTCCCGGTGGCTGTACAGCAATGGTTACCTCAACGGAAAAGGGACAAACTTCGCAAATACCACCATCATCAAGATGCTGAAGAACATTATGTATGTAGGAATCTTGCGCAGCGGGGAAACGCGCTCGGAGATCTTTCCGGAACTTCAGATCGTTCCGCTGGAGCTATATGAGCATGCACAGAAGATCATGGAGGACAGGACGATGCGCCACAATGAGGTTCCCTTCAACTCCAAGGAGAAATCCCTGCTCTCCGGGATGGTCTATTGTGCTCACAGCGGTTCTAAGTTGGTGCTGACCACCAGCAGCGGCAGACGCGCCAAAGGGGAGCCTAAGCGGGAGACTCGTATCCGCTATGCCTGCCACTACAAGATCCGCCATCCTCAGGACTGTGACGGTCAGACCGGATATTCAGGTGAGAAACTGGACGGAATTATTGATAAGATCGTCATTCAACTCTTTGAGCGGATGAGAACCGCTCCCAAAAGTCAGCTGATTCAAAGGCAGCGGGAGAAGGAAATTCAGCTGGCCAACAGCTCTGTGGCGAATTTAGAAAAGCTCTATACTGCCACGGAACGGGAACTGGAGAGCTACAAAAAGGAGATCATCAAGACCATCAACGGCACCGGCAGCTTTGGCGCGGATATCCTTGGGGAAATGATTGAGGAAACCCGGAACAGACTGACTGCTCTGACACAGGAATTGGAACAGGCCAAGGAGAAAGCGGCTGATTTGAAAAACTCTGCTGTTGCGGTCCAAAAGGAATACGACAAGATCATGTCCTGGGCGGATCTGTATGCCGGAAGTAGCATTGAGGGGAAAAAGATGATCCTGCGGCAGTTGATCGACAGGGTGAACATCGGACGGGATTTTGAGATTGAAGTGGAATTCAAGATCAGCGTCACACAATTCTTCGACTTCCTGCATCCGGAGGGAGACAAGAGTGTGTACTATCGCGCATCCTGAAAGTATGAAAAAACTCGGCAAATCTCAAAACGAGATCTCCCGAGTGTGTATTGTGTGGACAAAAAAGATGCAGTTGCAAAGCATTTACCCCAAAATTCCATATCTTCATTATTGACCAAATCTTATAAATTTATTCAAAGCATTAGGAACAGTACACAGTTCATCACCTCCACTTTCAAAGGCGCAAGGATGTAACTCAATTCTGAACTTGAACTTCTGTTCTACAATGGTTAGGGGCACAATATGCCTTCCATCGTTTCTGGCAGTTACTTTATGAGCATGCAATGGTACAGTCATTTTCTATCTCTGTAACCCCCATAACAATGCAGTCGCCAAATCATTTTTCGCATCGTTCAAAACGGAATAACTTTATCGAAGGGATATGCCTCTGAAACAGGATTCAAGAGAGATTGACTCTTCCATCAAATCCTATATACAGGGCAACCTCATCGCATATTGAAAAACCGGATACCATATCAAATGGCGAAAGTGTATTAAAGGTGAGCCATGTATTCATGCTACATAGGGGTTCGGATTCCGAAAATTTCAGTTTTGAAAGCTGATTTCAAACTTTTTGTGCCTTTATATTTCATTTCCATCGTAAATATGAAAATGGCCGAAAACCTTGCTATGATAAATCTTTCAGTCATAAAACGCCCCACCTAATCCGTCAGTTTCATGGGAACTGTTCGGATTAGGTGGGGGTGTTCATAATCGCAGCCATTGGGTTACAAAATCAATATGCTCCTCCAATCCGCGGTAAAGTGCGGACTGCCATGAATTTAAGAACAACTGTTCCCTGCTAACCGCCTCGTCATGAAAGGATGCCGCAAGGAAATCTTCACCACATCTATCGAGAAAGACATGCCATATACCCGATCGGCCTGTAATTTCTTCGGCGGCATGCACTGCGTAGGATGTGTATAGATTATATAAAACCATATGATTCTCAACCCGCCTGAACAGCAAGTCGTTCCACGCTACAGGTTTCCGCACAAAATAGGTAGGAACTAACTCTTTGCCCGCAACTTCAAATCTCACGGACAGCCAGATATCCTGTTCAACATCGTCAAAATACGGATGTAACGGTTCCTCCTCTGAGTTCTGAGGAGAAAATGTCCTTTTCTTTCCCAAATTACAGTCCCGACAGGCCGGGATCATATTTTTAGGTGTGATTGCCAGTGCAGGATATTTGGATTTCGGCAAATAGTGATCCAACGTGCTCACAGTGCCAATCCCACAGAATGGACATTTTCCATTCGTGGGGAGCGACATATATTTATCGTAATATGGCCGGCCAGTCCCCTTTACAAACTTGGATTCATAAATGTCCAACATCTCAGCCTTGCTAACCACCCCGCCTACATTGTCCGCCGTTGGAATAGTATGGGTCTTTGATGTTAATACACAGTCTTCAAAGCGCGATGCCTCATCAGAGAGAACAGGAACTATCGATCTGAGCCGGTTTTTTAACGCGGCATCCCGATAGCTTTCAATACACGTCGAAAATACATCTTGAACCGAATCGCCGGGAGCGTTCAGTTTTCTCATTCGGTACCTCCATACTCTCTATTTGCAAGCAGGATGCGCAAAATCGATCTCGCTTCCATACCGACCCGAAAATCGAATTTATTTAATATTTCCTCGTATGTTAAGCCCGCTTCAACCATCTGAAGTAACATACCATGAAAGCCAGAATGGGTCACTTCAAGCCCAAAGACATCGTTTATGAGGACTCCAACATTCTCACCGAATGTTTCTCGCTCTGGTCGTACCGCACGCAGTATTGTGTTGTTTCTGTAAAGCTGCCAGATGCAGTTTTTAGGTACTTCCTGCAAAATAACAGGCGAGTGCGTAGAAATAATAGCCAGTCCGTTTTTTTGAATCAGCAACGCAGATAACGCCCGAACAAATGCAGAGAGCAACGGTGGGTGCAGATGATTTTCCGGCTCATCCATGAGCACAAGAGTGCGTTCCATCGTAATCGCTACCAGACAGGTCAAGGTCAGCAAAATCACCTTATGGCCAGAGCTTAGACGGCTAAATAGCTCTTGCGCAGAGACAACCAGTTCACCTTCCTCTGTTCCTTGTGGAGTCAGCAGCGCGGAGGCACCATTGTTCGCAAAAATGGGGTCTGAGTTCAGTAGCGTCATAGTAGCAATCCATAATGTGCGCTTTTCTTTATATTTATTACATGACCGCAGCGCCGCAATAAACTGCTCCTCCAGCCGCTGCATCCGTATCTCCTGCCCGCTGCCTAAACCAATGTATGTGTATTTTCCACTATATTCATCCTCTTCTATGTCATCCGGCATTGGGTAGGTATCAAACGGGCTAAAAGCTACACATACAAAATTTGAAAATTTTGTGCGATGCTCAAAGCTGAATTTTCCATATTGCCCATCCTGGTTGCCTGTTGAAAGGCAACGTATCATTGACGTAAGCATATGGGTCTTTCCGACGCCGTTTCTCCCAATCAATACATGGATGTTAGTCGGTGGGTTGGAATCCGGGACTACATGAAACTCCAGTTGGTAATCGGTTCCGACCTGACCTGGGAGCTTGTAGGATATATCAAAAGGGGTCAATTTCGCGCCCCCGTTAGCGATTCGATGAAATTGTTCCCTGATGATTCTGGAGCCAAGATCGCGCATAAGAGATTCACGCGTGACATTTTCCTGTTTCACTGCCTCAAAAATTGTCAGATTATACGCAATATCTCTTAACGCAGTTAAAATATCCTCTCGTAGTTCTCCGTGTTCCAGTTTTTTGACATTTTCATAATAATCTTCACTTTGCCCCAGTGTAAAAAACGAATCGGTTAACGTTTCAAAAGTTTTCGGCAAATCAGGGGTCCTCTGCTCCATTCCTATCTGACCGATCTTAATGCTCCCCAACTCCACTGTATTCCCTTTTTCATCAGAATAGGAAAGATAAAACATCGTCTCATATTTAAACCAGTCATTCCAACCGTCTTTGTGGAGGTATATCACATTTTTTGTAAAAACACGTTCGATTTGTCCTCGTTGAACTACTTCAAATCTCATATTCAACACCACTCCACTAAACTATCTGTCAAACTCTGGCACATACTGAGATTTCCAAATTTAGTTGTTTAAAATCGTTTTGTAATGATTTCTTTCACATTGGTAGATGGAGCAGCTGCTCCCTCCATAATTAACAAATAAGTAATGTATCAGCTTTTAGTATTTGAGACGTTCCTTTTATGTGATACTCTAATATCTTGTTCACTTGATAGTAGCGCGAAAATTATCTCAGCGTCTTCCAGTATAATGCGAATGGAAATACGCCGTTCTAATTCAGAGATATTACCCATATTTCACGCCTCAGTAATCCTGCGGATATGCATACCGGGCAATCGAATACTCACCGCTTAAGAAAAGTGCATTGTGGAAAAGAAGCAAATCGTACCCATACTCATAAGCAGGTGGAAGGAGTAAACTGGTTTGATACGAAACATACCATTCTCCATCCACTCATTCACTTTAATCAATTTCTGTTTTACATATGTTTCCTAACGATTGCCAACCGAACCTTCGGATCTATCCATAGCTGGAAGCCTGCAGCAATTTCAGGGTAAGCACTCACGCCTCCACCTTTACCTTGCTTTACCTGTATCCCAACAGCGTGAGTCTTTCGAATCCACAGAGATGGTGTAATGGTCAGTGATGTCGTATGTCCCTGATGAATCAGTTCCTCACAGGCCCTATCATCAAAACCTTCATTCATGTCATTTTCCCATTGGCGGAGAAACTCTAATGTGTTGCGGCTGCGCATCCAGCTTTGGATTACATATCCCGGCGACTCATCGGAATACTGCCTTGCCAATTCTGTCAGCGAGACCATGCCATCATAGGCCAGCATCCTCATATACAGGCTGATGGTCTCATGATAGTCCCTGATTTTTTGTGTGGTCCGCAGCTTTTCCTCATTCAATGTATCATAGAATCTCTCTTTTGCGGCGTCGGCCGCTTCTATATCGACCAATCCTTTTGTCAGAAGGGCATCAATGGCAGACTCATATTGAAATGCCAAGCGTATGTATCGCTCATGTAGTTCATTCTCGTTCATGGCCCATTCTCCTTTTTATTTAGTATAACAAGAGAAATGGGTTCTGTATAGTCTCATTTTGTATCAAAAACTGGAGACTGATACCTGACTGCCTTTCGTGGATACCCGGCTTTATCATAGTCTACATTGCAACGTCGAGCTTTCTCAAACTGAGTATCCATGTATATCTTAATACCAACCAGGGGGATATATTTTTTGTTCGCCAGAAGTTTATCCACGGCCGCCCTCGTCCATTTTACTTTTCCAGTTGGAGAAACCACCCCTTTTTTGAAAAGCAGATCAACAATCTTGCCTAAGCTGGCTCCGGCAAGGTAATCATCAAAAATGCTACGGACAACATCCGCCTTTTCTTCATGAATAACGATTTCCTTGCCAATCAAAACATAGCCATATGGAAGTTTCATAGTTGCCTCACTTTTTAAAACATAAATAAAAGCAGGTTTAAGGAAGATACCTTTTCCTTAAACCTGCTTGTTGACACATGTGATATGTAATTATAACTAATTTGTATCTCGCCATTTTGTGCTATATAGCCAAGTAAAAACAAAACCTGCGTATAACTATCGTTAAACGCAGGCTTTGTCTACAATGGAATGTGTAGACAAAAAAGATGCAGTCTGCACCAACTCCAAACTAGGGCCTAGCGTAGCGGGGCCGGTGTGGAAGTGAGGCGTAGTCACCTTTTCCCCAAAAAATAATATGATATGAAAAGCTAGCGCAAGGGGCGATCTAATATAGTGAGTCAATACTTTTTATACCCCATTTAAATCTCAATCGAAAGGTCATTCAACAATGCAACAAAGGATTCTACAAAAGCACCATCAAGGATCTTGCTTGGAGTATGAGATTGATAATTTATATGATTCACATCTGGAAGGTCGTCATATTTTCCTATCTCTTCATGCTTTAATGTTGTTGTCAGTATTACTTGCTTATCAATTGATTTTGAGATTTCAAGCACCGTATTTTCTTTTCCAGTCGATAAGTCTTCTGCTCGGAAGGAGTCAATTACTATTGGGAAACTGTGCCGCAACACAAATTGTAAGGCAAACAATTTCACCACATGAAAAATAGTCGCCTCGCTTCCAGAATACACCTCATTTCGCTGAGTAAATAAGCTTGAATATATTATATTACCATCCGGATCAATCTGATGGTAAAGTTCATTCATTTTTCCTATAATTGCTGATAACAAAGCTACTCTTTGCTCTTGCGTTTCAATCGATGCATTTTCACTGGCTAACAGTTGACTCTTTAATGTAGCGACTTCCATGTCTATCTCTTTAATTCTGGCTTCTGCATCTGAAGCCGAAAAAATATCTTTCTTGTAAGCGACAATAGATTCAAGAGAGACGCTTTCATCATCCATTAAAGACTGCAAACGTTCTTGCTCTATAATTATTTCTGCAGAAACCCGTTCAATTTCTTCGCTATAAGCAGAAATTTTTTCTGAAATAGAATGAATGATTTCATTTCGCATTTCAACTGTAGACACATCAAACGAGTAGGATGTTTGAACTGACTCTCCAGTACTAAACGAGATATTTGTAGAGTTGCAATCCATGCATCGTAATTCTCCACACGATATTGTGCGATTTAAAGAGCGAAGTTCGTTAATCGTATGCTCCCATTTACTCTTACGAGTAGATACACTATTACGAGCCTTCCGTAATTCCGCAATTTTATTTTGGACTCTTTCAAGACTCTCTATTTTTTTACCAAATGCGAGGCGGTCACTCTCCGCGCTAAGATATGAAACAGGTGTTTTTTTCGATTTAAGTATTTTATGTTGTTGTAGCAATAGCTTTTTCTCGTCAGAAAGAGTTATTATATGACTCTTTATCTCATCAATCCTCTCTTGTGGAAGTTGCTCTCCAATTAAACCAGCATATGCGTAAAGCATATCGATAAAATCCTGTTTATTATAGAAGCCGTGATTGGCGATATTGGACGTGTCCTTCTTATCTTGTCCAATAAAGAAAAGCTGGACATATAGTACTGGATCTACAATCCTTAAAAGTTGATTTTTTGCTATTGACGGAAGTGGAAATATATTCCTGTTCCAATATCTTTTAAGTTCAGAAACATTATCAAAAATAAGTACAGTAGATTCACGCTTTAATACAAATCCATCGCCAGATCGGCAAAGTTTGAATATAATCCCAGCTTCTTCAAATTCGATATAGTAATAATACTTCTGAAATTCAAATGATGTAGGGAATGTTGGTTCATTTCCTAAAGCATACATCATTGATTGGATTACAATCGTCTTTCCCTTATTATTATCGTCGCTCGAAATGATGTTCACACCATTTGTGAAATTTCCTTCAATAAATGCTTCAGCAGCATTTCCTACAGCTACTTTCCGTATCTTCATTGTTGAACACCATCCTTGACTACAGAGATAAAGTACTTAAGTGATAGGGCGTCAAAGTCAGGACACCGAGCAATACAATTAGGTATTGCCTGAATTTTTGTAAATAGAGACTGCACAGAGTCATCTGGATGTTCGACAATCAGTTGATATGTATTCTCAAATAGATACCAAAAACCATCTGCCGCATTTTTATTGAATAATGCCCTACATAAGGCACCTTGGCAATCTTCGAGCATTTCCCTCTGCCTTTCTGGTGGCCAAGTAGTATAGATACTTACAAAAGATGGTGGTATTCCTTGACCCAGCGGATCTCTATTGATAATACGCTGTAAAGTCATTAAACGAATTTCATTATTAGTTAAGTGCCTGCAATAGTTTAACGCTTCATCAGTCGTTTCAATCACAATCCCCTCGACTGAAGAAATATTTTTTTTGCTTGCCTGTTTATCTCTTATCTCATTAAAAATAGCGTTAAGTATTTTTTCTTCTGGAATAATATTCGGATGTTGCCTTATAATTGCTTTTACATATTCACTTGGTTTTTTACCATCATCAATGACAAAAAACACTTTTCTCAGGAAACCATTAATGTTCTCATCGGTCAAGTCGGTGCTATCAATATATTCTTTTGCGGAACCTTCTTCATGTAAGCCTAACTTAATCTGTTCTATCGCTGCATCCTTTACATTTTCAATCCCAAAAGTTGTAAGAGAAGAATCTTTGCGAAGAGATCCGGTCACACTGCCAATAAATAGAATATATGCCTCAAAGGTTAATGGGCTCATATAATTCTTGAACAATGTGACAAGTTCTTTCCCGATAGCTTTGGGACTAACATGATGTGCGCCTTTTGATTGCACATCCCACAATCTGGATGCCATGTTGTCCATCCCAGTTAAGTCATTAAAGAAATCTACAACAAAGTAGTATATGTCATCACTATCGGGTCTGAAATTCATTAAATAAAGCAATGCCTTGGTTTCTGCCTCTGAACCAGATTTCCTTAATCTTTCAGATGATTTTACAGTGTATGACATATTCTCATCTCGCATTCATTTTCAGCTCATGCCAATCTAATGTTCTTTTATTTTTATATTATATCACAATTTTTCCACTTCTCAACAAAAAAGCAGGCACAGAGAGACACAGGCAGCACCCAAGCTGTCCACATTTTTCTGTGCCTGCTTCTTAGTAAGGAGATGGGTGATTTCAAAACTACAGACGAATCGGATGAAAATTTTTCTTTGGAGAGCATGCTTACTCGCTGAATCACCCTATATAACATGGATTCCAAATACTCCATAAGGTCGATATTTTTTGTAGAAATGAGTTCCATGATTTCCGTGACTTTGTTTTCTCGGCCTATATCGTGCCGGGCATCCAGCTCTGTACGCTTTTTATTTATCACAACAGGGCGTATTTCATTGATGATATCCTTGATTTGCAGGTTCACAACTTCACTCCCTGACACCAAAGCAGTCAGTCCAATTCCTTGACCAGTTCTTGAAGTTTGCTTTTTATAAAATAGACTGATTATAATAATTCCTTTGTCAATACCAGGCTCAAGTATTGTTAGCAGGGCAGGCGGCCTCTCTTCGTGTTAATCTTTTTCTACATGCTACACTAGTAGCATATTACAAGAAAGGGGCAAACATCATGACCTACACAGATCAAGAGAAAACCGATATCATCGCACAGTACAGGCAGGGGAAGCCAATCCAGGAATTATGCGCAGAATACAGTGTCTGCGTACGGACGATCTATCGCTGGGCAAAACTATACTGCCCAGCGGTTCCCGATGAAAGACGCACCTGCACCGTCAAAGAGTATGATGCACTTCTACACAAAGTCTCTAAATTGGAAAACATGGTCGCCGTTTTGCAAACCGTCGGCTGCACCGTCCATGCTCCGTTGAAGGAGCGACTGACGGAGCTAGAATTACTGTACGGCCAATATGATGTCCATACACTTTGTGAAGCTCTGAATGTTCCCCGCGGGACTTTCTATAACCACATTCTCCGAAATAAACGGAGCAACGCTTGGTTCGAAAAGCGGCGGGAGGAATATCGTATTCTGATTCAGAAGATATTTGATGAGTACCGCCAGGTGCTGGGTGCTGAAAAGATCCGCACAATACTTGTCCAACATGGCCATCAAGTCAGCACAGAATATGTGGCAAAACTGATGAGAGAGATGGGCCTAGCTAGTATCCGCAGCACTGCAAAACAGGACTACATGAAACTTCATGAACCGGAAAAGAAACGGAACATCCTCCAGCAGCAGTTTCAGGCGGACAAGCCCAACCAAATCTGGGTCAGCGATGTTACTTGTTTTAAGCTGGGGGAGTTCTATCTTTACACCTGTGTGATTTTGGATTTGTTTTCCCGCAAAATTGTCGCATACAAAGTATCCAGAAAGAACAGCACCCAGTTGATCACATCTACTTTCAAAATGGCATGGGCACAAAGAAACCCAGAAACAAAACTCATCTTTTACAGTGACCGAGGTGCTCAATACACCTCGCATCGATTCAAACAGCTACTACATGAGCACGCTGTGGTACAATCTTTCTCCAATTCAGGGCGGCCTCATGACAACGCTGTTGCTGAATCGTTCTTCGCTACACTCAAAAAGGAGGAGCTTTACAGGAAGGACTACACTTCCGAAACAGATTTCAAACGATGCCTTGCATCTTATATCGAGTTTTACAACACACAGCGGCCACATCGCACATTGAAAAACCGAACACCTTGTCAGGTAGAAGAGTTGTTCATGAACGGCAAATGAGGAGAGCAACTTACTGACATAACAGGGGTTCGAATCTCGTCGATTACACGTTTTGTGTTTTGATTTTACCCTGTTTGTATTTTTCAGGTGACACAAGACATGAAATACAGAAAGGCCTGAACCCCTTGCAATGCAAGGAGTTCAGGCATAAAATGACCCCACCCGTTCTGAACAACGACAAGCGTTTGTTCAAATTGGGTGGGGTCATTCATTTTGGTGGACCCGAAGGGGATCGAACCCTCGACCTTACGGATGCGAACCGTACGCTCTCCCAGACTGAGCTACGGGCCCAAATCAACAGTTCCAAAAGCGGAACAGAAGAAACAATATGAAATTATTAGGTGTGGCAGAAAACCGAACCCTTTGCGCTCCCAGCTGAGCTATAGGCCCATATTTAGTTATCTTATATAATTTGAAGCACTTTGCTTTGTTTTATATGCCGGTCTTCAAAAGAAACACGTTTTATGACAGGCCGTTGATGGGACCATCCTGCCCTTCACAGCAGGGGGCAGCCTTTAGACAGGTTTTTATTATACCAGATTTATCAAAAATGTAAAGCCCTTACCGCAAATTTTTTTATCCCCTTTCCCATCCTGTTTTGGGGATGACTGGAATTCAAATTTATACCCCAGCATTTGTAAATTCCCAATGATTCCCTCCGCGGGAAGTTCTCATATAATTATTCAGTTTGTCCAATAGGCAAATTCCCGCTGTACGCTTATAATGAATATAAAACAATTCTGCCGTTTTCCTTTCCACATGCGGCCGGCGGATAGCTCTTCCCGCCGGGTAGAGGTGAACAACCATGCAGATTTTCTCCGGACAGTCAATTTCATCTGATGTCGTTTTCGGCCCTCTTCATTTCCTTACGCCCGCACCGCCGACGATATCTGCTCATTCTCCCCTCCCGCCAGAAGAGGAGTGGGAGCGCTTCTCCACGGCTCACCGCCAGGCAGTACTGGAGCTGGCCCAGCTCTATGACCAAGCTGTCCAGATGGTGGGGGAAAAGCTGGCCACCATTTTTGCCATCCACGCCATGCTCCTGGATGACCAAGACTATCAGGACACTGTCTACTCCATGATATTTTCCTGCGGCTGTACAGCTGAGCATGCCTCTAAGACTGCTATGGATCACCTGGTATCCCTCTTTGAGCAGATGGACAGCCCCTATATGCAGGCCCGCGCCTCTGATGTCCGGGCCATCTCCGATCGAATGCTCCGTATCCTCACCGGCCGCGGCGCTGTGCCCCCCGTGTCTTTCTCTCCTTCTATCCTGGTGAGCACAGAATTTGCTCCTCGACCGCTCCTGTATTTTGGGCTTTATTGCTATGCGCGGCAGTGTACAGAGCCACGCCGCTGCCCTGTCCCGAGCCCTCTCCATCCCCGCCCTGGTGAAGCTCGATCTCTCAGCTTCCCTGGAAGGCCACACTGCCCTTCTAGATGGAGGAGCGCAGAAGCTGTATGTGGACCCTACCCCTGACATCCTCTCCCGTCTGGGCCCTCCTGATCCAAGCATCCGCCTCTCCACACCGAATCAGTTATAACAGAGCCTTCGGACCGCTCCGGTCGTCCGAAGGCTCTTCGTTGCAAAATAATATTTTTTTGCTGGGAACTTTTCTTAATTCCTGTCGTCCAAAAGAGTGTACAGAGGAACTTCCCTCAAAAATCTCAAATATCATAATAAGGAGAACCCAAATGAAACGAATCTTTACTCTGATCCTTGCCCTTTCTCTGCTGGCCCTCACCGCCTGCTCCGGCGGCGGCACCGGTGAGACAGACAGCTTGACCCCTGAGGAGCGCACCCAGCGCTTCGTCACTGCCATCACCGATGCCCGCAGCGAGGAGGACAACGAATACAACAGCATCCTCAGCTCCGCGGATGACGACACGGCGGATATGACTTTCCAGCTCCTAGGGGTCCACACATCAC
>OATP01001010.1_pt1 | contig 13227 bp, 10 predicted proteins | sample 1495041 | NCBI WGS metagenome assembly OATP01 (sample SAMEA2579972, study PRJEB22360) | human gut metagenome | biome: human gut; feature: human-associated habitat; material: faeces | place: Denmark | collected 2008/2010 | reverse complement strand
CATCGAAGTGAAGTCGCTCTCGGGGCGAGAGCGCAGTGCAGTCCGTATTTCGTCAGAAGACCAGCTTGAATCGCTTGCCGATGAGCTATTTCTGCTGACGCTACGCCTAATAGAAAGGCCTGATGCCGAGCAGACATTGTCGTTGAACGGTACTGTAGCACTGATTACAGGAGAGTTGACGGATTCTGAAGCAGTTGAGCAGTTCATGAATAAGCTGGCAGATGTGGGTTATGCACCACTCGCGGAATATGACTCCCCTTGTTTTGTTGTGCGCGACGTTCAGGGATATCATGTGCATGACGGCTTCCCTCGCTTGATCCGATCTGAACTTCCGACTGGGATTGTCAAGGTTGCCTACGATATCAGGTTTGAAACGATCGCTCAGCATCAGTGTGACGATGCGCTCATCTTTGGAGGTGATTGATGGAACAAAGAGCCGATGAATTCTTCCATGACTTTCGACAGGAACTCCTATCAGGTGCTGAAGCCAATGGTCGATTCCAGCTTGATGAGTTCATGGAAACTGTTGCTGATGAACTTGTCGAAACAGGCATCACCGAGGGGTTCGAGCTGTGTCACTATCGTCCTCCACAGGGCGGCATGCGGGTGGATGGATACTGGTTCAATGACGAAGGGAATCTTGATCTTTTTGTTGCTGATTTCGATTTCCGTACCGAACTTGCTTCCCTAGCAAGGACAGAGCTTGAAGCGACATTCAAGCGTCTGTCTAGGTTCTTCGAAGCAAGTATCGACAGGAATCTTGCGGTCGAGCTTGAGGTCACTTCGCCTGCGTACGGTCTCGCCAAACAGATCGCCGATCGCAGGAGCTGCATCAGCTCACTCAACCTGATCCTTCTCTCCGAGCGCACGCTCAGCGGGACAGTGCAGAGCCTTCCGGATGGGGAGGTTGCAGGCATTCCTGCCAGCTATAATGTTTGGGACATATCACGACTTCAACGTCAGCGCAGTTCACGGAGTCGCAAGGAACCACTCGATCTCGACTTTGTGCAGATGTTCGGCAAGGGCATTGCCAGTTTGCCTGCACACTTGGGGGCTGACTCATATCAATCCTTCCTCATGGTCATGCCTGCAGATGCTTTGGCGACCCTGTATGAAAAATTCGGAGCTCGTTTGCTCGAGCAGAACGTCCGAACATTCCTGCAGGCCCGTGGCAATGTAAACAAGGGAATTCGGGCGGCCATCCTGAACGAGCCCGAGATGTTCTTTGCCTACAACAATGGAGTCACGGCCACGGCACAGCTCGTGGAGACCGAGATGGCTGACTCTGGCTTGATGATCACGAAAGTTGTCGATCTTCAGATCGTCAATGGTGGGCAGACGACAGCCTCGCTGTTTCATACACGAAAACGGGACAAGGCTGACCTTTCCCAGATATTCGTCCAGATGAAGCTCTCCGTCATCGACGCTCAGCAAAGCGAGATGGTCGTGCCGAAGATATCGGAATACGCCAATACTCAAAACAGGGTGAATGCTGCCGACTTCTTCTCGAATCATCCATTCCATGTCCGGATGGAAGGATTTTCGCGGCGTATTTGGGCTCCAGCACAGAAGGGAGCCCCCCGAGAAACTCGCTGGTTCTACGAGCGCGCACGCGGTCAGTATGCTGATGCACAGTCAAAACTAACACCGGCAGAGCAGCGTCGCTTCAAGGCCGAGCATCCCAAGCCGCAAATGTTCACCAAGACGGATCTGGCGAAGTTTGAAAATGTCTGGGATGACCATCCAAGATGGGTCAATCTTGGTTCCCAGAAGAACTTTGCACGCTATGCTGCACGAATCGGCAGTGAGTGGGAAAAATCGTCTGACGCCTTCAACGAATTCTATTTCAAGAGAGCCGTGGCACGTGGCCTGCTCTTCCGTGCCACAGAGCGTATTGTTTCTGCACAACCGTGGTACAACGGTGGATACCGCGCAAACATCGTGGCCTATACATTGGCGATAATCAGCGACATCACGAAATTCAGAAAGGCGAGTGTCGACTTCCTGAGAGTCTGGAATACGCAGATGGTCAACTCTGTTTTGGAGGAGGCACTAGCTCTAGTGTCAAGGCAAGTGAATGATGACATTATCAAACCACCACTAGGGATCTCGAATATTTCCGAATGGTGCAAAAAGGAAGCATGCTGGACGAGGATACAGGCTCGTACCGAAGCCATTGCCAATCTCCTCTCTCAAGAGTTTTACGATCAACTTGTTTCGAAAGATAATCAAATTGCGACTGAGCGGTCAGCAAAAAAGACACAAAGGATCGACAACGGCATCAGGGCACAGCAAAAAGTACTGGCTGTTCCCTCCAGCGAATGGGCCCGTATCTGCCAATTGCTGCTCGAAAGACATCTGCTCACGCCGAAGGAAGAGGGTGTGCTCAGAGTGGCAATACAGATTCCAATCAAGATTCCAACAGAGAAGCAGAGTCTGATTTTGCTGGAGGTCCTTGATAAAGGACGGCTGGAAGGCATTGTTGTAAGCAAATCCTAATGAGGATTTGCTCAATCACTATATGTTTTCATGACCGTTTTTTGGGGTATCTTCAAATATTGAAAGAACGATTTTGGCTATATTATAAGCAAGAAATGGTGGTGCGGCGTTTCCTACCTGATGGAATTGCTGAATCCTATTTCCTTGAAAGAAATAGTCATCAGGGAAAGTCTGTAACTTGGCTGCATCTCTTTTCTGCCTAGAATCCGCCAACGAAACTTCCGGGTAAACACCAAAAGCCATCAGGTGTTGTTTGCCCCCAAAGCGGAAACGAAAGCGCCAGTATTTGGAGCCGTTAGGGTGTACCAGTGAAAATATGCCGTTGCCATCTACTAACGAGTATTCCTTTGCTTCGGTTTTTGCCGAAACGTACCTTAGTATCAGTCAGGGCCATGATGGTATTCCTTCCATATGCTGCCGTGAGTATATAAGCATTATCGAACCAGCATATATACTCGGTTCTATACTCACAAGCATGTTGATGTAGAGTAACTCAGATTGACGTCGAATGACTGAAAAGCGGGGCAAAGCCTTGCGGGGACTGGATTTTAGACATAAAAAAAGACCTCAGTTGAGGTCTATTTACATACTCATGGTGCCGAAGGCCGGACTCGAACCTAACTCTCCGTAACCTACTGTAATCGCGCATACCATATGATTGAGAAAGGAAATTGTAGTAGCGCTCTGTAAGATGGTCTAGTAAATCATTACCACCATGCAGAGCGCCCGCCCGTTACACCTAAGGAGAAACCGATTCAACCAACGATTGCCAATGTAACGGATCGTTAACAGAAATCATGTCAAAAAGATCTTTAACTGCGTGCTCCAGATCGAAAATTAAATCATTGTTGCCAGCTAAACGCTCTATGCTATTTGCATGACTAAAGAAATGGACAACCTTTAGAATTCTCTTGGCCTTTTCATCGCCAAAAAGTATCTCAGCGCGTTGGTCTACTGTGCCCTTGTAAATCCCGGGAAGTCGAGAGTAAGTATATAATTCAACGAAACGTCTAACAGCATTTGGTAAAAGCATAAGTATCTCATGATCAGTTTTGACGGGAGCATTGTGAAACTTATGGATGACACCAAAAAGGAAATGATATTCAGAGGCATATTTAGCAAGAGAGCTAGGCATGTTGCCGAAGGTCGTGGAGTTCTCACTTATCCTTTTAATTAAATACATACGAGCTTGTCTAGGCCCATCTGGTTTAAGTTCTCTAAGCAAATGCAGAAATTCAAAATTATGAGTAGATACAAATAACTGTTTACACTGTGTTGTCCATTCAAAATTCCCATTGGCCTGAACCTGATGGAAGAAAAATTCGCGAATTGCTGCCGTTATTTGAAAAATATGATTGGCATCTAAACTAGAAATCGGATCATCGATATAGACAATTGCGTCACTGAATTGTTGTGGAGTTAACTCTTTAAGTTTTGTCAAGAAATAAGAGAAGGCAATAGCTGTCTTTTCCCCATCGCTAAGATTTTTTGCTACCCTGCCATTTTTACGGACCAACTGAAAGCGCTCTTGCCCATTATCCTGAACGACTCGAATTTGAACAGCCTCACTACCAAGCATGGAAGATAATCTCTTATTGATTTCCTCACGCCCCAACTGAGCCAAACTTATTATAGCCTTCTGAGTGTCAGACTCATTTTTAAGGATTGATTCAAATCTAGCAAGGCGTTCTTTCTTAGCACCCAGCCATTTTAATTTTATATCACGGCCAGTTTTATTTTGTTCATTTATAAATTCCTGAACAAAGTGAAGTTTAACACGTCCTACAGCCCGTTTTTTCTCCGTTACAAAATTCGCTGCTAGTTTATTGTTATCCTCAATCACCTGATTGATATTATCTACAGCATTGGAAATAGCATCTATAAGGTCTTCTGGCAATGCTTGCGGTTCGAGCGATTTGAAAGGAGAATCGATTTTTTTTTGGACATCACTAGCCAATATCTCAACTGCATCGTTAAATGTTCCAACAGAGTTGGTTAACGGTTGAACAGAAGCACGGTATCTACTACGAAATTGAGCATTAAATTCAGCTTCTTTTGGCAAGTCTAAATTTATTAATGTAGCCTTAATTTTATTATATAGGCGCTCGACTCTATTTTTATGCTCTGCTAAGTCTTTAGAGAAATGCGCTTTCAGAGCTGATAATCTCTCACTATCTAAAGAACCTCCGCAAAACTCGCATGTTTCTTTATCCGAATGAAAATGCAAGCCAGATTCAACCCACTTTTCAATAAGGGGATTTTCCTCTAAATGTTTGATGGTATTGCTGAGACTTGGTGTTGTCGCAAGCACTTCACGTGCTTCTTTATACAGAGGAGAAATTGATGGGGTTAAATTAATTCTAGTTACTGTTAGCGGTCGATCGTTATCAGGAGTCAATGCAAGCTTTAAATCATCCCGCAGTTTATCCTCGTCTAGAAGTTGAGAATTATTGTTGTCTGTGATGGTTTGCATATCACTTGATAAATGACGTGCAGTGTATGTTTCTATAAGACCAAGTGTCTTTTTAATTTTTGCAGCCGTAGTAGTTTTAGCAGAGGAAAAATTAGACTCAAGCTCTTCTTGTTCTTTATTCAACGCATTAATTCTTGCGAGAGTTCGTTTGGTTAAATCTTCGTAGTGAGTAAGCTTCTCCTGAGCCTTTTCAGAGTCTTTGCCCAGAAGAAGAATTGGTCTAAAATTCTGACCACTAAAATTTAGAGTATCTCGAATAAAATCCGAATTGAATACTCGGATAATTAAATTTGACTGTGTGAAATTATCCTGTGTGATCCTATCCCCATCAGTAGAAAGTGTAAATGAACACCCTTGCAAATCAGGATTTAACGTTTTACTCTCGAGCTGTGCGAACAGCCTTGAAAGAGTTGTCTTACCTGAGTAATTCCAGCCGTATATTAAATTCTTAACACCGAATTCTTGCATCCCAGCAGGCTGAGTATAATTTTCATAAACTCCCAACCCACTGATATTCAAAATTCCTTTAATCATCCCTCTTTCCTCTAAAGTGTATGATCATCCTCTCATACGAAAAGTGTGAAAATCATGAGATAAGAGGTTAATCATTTGTATGAAATGCAACCGAAACGCCTATGTAACGCACCTGAATTTTCGTATTTCATCCACTCTTATAGAAACAAAAAGCTGATGAAACGGGATACTACTAGCATCGAATGAATACAGTTCATTTATACAGCATTAGAATTCTTAATCTTACACTTGCTCTACTTTCTCAGTTTGTCCCAACGCACCGCTGACACAATACCCCAATTGCCACTAGCATTGGGCCTACGCCACTTTGCAGTCTCCATGCTACGTAAATACTCAAGTGCTTCGGAAAACGTGCCAAAACGCTTCTGAGAGGCTTTATCGCCAACGCCAAACGAACCATCGCGGGTGCTTGCCAGATCTGGATGAAAACATGAGCCATCAGCCGCATAAGGAACCAGAATTTCCGGATCGTTATCTTCAGATGAGTCTGACGATAACAACTCCCACGGCTCGACGCTCAAGGCATCAGCCAGCACCTCAATCGCATCAAGAGACGCATTGGAGCCACCACGTTCAATTCTACTCAGATAGCTTCTCGCAAATCCGCATAGATCAGCAAACGCTTCCTGGCTCATTCCGGTGGCGATGCGCAACTCTTTTACTCGTTGTCCAAACAGGATTCTTAAAGATTTCTTCATGCCCTGAATGTGCAAGTTTGACCTCTGTAAGGCCACGCTCCAATTGAGACATTTCGAATCTAACAACTTCCTTTGTGAGCAACATCACCATCATCAACATCTTTCATCCCTCCGCCATTAGATTCAAAATGAACATCAATAGTGACATTATGAACCCAACAAGTATGATGACCATTATCGGCTGGGCGAAGCCAGCATTCTCTATCAGGTAGATGTGGTTTGGAAAACGAGGGAATCATGACGGGATCATACTTTTTATTACCGATGGCAATGGGTGCCGTGCTTGGTTGGGCCAGTTACAATGTAGTCGCTCACGTTACATCGAAACGGCAGATTAACACGCTACGTGCTATATCATGGGGCGTTCTTGCAACTCTCACACTGATGCTTGGCGTAAGCGCTTTTTCCGCTATAGGAGCGGAACAAACGGTAAATAAGCAAAACGTCAGATGTTCAAATAACAGCCCGGAATGTTATGCGAAAGCGCACTATAACCCCGTAAGAAAGTGCAAGCAGGCAATTGATGAAAAAGCAGAATTTCGCCATATATGGTTGGAAAACGCATCACAACAGATTTTTGAAAAATATCTTTGGCACGACCAGACCAAACGAACTATACAGATCTTCGGTCAACAGGCTAAAGCGATAAACAGTTTAGGAATATTAACGCCACTCCAATACTTTTGTATTTTCAACGCTAACACCGGAGAAATTATCGCTGCGGCATTTGAGTGAGTAATGCTTCCCAATATTTTTGAAGAAAGTATCCTAAAGATGCTTTCTTCTTTACTAACAAAGCAAACAATAAAAACAGTTCGATTAAAAAAACTTTTTAATTAATTTATCTATTACTCATTCATCATTAAAAATCTACTTATTATAAGTAGAGGCTATTTCAAGTATTTGTTTGAAAACCTCATAAAAACCACCATAATCGACATTATTAAAAGGTGGTTGGCCGCTGCAAACATAATCTGCAAATTTGTTTTTAGGCAATGCTACATTTTTCCTCTCTGAGAGATTAATCACATTGTCGTCATACACAAGAGAACTCTTGCTAATCCGGCAGAAGAGATTAGGATCAGTTTTATGACAGTTAAGGTTGTCGAACTCATCCTTAAAATACAAACGCCTTCCCTCGCTATCACAAGTAAAAAGTAACGAGTCTTGATACAGATTCTCAATACATATTGAGTCATTCCCCTTTCTAAATTCAGGAATAGGGATGATTAGACTAAATACGTTATTCCCGTGATCTCTGTAATTACCCGGAGAACCACTCATCTCATTTACTATATTTTTTTCATCTCTATCAAAGATGCATAAAGTGAGATGTTTTTGTGATGTTTCTCGCAGGTTTTCACACAGCGTTTTAAGACTTGCGCTTCCAGGTCTGCTTGAGTTTTTGAATATTATTTTCAAATCAAGGAATTCACCACGCTTTTGAAATGCATTCAGCGCAGCTTGGAAATGTTTTGTATCCGTCACACCCTCGGTATAAATATGAATTTCGTCGGTTATCTCTCGTCGAAATTTCTGCTCATCAATTTTAAATTCGCTATCAAGTGCTTGTAATCGTCTAACAAGTGTAAGGAAAGTTGCATCGGTATATCCTTTTACATGACCAACATGGATTATTTTACCGCGTATTACCAATCTCATTTGTGGCGGTTGAGCATCAAATTTATTAGATCTTTCTATTTCTTTCTTCCAATATTCTTCAGCAGCGTCCAAGCCAAATTTTTCCCATGCATAAAGTCCTGCACGGATAGACTTTATATACTCCTTTGGTATATTGGTTTTTTTGTTAACTACAACTCCGGTAACAAGTTGCCTCTCGGATTTTTTACGAAGAGTCGTCTTACCAGCATTCACTTCAAAACCAGAATTTATAATAATATTTTTTATTGCTTCACTAAGCTCTACATTACCATCGTCGCCTCTTATTGCTATTGCCGAAGGGAATACACTTCCATTATTAGAGATAAATATATCATCAGCATATCGAGTGTAGTAACACTTGTTTGAGGAAGCTAGTTGCTTAAGTTTATAATCTAATCCCTTGCAAAGGATGTTACTAATCACTGGACTAGCTGGTGAACCTTGTGGTAAGCGCCCATCTTTTGTGCAAAGACGTGCTACAGTATTTGCTGGCGATTTAGCAAAGCAAAATGGAGCGCGTCTTAACACTCCTGAAACTCGAGCCGAACTTATTGAATGGAAGAAATCCTTTAAATCCAGGCGTAATAGCCATCGTTGCCCAACATGAATTGAGGCATGTTCAACTATATCTCTTTCTTTAACATACGCAAATACGCAAGAACGAGGTGTATAGTTTCTCTCCAGAAAATGAGAAATTGTTTTTTGGATATCTTTAAGCCCTCTATTTGGAGCTTCAATTAATCTTTCCCCATTAATTCGCTTACGAATTTTGAATGAATGATACTTATCATCATCACTTAAATAATAGGCGTAATAAGTTAACTTAGCAGTAGTAATACCCAATAGCGCAGCTAATTCTTTATTGTTTTCTATCTTATATTTTGGCGAGGTATTAAAAGGGAAAAATGTATCCATCACTGGCTCATGCTCCTTCTGGTATGAGAGGGCAACTCAGGACCCCAACAACCGCGAGTAACCCGTGGCGGCGCGACGCGTTAGCGTCAAAGGTAAAGGCACGACAAGCCGAGACGTATACATCTCAGAAATGCGGGTCCTGAGGCCCAACACAATCGTAACCATGTTGTTTCTATTGGTCAATGTATCTAGCCAACTGGTTTCTAAATCAACAAACATCTACTGTTTTTTTTCGGAAAAAATCATTACTTAACAATAAATTAATATAAACCTAGCCGTGAAATCACCCTTTGGAGCTGCGACAATCCCCACTCACCACCTTTCGGTGCTGGTGTCCGTGAAGCATTTAGCGTTTCAACCATTTTGCGCTGCGATAGTCCGCGCACTTTCATGCTTTCGATTAGCGGCCGCATATTCACTGCGAAGCTCTCTGCCGCATGTTGGCGGGCTTCAATGTTACTTTTGAGGTTAGCACTACCCGCCACCCCCAGAACCTTACCACGTGCTTTAGCGGCTGCGAGAGCTGCTTTTGTCCGGGCGCTAATGTAAGGGTTCATGCATCTGGATCATCACCTTGTCAGCTTGCGGCATATCAGCGGCCACAAAGTTAATCCCGGTTTCAATTAGCCCGGTAACGAAGTGCACGTTACGGGCTAAGCGGTCAAGCTTAGCGATTAGCAGAGTAGCATCTTGTTTCTTACACGCGGCCAGTGCTGCACGTAGTTGTGGACGTCTTTCGAGAGCATTTGAACCCTTACCTGTCTCAATTTCTTCAAACTCGTCGACAACTTCCGCATTAGTGATTCTGATGTAAGCGGAGACTGCCTCCCGTTGAGCCGCCAACCCTAAGCCGCTCTTTCCTTGCTTAGCTGTGGAAACTCTGTAGTAAGCGATGAACTTACCTTTTGCCATGTCGCTGACCTCATTGCTAATCGAACGTTTAATGTGTGGTCAGCATACATCAAAACAAAATCAAATCAACACTTGATCAGTTAATGATTAGATCATAAAATACTCACACATTTTGAGTTGAGGTAGGGGATCGAATGGAGCTACTTAGCAGCAAATTGGCAGCAGAGCGATTGCATGAAGCTTTACCAGGTCATTCAATAAAATATTGGCAGCAATGGTTAACTAATAATCGTAACCATTCACGCCGGACAGTTTATCGCATCCCATTTCATAACGTGATTGGTATGAGATCTGCGCACTATGAACCAGAGGAACTCAAAAAATTTATCGAGTTTGAGAAAACGCGACAACTCGGAAAGATTGAATTAAAAGGCCGAGCAGCCGAGGTGCTTCGAGCTTACGGTATTGGTGAACAAAAAGGTGGTATTACTGGGAGACAATGGGAAGCCAGTATCATTCCTCAAGTTGATGAGGTTACGCAGTCTCCATACATACAAATTATTTTAAATGATCCATTTCTAATTTTCCGGCTAGAAATTGAACAAGCAGAAAAATTAAGCTGCGAATTAATTGATGGCCTAAATGTATGTAACCGAGTCAAGAGGGATAAATTAAAATGATTGTGAATATTCTTTCAGCAAGCGAGACTGCTTTTTTCCTCAGATTCCAGCTAGGTAACCTCCGCTCTTGGGAAGATGTATTAGCTGATATGCGTCGTGGAAAATCTTCTTATTACGGCTTAACTTTGCTTCCTTTTTGTAGGATTCAAGGAAGCGGTTTGCCCCGTCCTGCTTATCGACTAACAGATGTTCAAGATTTTATTGATAAAGTATCACTGCTGCGCCATTCACCTGCTAAACCACACATGCTTTCTATACAGCAAGTAGAGATCGATCCGACAGATAAACGCCACTGGAGCGTCCGGGTGCCATCATCAGCATTCTGAGGTGGATATACAGTGAGCCTAAGTAAACAGAAGTTAGGAAATGCCCTGAATGAATTCAGGGCAACTGCTGTCATTGACTGGCTCGATGTTAAGATTCACACCGTAAGCCGCACACAACATCAACACGTTCGTGCTGTGTTGAGAGAAATAACGGGGATTTATAGCTGGTGGGCTGGCGCAATCGACATACAGCCGGGTGATGTTACAAACACATTTCGCATTCGCTTTCATGACGAGCTGGCGAACAACTATCAGAAGCTAAACACTACACTTGATGCGTTAGCCAGACGATTTCATTTTGCTTCTGAACCAACTATTGCCGGGATCGAGATTAGCTGTGACTTCTGGCACAAACAGCAATCTGTCGGAGCAACCCGTGCCCTAACATACCGACTACAAACAAGCCTGTTAGCACCGGGCCTCAATCAGCGTCAATATAACAGTTACACAAAAGCCAATCAGTTCCTGAATAAACCGGGAGATCGTATCAACCCGGTGTTTAACCTGCGTATTGGTAACGAAAATGAACCCGTTTCATGGCACTGCTATCACAAGCGCACCGACAAAAAACAGCCGCTGCCTCTTGGTCAGCAACGCGCTCGAGTTGAGGTGACGTTACAGGGTGATGCGTTACAGCGGTATGGCTTGGGTATTCTCTCCGCGATTCAACACTTCCAGTTCGAAACGCTAGCTAGCTTGTTCACGTTCCGTCGTGCAATACCAGCGGCAGAGATGGCTAAAGGAGATCTATTCCGGCTAACTTCAATCAACTGGATACGCACATACATGGACGCAACAACAGGACGCGGCACACACGCATTCAGCAGCGTAGGGCAGCGCGACAAGAAAGGTCGAATACGAAAGGAAAGCAGTCATCTCACCGCTGACAAAGAACTAAGTAACCGAGTTAGAGAGGCATTGCGGAATCTACATCCGTAAATTCCATTCCAAAAAAGTGCGGGAATTTCGAGGCAGGGATCCGCTTGCTTGCTGGGCTGACGCGCAGTGACCTAATAACTTAAATACTACTGCCTTTAACCAACTACGTTTAAACTCAACAAAGTTAACAGAGCAAGCAGCGGAAGTGAGAAACGGAGCGGCGAACTTCATCAACAAAGCATCGAAAAACAGCCTCTGGAAAGTGAGGAGTCTTAGGTTTAAACAGCCCCTAGAGAGGGGGAGTATTCAAAAACTTCGGTGCTTTAAAAACAGAACCTTATACATAGAATTGCTGGCAGTCATTCGCGATCAAACGAGCCATAAGCACGCCGCAAATTCCACCCCGTAGATTCTACTACCCAAATTAAAAAACGCGGCTGAGAGCCATACAGAGCGCCTCAGCCGTTATTAGTCGGATAACCAACTACTTCGAATCTTTGCCTCGCTTTCTTCGTAGCGCATCTCTAACAGCATCCAATCCATCAGGAATGTTGAATTTAGCTATCTCAGGCAACAAAAAATCAATTTTCTCCACAACTTCAATCATATGGATCGGTTTGAGGTCTTTGCTATATCGCACTTCCGTTTCCGTTTCGCCGCGCACATGCCCGACTAGCTGCGCACGTAGTTCCGGGCTGACGCCCTTCTCTTTAAGTAAGGTTGAGACGGAGTGGCGGAACGAGTGAAAAGACTTGGCTCTGTTCCTCTCAATTTTCAATCGACGCGCCAGTAGCGATTCATTGAACCATGCGGAAACTGGCCTGCCATAGCCTTTGGTTTTATGCGGCTTAAGCTCGGGAAAGAGACGGATATACCCGGCATTTTTTAGGGCGTTAACGTAGTCGATGAAACCGAGACTAATCAGTTTGGAATGGATCGGAATCTTGCGGCGAGCATTAGCATTTTTTAGTTTCTTTCCGCTTTCGCTATCGCTTTCAAGGTTCAAATAATAGACGCCATCGTCTGCCAGAACATCATCCAACAGTAACTGAGCGATTTCATTAACTCGCGCGCCCGTCATCAAACCCAGCAAAGGTGCCCAGTAATGAAACGGGCAATATTGATGGAATCGCCTTTGCGCATTACGTTCTCCAGTCCCAGCAACAAACCAAGGTAACGAGAAAACCGCTTGAATCTCATGCGATTCGAAAACGTCAGTGTGATCCTGGTCTCGCTCGTCTTTATCGTCACGGGGGAAAAAGTTTTCGCATGGCGATTTCAGTAGCTTCCCATCATCAACAGCCCACTTCATTGCGCCATAGAGACCGTTTACATACTTCCTGACGGATTCCTCAGTCATCAACTTATCGCCACATTCCGCCGCCTTAACGATTAACTCATCCAACGTTTTCACCTCATATTTAGCTTTCACCAAATTGCGGTTTGCCGGGATTGTGCGCAACTTGCTCTCGTAAGCCCGAAAGAAGTCACGATCAAGTTTTTCAAGCTGAATATCACCCATCGCTTCAATCATAAAGGCAAAGTAGTTGCGGATATCACTAATCGCTGACTCCGACACTTTGCCCTTACTTCGATGCTTTACATACTCAGAACATAACCACGAAAGATTCTTGGCGTAATGTTTACGGTGAACATACTCGTTAGTAATAGCGGGAGCAGTAAGAGGCGCAGCGTGAGAAACGCTAATC
>OATP01001009.1_pt1 | contig 13231 bp, 8 predicted proteins | sample 1495041 | NCBI WGS metagenome assembly OATP01 (sample SAMEA2579972, study PRJEB22360) | human gut metagenome | biome: human gut; feature: human-associated habitat; material: faeces | place: Denmark | collected 2008/2010 | reverse complement strand
ACTGATTTGTAGTATGTTACTGGTAAATGAGGTGATTTTGAATCGGTCGTCCGGGCGATTTCCGATAATCCAGGCTATTTTTTCATCCGAAAGCAATAATAAACATTCCTGTTTTTGCTTGCTGCTGAATTTTTGATCTCTGAAAAAATCACTGAGTTTTTTCTTGCTTTTTTTCATCCCGATCGGACAAAAATAGTCTCCGGCTTGCCAATTACGGATAAGCAGGGGAAATTGGAGTTTGTCGGCATCCAGACAAGCGATATCGGGTTGCTGTGGAATCACAAACTCTTCTGTACGGGGGAAGAGCGTAAATTCGACTTTTAGTTTTCCGATCGTATAAATACCTGTTGTTGGAATTGAAGCGACTGTCCGGCAGCATTTGCTGTTGTCGTAAAGCCGCCAGAATATTCTGCCTCTTTCCAGGGTATGATGGCCGGCGATGAATTGTTTGCCGGGGATAGCTGTATGCGTATTCAGAATGTCACGGATCTGGACTTTGTTAAAACCGAAAGGTTTCAAGGTTTCATATAAAAAAGTATAAGGGGCGGGTGTGGCCAGCGTTTTGGAAATATGAATCAATAATTCGTCTTCCTCGCAATCCAGAATTTCTTCCTGAAACCGATGAATGCCGTATTGAAAGATTTCTTCTGTTTCTTTCAGGGTTTCGCAATTTTCGGTCATGGTATCCAGAAACGAAGGATTGATTTCTTTGAGGACCGGGATGATCTGGTGGCGTATTTTATTACGCACATAATCCAGTGAATTATTGGTGGAATCGGTCCGAAACCCCAATTGGTGGTCTTCTATGTATTTCAGTATATCTGTCCGCGAACATGGGAGCAGAGGACGAAGGATGTCTCCGTTGATGGATTTTATACCGGTTAGCCCTTTTATACCTGTTCCCCGGCAGAGATTGATCAAAACGGTTTCGGCAACATCGTCGGCATGATGGGCGACGACAATGTAATCCATCTTTTTCTTTTCTTTCATTTCCCGAAACCAGGTGTAACGGAGTTCGCGGGCTGCCATTTCTACACTAAGTCCGTTTTCGCGGGCATACTTCAGGGTATCGAATTTTTTGACGCTGTGAGCGATGCCGTAACTATCACAGAAACGTTTGACAAATTGTTCGTCCATGTCCGATTCTTTACCCCTTAACGAAAAATTGCAATGCAAAACCAACATCTTCAGATTCAGGTATTTGAATGCATGTAACATGCATATGGAGTCAGCTCCGCCGCTGACGGCCAATATAAATCCTGCATCCCGGGAGATGTGATGTTGTTGAAGAAAATCTTTAATCGTTTCCTGGATCATAATATGAATAAGGTAAAAAGCTATAAGCCGGATGATCAGATTTCACTGAGCTCTAACCATCTCATTTCTTTTTCGTCTAAGATAGCGATTATTTCAGCAATACGGTTGGATTGCGCTACTAGTTCTTCGGGGGACAGGCTTCCGGAATTTAATGCGGTTTCGATGATTGTTTTCTCTGTGTTCAATTGTTCCATCTCTGTTTCGAGCTGTTGCATTTCCTGGCGTTCTTTAAAGCTCAGTTTGCGTTTTTTCTCTACAGAATTATTCGGAGTGGATTGGGGCTGCTCTGTTTTTTTCTTTTCTTTTTCAATTTTCTCCAGTTGTTCTTTTTCTTCTTCTTTTTTATTCTTATAAATGGTATAATTACCGGGGAAATCTTTAACGATTCCGTTCCCTTCGAAAGCAAAAATCCGGTCGACCACTTTATCGGTGAAAAAACGGTCGTGGGATACGATCAACAGACAACCTTTGAAGCCTTTCAGATACTCTTCCAGTATATTCAACGTGATGATATCCAGATCATTGGTTGGCTCGTCCAGGATCAGGAAATTCGGATTGCCCATCAATACGGTAAGCAAATACAATCGTCTTCTTTCCCCTCCGCTCAACTTTTCGACCAGGGAATATTGCTGTTTGTCGGTGAACATGAAATATTCCAGGAATTGAGAAGCGGACATAATTCGCCCGTTGCCCAGATCGATGCGTTCGGCAATGTTTTTTACGATATCGATCACCCGGTCCGTTTCATTGAAAGCGATACCGGATTGTTTGTAGTAGCCGTAAACCACGGTTTCACCGATCGAAATCGATCCGCTGTCCGGTTGCAGATTTTGGGTAATAATATTCAGGAACGTAGATTTGCCCACTCCGTTTTTCCCGACAATACCGATTTTTTCTCCCCTGACGAATTTATAAGAGAAATCGCGGAGTATACAATGCCCGTCGAAGCTTTTAGATACATGGTCGAGTTCCAGGATTTTTTTACCCAGTCGTTTACCCTGGATGTCCAGTTCCAATTTTTTCTCTGTCGTATTCTGAGAGGCTGTTTCTTTGAGTTTGTAAAAGTTGTCTATCCGGTATTGTGCTTTATGACTACGGGCCTGAGGCATCCGGCGCATCCATTCCTGTTCGGTACGTAACAGGTTACGGGCCTTGTCGATGGCGGCATTGCGGTTTTCGATCCGTTCCTCTCTTTTTTCCAGGTAGTAAGCATAGTTACCCGAATAAGAAAACAGACCGAATTCGTCGATTTCGATAATCTGATTGCATACCCGGTCCAGAAAATACCGGTCGTGAGTGACCATCAACAGGGTGGCATTCGATTTACCCAGGTATTCCTCGAGCCATTCGGTCATTTCGATGTCCAGGTGGTTGGTCGGTTCGTCCAGGATTAAGAAATCCGGATTACTGATCAATACTTTGGCCAGGCCGACTCTTTTTTTCTGTCCTCCCGAAAGCTGACCGATTTTTTTGTCATAAGTATCGATTTTCAGTTCCGAGAGGATTTGCTTGATCGTTGTGTCGTAATCCCAGGCCGAATGGATATCCATTTCGGGAATCAGTTTTTCTAAAGCTTCGGTATGGTTGTGCGCAACTGCTTCTTCATAAGCTTTAATCAGCTTTAACACAGGAGAATCCGAGTGGAATACTTCTTCGAATACAGAATTTTCGGGATCTAAAGCCGGATCCTGGTCCAGGATACCCACTGTGATATCGTTTCTGAAAATTACCGTCCCGCTCTCCGAGGTATCTTTTCCGGCAATAATCCGCAAAAGCGTGGATTTACCCATTCCGTTTTTGGCGATCAAGGCTACTTTTTGTCCTTTACCGATCCCGAAAGATATATTTTCGAATAACAGTTGCTCGCCGAACCGTTTGCTGAGATTATCTACTTGTAAATAACTGATCATAATTTTATGTGTAATGCGGGACAAAGATAAGAAATTAATGACTACTCAGGTATTTTTTCCGTTCTTCTTCCGGAAAGTGCTCGATGGCATAGCGGAGCATGGTGCGGGGCATCCGGCTGGAACGGGAAGATAAAAAGTCTTTCAATACCTGACGGTCTTTTTTGCCGGTTTCACGGAGCAACCAGCCGACGGCTTTGTGGATCAGATCGTGGGAGTGGTTCAGAAGCAGGTCCGAAATAGCCAGACAGTCCCGGAAATCTCCTTGCCGGACAAAATGCATACAGCTGACTATAGCTATCCGCTGTTCCCACATATTGGACGAGTGGGCTAAAACATACAATATCCCGCGGTCTTTATCTGTCAACCATACTCCCAAAAGCTTGTAGCAGGTGAGGTCTACCAAATCCCAATTATTGATGTTTCGGGTTTGTGAAAGGTAGAAATCGACGCAGGTTTGCCGGAAAGCTTCGTCTTTGTTTTTAGTAAATTGGTCTACCAGGATAAGCAAGCCGGTTAGCCGGATTTCATGGTAGGGAGAAGAGATCAACTCGGCTAAGACCGGAGGTGTTGCTTTACGGTATTTCAGTGCTATGCTTCTTTGTTCGGGAACGGTGATTCCCAGGAAAAGATCTCCTTCTCCGTATTGACCTTTCCCGGTTTTGAAAAAACGGGAAAGGTGTGCGGCTTTATCCGGATTACCGAGGGCATTTAATTCGGCTATGATGTCTTGTGCCGTCGGAGTGGCATGGGTTTCGGGCTTCATCAGTTCAGTTTTTTTCGCCACACCAGCTGCTCCAGCAATAAAGCCGATACAGCGATCAGGATAAACCAGCCGGTGAGGTATTTGTTATTATCTTGTAAAACAATCTCTTTTACTAATTCGCTATTGTGATCGAAGCAGGTTGTTTTAATATCTGGCACCTTGCTTCGGGGAAAATATTGGCTTAGTTCCTGTTCCTTACAAAATTCCATTTGTGATTCGGTACGGTCGTAGTTCCAGGCCAGTACATCGACCAGACGGTCTTCCTGGTATACTTCGAATAATCCTGCTTCTTGTATGGTCGTTGCGTTGGTGAGTTGCAGGTCGCCACTGAAATTTTTCCGCACCTCAGGGATAAATTCAAAGGTGTGGTTTTCGTTCCGGATTTGCAGGGGGTGGTTGGTCTGGATCGTTCGGGTATTCAGAAGTACGGGAGCGGTGGTATTCAGAAAGTAGGAGGTATGAAGACCGGTATTGACCTGAAAAGCCATGTTGACCAAAAGTGGTACGAACAAAGGATGAAATACCAGATCACTGTCGGTGGGCAGAAAGTTGAAAGCAGAAAGGTAAAGATTTCCTTTGCCGTAATGCCGGGATACCAATAGAGGTGCCGAGTGTTTATCCGATAATAAGATTTCGGTATGGGCGGGTAAAATAAGCCGGTAATACTGACGGATTTGAGGGAGTATTGTTTTAATATCCGGTTGTTCGAATGCATCCCGGAATAAGGCTGCCTGGGTTTCGATATGAGCGATTACGGTATTGGTATCCCGTTTGTCGTAGCGGGGAGCTTGTATTTTTTGTAAGAATTTATTCTGAACTTCGGGAGAGGAAGAGGCCGGAAGAACCAATAGATTGCCTCCGTTCATCAGATAGTCTTCCCACATGCTTTCCAGACCCGTAGAGCTGTCGGTCAGACCGTCCAGGATAATCAGGCTGTAGCGGGGAAGGTTTTGCCGGACTGCCTGGTTGACAGGAATGGAGATAAAACTAAAATGGCTGGAATCCGAAAATAGTTTTCCAAAATAGGGATTTTCCTCCTGTTGCCATAAATACAGAATTTCGGTATTTTCACTGACCGGATAGGCAAAATAAAATGTATTGTCGAAAAGGACCGGAAAATCGGAGATTTCTACCGTTCCCTTATAAAAGTCTTCTGCTGTGTTCAGATAACTGATTTCAACCTTCTTTTCGCTATGGGCTTCGAGATCGGTTTGGATGATGCTGCGCTTTTTTCCGTTGATCGTCAAGGTGAGCGGAATATGGTGAAAATCCCTGTCTGAAGTGTTGACCAGGGTGATATATACTGTTTCGGATTGATTTTGTTTATGGAAGGCTTGCCCGAAGTTCACTTCTTTGATATAGAGATTACTTCGGTTTTCAGGTTTCATCATCAGAAAGACGGATTCCAGGGTTGAGTCGGTGGTGATGTGTTGGAAATCACAGTTCTTTTTCTGGAAATCAGAAATCAGGAATAGCGTACCCGGCTGGTTTTCTCCCGATTCTTTTACTTCTTTATAGACTTGAGAAAGTGGTTTAGTGGCCGGGCTGATTTTAAGATTCCCGATAGCCTGGAGCATTTTTTCTTTATCCACTGTGACCGGAAGAACTTTATCATTGGTGAACAAGCTGAAACGGCTACCGGCGGGATAGGTATCGACGATGTCGAAAAGATATTTTTTCGCTTCTTCGAAAAGACTTCCTTGCGAACCTGTATTGGTCATCGAGAAAGAATTGTCGGCGTAGATAAAAATCCGGGGAGTGGTCGTTGCGGGCAAAGCTTTTCCTTCCGGGTTGAGATAGGGGGTAGCAAAAGCGATGACGATACAGCTTAAAGCTAATAGACGCAGAAACAACAACACTAAATTTTTTAAACGTGAACTGTTTTTCTTTTGCTTTTGTAAAGCTTCCAGAAAGTTGAAGTTGCTGAAATAGACTTTTTTATATCGCTTTAAACTGAACAAATGTAATAGAACAGGTATAACCAATAACAGTAATCCGTATAGAAATACCGGATGTAGAAATTGAATGACTGATAACATAAATACTCGATTTATCGATTAAATATACCTGATTGAGGGTACCGACTATTTGCGGGAGTAAAAGTAGTAATAATTTCTGTTTTTCGGGATAAGTTTATCCCGGAGAGTGAGGCGGTTTGTATATCTCTGACTGTCAGTTTGAAAAAATGAATTGTTAGTAAAAAAGCCGTTTTTGTTATTAAAAAGGTATTCAAAAATCAAAGAGATAATTTTTTTAATTGTACTTTTACGACAAATATCATAAAATGGGAATTTATGTCTAAGATCATTGCTATTGCAAATCAAAAAGGTGGTGTCGGAAAAACAACAACTTCAGTGAATCTTGCTGCCAGTCTGGCAGTTTTGGAGCAAAAAATTTTGTTGGTAGATGCAGATCCACAGGGAAATGCTTCGTCTGGATTGGGATATGACGTGCAAAAATTAGGAGATTCGACCATCTATGAATGTCTGGTCGACGGACTGGAAGCAGAAAAGGCAACATTGAAGACTGAGATCGACCGTTTAGCTTTATTACCTTCTAACATTAACCTGGTCGGAGCTGAAGTAGATATGATGAATCTGGAGGACCGTGAAAATATCATGAAGAAAGTGCTTGCACCGGTGAGGGATAAATACGATTATATTCTGATCGACTGTTCACCTTCTTTGGGACTGATTACCGTAAATTCACTGACAGCTGCCGACTCTGTGATTATTCCGGTGCAATGTGAGTATTTTGCTTTGGAAGGACTTGGAAAATTGTTGAGTACGATAAAACTGATTCAGAAACGGTTGAATACCGATCTGGAGATCGAGGGATTTGTGTTGACGATGTACGATGCCCGGTTGAGGTTGTCGAATCAGGTGGTTGAAGAGGTGAGAAAGAATTTTCAGGATATGGTGTTCAAGACATTGATCAACCGGAATACGAAACTGGCAGAAGCTCCCGGATTCGGACAGCCTGCTATCCTCTACGATGCAAATAGCCGTGGATCTGAAGACTATATGTTGTTGGCACAAGAGTTGATTAAAAGAAATTTGGAATAAAAGTAGATCTACATTAAAATAAATACAGAAGGAAGATTTTCGATTTACGATCGTATCCCTTTTTTATATCGAATCGTAAATTTATAATCAAAATGAAATAGAGTTATGGCAAAAAAAAATGTATTAGGACGGGGGCTGGGAGCCCTGATTGCTGATGCGGCTGAAGAACCGGTGACCAGAGAGATTGTCGTATCGGCCATACAAGAGTTGAATCTTGCCGATATCCGTCCCAATCCTTTTCAGCCGAGAACGGAGTTTGACGAGGAGGCTCTGAGTGAGTTGGCTGCCTCTATTAAAGCGATAGGAATTGTACAACCCATTACCGTAAGGGCTGTCGAAGAAGGGAAATATGAGATTATTGCCGGAGAAAGAAGATTCCGGGCTTCCAAATTAGCCGGCTTGTCGACTATTCCGGCTTATATTCGTAAAACAGAAGACGATAGTCTGCTGGAATTAGCTTTGATCGAGAATATTCAGCGTGAAGATCTGAATGCGATCGAGGTTGCCATCAGTTACCAGCGTTTGATAGATGAATGCAATCTCACTCAGGATGGCTTGAGTGAGAGAGTAGGGAAAAAAAGAGCTACTATTGCCAATTATCTTCGTTTATTGAAATTGCCTGCTCAGATTCAATTGGCTGTCCGGGATAAAAAAATTTCCATGGGACATGCACGGGCGATATTGGGAGTAGAGGACCCGGATACCCAGCTGATGATCTTCGAACAGATTCTGGAGTATGATTTCTCGGTGCGGAAAGTGGAAGAGATCGTCCGGGAATTGGTACATCCTCAGGTGGAAGAACCTGCAGAGGCTTCGGTCGTTGAAGATAAACCGAAGAAGAGTAACGAGATCGGAGATTATATCGAGTTGCAAAAACATCTGTCACGGCGTTTCGATACCAAGGTGGAACTGAAACGCAATGAAAGCGGGAAAGGAAAAATTATTATAGGCTTTAAGTCTGATGCAGAACTGGAAAAGATCATCGAGTTGTTGGATAAGATTGAATGAGAAAAATTGTTTGTTTGATAGTAGCCATTCTGGCAGGACTTAGTGTGAAAGCATTGAGTTTATCGCAAGATTCGGTGACTCAGCTAGTAACTGCCGACGATACGCTTAAAGCTTTTGAGAAGATCGTCCGGAAACCTCATTCTCCTCATAAAGCCACGATTATGGCTATGCTTCTTCCCGGATCGGGACAGATATACAACGGACAATGGTGGAAAGTGCCTATCCTGTACGGGGGTATGCCGATATTTATGGTATTGCCTGGAACCAGAAGCGTTTCAAGGAGTATCGGGATGCTTATGTCGAATGGGTGCAGTATCTGGATGCGAAAGCCAAAGATCCGGATACGCCTTATCCGCAAAATCCCGCGTGGGATAAAATTCCCAAAGCTTTCGATGTGGAGACCGATCCTTATTTGCAAACATCCCAGGGACAAACCTGGTTTAAAAATACGTTGAGTAACCGGAAAACTTCTTTTAAGCGGAACCGGGATTTGTGCTATATTGTGATGGCCGCTATTTATGCCATTAATATTATCGATGCCACGGTGTATGCGCATTTTTATGATTTTGAGATAGATGATAATCTGAGTTTTAATTTACAACCTACTTCTTCCTATAGTCCTGTTAGCGGAGGAAGTATCGGTTTGACTTTAACTTTTAATTTTTAACGCGAGATGATACGTTTTTTGTTTTTTGCTGTATCCTGTCTGCTATATCATGCTGTATGCGGGGTGAATGTGGTGTCTAAAGATAGTGTTGCTTCGGTAGAGCAAGATACTGTAATTGAAAATCAGATTATAACGGATTCTATTCCGGAATCTTTTCTGGAGAAATTGGATTATTATTATACGAGCTGGTATACAGGGAAACGGGATAGTACTTATTATGTCGATTCGCTTTGTATAGCAGAGAGTTGTAAAAATATTGTTCCCTGTAACGATTCGGTTTATCTGTTGCGTTTGGATTCTTTACAATCTGCCGTTCCATTGTCGTTCAACGATATTGTCCGTACGTACATCGAACTGTATACGGTGAAAAAACGGTTGCAGGTAGCCAATATGTTAGGACGGAGTGAATATTATTTCCCCATTTTCGAAGAAGCGTTGGATGCAGAGTGTATGCCTTTGGAACTGAAATATTTGCCTGTAATTGAGAGTGCTTTAAATCCGAAAGCTTTATCCAGGGCGGGGGCCTGTGGATTATGGCAATTCATGTACGGCACAGGGAAAATGTATAAGCTTGAAATCAATTCCTATGTCGACGAACGCCGTGATCCGGTAAAAGCAACTCAGGCGGCAGTTCGCTATCTGAACGATCTGTATGCTATTTATGAAGACTGGATTCTGGTGATAGCTGCTTATAACTGTGGGCCGGGGAATGTCAATAAAGCGATTCGTCGTTCCGGAGGAAAAAAGAATTATTGGGATATATACTATCATCTGCCTAGAGAGACCCGGGGATATGTGCCCGCTTTTATCGCTGCGAATTATGTATTCGCTTATTATAAAGAACATGGTATTTTCCCGATAGAATCAACCTTGCCGCCGATGTGTGACAGTATTATGGTGAACGATGCTTTGCATTTCGAGCAAATTGCGGCCAAGCTGGATTTTTCTGTTGAAGAATTGCGTGATTTGAACCCTCAGTACCGGGCCGACGTTATTCCTGCCGGTTTTGGAAAATCGTACGCTTTGAAGATGCCTTATAACCATATCGGTAGTTTTATCGATAATCAGGATTCTATTTTTGCTTGTAACCGCAGTAAATATTTCAACGATAGCGATCGGACCGCCGATCCTAAAAACCGGATTAAAGTGCATGCACAGGCTTTGGGACAGGACGGACGGGCCCGTTTGGTATATACTGTGAAAAGTGGTGATGTACCCGGAGCTATTGCTATGAAATTCAATGTCCGCTTGGCCGACCTGAAATACTGGAACAACCTCAATAAACGGATGACGATCCGGCCGGGGCAAAAATTGGTGGTGTATGTACCTGAGAAAAAAGCCAATCAATACAAGAATAAGGCTGCTTATACCGGTAAGGAAGATAACGTAGCCTCAGCCCCGAAAGTCGAAACGATCGATGGTGAGTTTGTATTGTATACCGTCCGGAAAGGAGAAAACCTTTGGTCTATCGCCAAGAAATATCCGGGAGTATCGAATAAGGATATTATGCGCTGGAACGGAATCTCTGAAAATCAGGTCAAAGACATTCGTCCGGGACAAAAGTTAAAGATAAAGATTTAGTTTAATTTTTTTCATTAAGAATAATATACAACTTTCAAATTAGGTATTAATTAAAAAACACCCAATTTTACAAATTTGGGTGTAAAATTGGGTGTATTTTTGTAAAATGCTGATAATCAGCATTGGTCGTGGAGCAGCAGGGAATCGAACCCTGGTCCAAACACGGAATCCATATGCTTTCTACATGCTTAGTCACTTATTGGTTTTCGACGATGGTCCGGAAAGTGACACCCAAGCCATCGCTTATCCTCTTAAATTTTCGCCTTTCGCCAAAGGTGGGCTAAGACTAACCTTAAATTGACTGCACCCCGTATGCCGACCGGAATAAGGTGGAACCACCGGCGGGATGTCCCGTCCCCGTTCCTTGAACAGGGATTAAGCCTTCAATCTTCTAAAGATTAGGCAGCGAGAGCGTAATTATTTTCGCCAACTAAAATTTTGTGTCCGGGATTTACGGGCCGTTTCACTGCTCCCGACATGCTTACATACCTATTCTTCATGCTGTCAAATCCAGGTCTGCCCCATGGTATGTGAAGACAAAGATAGGAAGAAACCCGGTAAATCATATCAAAAGAGACTTAAATTTATAATTTTTGGTAATTATATACATATTTATACCTACAAACGTACATTTCATGTAAATATCTATATAAATACCAAAAATGAAATCGTGCAGAACCTTCCCGGATCTGCACGATTTTTATTTTGAATGATGGGTAAAATTATTCTCCGATCATAAAATGATGGTATCCCTTCATTTTTTGCCAACTGCCCCGGGTGAAATCGGGGACCTCGACGGGCATGCTGTTGTTTTCGATGGAGAGGCGGGGGGGGTTGCCCAGGCAGGACCATTCGGCTGGGTCCGTTCTCCGGCTGCGTCATAGACATCTTGATCGAGAGGGAGGCCGTGGCGTAAACAATATACCAACCGGTAATCCATGATGAAGTCCATGCCACCGTGTCCGCCGACTTTTTTGGCTTTCTCCTCCAGTTCTTTCTGAATGGGGTGTTTGTATTGCTCCATCAGCGCCTGTTTCACATCTGCCGGGACGAACGAGTGCATACTTAAATTTTCGTGATCGGGTACACCTTCGACCTGCTCCGGAGAACGGAATGTATAGCCTTCTACCGGATATTTGTTGGCGAAACCTTCGGTGCCGGTCAGTTGGTACATCCGGGAATAAGGCCGGGGATTCATGACGTCGTGCTGGATGTGCATGGTTTGGCCGTTTTCGGTCATAATCATCGTCATCGTATGGTCTCCGTTCTGGAAATCCTTACCGTCCCGTTTGTTGATCTTTTCTACCAGTTTCGGGCCGGTCAGGGCTTTGGTATCCATAGAAACGAGGTAGTTCATTTTATTTCCCCGGTGGATGTCGAGGAGTTGACAGGCAGGTCCCATGCCGTGGGTGGCATATACATCCCCCCGGTATTTTTCATTGAAATCCAGCCGCCAGTTGCCTTGATAGGCCGCCCAGAATTCTTCCAGGTTGTGGATATACGAACCTTCGACATGGAGGATATCACCGAACAATCCATGTTGGGCCATATTCAGGGTGGTGAGTTCGAAAAAGTCGTATACGCAGTTTTCCAGCATCATACAGTGCTTGCGGGTCTTTTCGGAAGTATTGATCAGTTGCCAGCATTCATCGAGATTCATGGCTGCGGGGACTTCGATGGCGACATGTTTTCCGTGTTCCATGGCGTAAACGGCTATGGGAGTATGCAACAACCACGGAGTGACGATATATACCAGATCGATATCGGGGCGTTCACAAAGTTGTTTCCAGCCTTCTTCTCCACTATAGGCGGCAGCCTGGGGACGATTGTTTTTGGTGAGGATCTCCTGGGCTTTTTCTACCCGCTCGGGATAAAGGTCACAGAGGGCTTTGATGGCAGTACCTTCGATTTGGGTAAAACGATAGACGGCCCCCGGGCCGCGCATGCCTAATCCGATAAAACCGACCCGTACGGTGTCGAGGGGTGCACAGCGAAGGCCTATGACGTCTGTCTGGCCGGCCGGACGTTCCGGAATAGCGGTGCGAATCAGATTGGGAGTCGTTTGATCCGAAGATTTAGGACATTGGCAACTGCTGATGCCCAGGATCAGAAAAGCGGTCAATAGATAAGTGATTTTTTTCATATAATTACTGATTTGAGAGTTGATTAATCCAGGCGTTCATTTCTTCCAGATGACTGTCTATGCTGTGGAGATGGGTCAATTGAGCCAAGGTCCGTTGCAGGTTGTGTTCGGGATATTGGATTTTGTAGTATGTATCTCCGTTGAGGTAATCGGTCAGAAAACGGACGGTTTGCATATAGGTTAGAAGTTGTGCCCCATAGGGTAACAATTGTTTTTCGATAGGGGTAAGGAAGGCACTTGCCGTTTCGAGATAGCCCCGGGCAAATTCCCGGAATATTTCCATATCGAGACCTACCCGGTCCAATTCTTTATCGTCTTCTGCTCCTTTATTGGCAGCGGTACGGATAAAGTCACCGAAATCCGACAATACAAATCCAGGCATCGTTGTGTCGAGGTCGATCACACAAAGAAAACGGTCATCCTGATCGAACAGCATATTGTTGACTTTTGTATCGCAATGGGTAATGCGTTTGGGTAATTTCCCTTCGCGGTGAAGCCGTTCAGCCCGGCACATTTCCTCAGAACGTCCGAGCAGTTCATCCACGATCGGTTGCACTTTAGCCAGACGGGCCGCTTTGTCTCGAGCGATCGCTTCCCGGAACTGTCCGAGGCGGAATTCCATGTTGTGAAAGTCGGGAATGGTCGCTCCGATCGGTGGATTCGGAATGTCTGACAGAAAGTATTGAAATTCTCCGAAAGCTCTTCCGGTCTGATAGGCCAGGTCCGGCGTCACTTGTTCGAAAGTCTTCGATCCGGCGATATAAATAGTCAGCCGCC
>OATP01001005.1_pt1 | contig 13292 bp, 15 predicted proteins | sample 1495041 | NCBI WGS metagenome assembly OATP01 (sample SAMEA2579972, study PRJEB22360) | human gut metagenome | biome: human gut; feature: human-associated habitat; material: faeces | place: Denmark | collected 2008/2010 | reverse complement strand
ATTATGTTCAACTGATTGAGGCATTAATTTTTCATACGAAAATACTGTTAATTTTTTAGAAAATTCATAAAGATCTTCGCCACAAATCTCTTCGTAAATATAAAAATCATTAATCCATTCCTTAACTGACTCAATAGGCTGTGCAATATACTTATCAAAATGATGGCTAATTTCAAATTCTCTTCTTCTCAGATCACTTTTATATAATTTATTAAAATAGAGAATATATGGTCGTGCCTCCTTAATGACTATTCCCTTTCCAGTTTGTATATCATTTCCCTTATAGACATTTCCTCCATTATTTTCCGACAATAGCTTTGTAACCAAATAATGTTCAGATAAATAACTTTGCTCTTCAATTTTAGAATCCTGGACATCTTCAATCCAGCTCGGTAAATCAAAAAATGGTTTTTGAAAATCTTGCCATTTTTCTCCATTAGGTCCATACAAGGTGAGAAGACCATCCTCCAAATAATTTATATCTTCTTTTATCGTTCCATATCTATAAAAAATCGTATTAGATGATTTATATGGTCTGTCAGACAATATATAAATTCCTTCGAGGTCATTGGGAATAAGTTCATAAAGTTGTTCAAGTAATTCCAGAAAATGATTTCTATCTTTCGGATAGATTGTAAAAAACTTTCCAGACTCAGCAGAGGTCTCTTTGACAGAAAAGCTTTTTATAATTTCTTTTTTCGACCTAATATATTTATAGGGAATATTATTTTTTTCTAAAAAAGGTACAACTAAACTATAGATTTTTTTATAATTATCAATAGTCGCTGAAATATGAATTTTGAAACCAAAAACAGGAAGCTTAGTAGGATCAATATGTTTATATGAAAAAATAGTGCTACTCATATTTTTTTCTCCTCTTTATTTTAAAAAAAACATATTTACCCTGATTTTTTTCCGACTCATAGTCGTTAAATAATTTTGATATTTCACCTTCAACATTGTTATATTTTTTCCCATTAATAGTGCATGCTTTTGTACTTACTTTCATCTTTTCTCCTTGAAAAATAGGAGCAAGAAATGATCATTCTTTCTTACCTCTACAAAATTAGACTATGTAAAGAGAGGCTTATTAAAAATTCCATTACAATCCTCAATTCACATTAAGTTAAGTTTACTTGCAACCTCTAGTAATGACATTACAAGCTTCAGTAATGACTTCAATATTATACTGAATCGGCAATTTGTGTAATTTTTCAACAAATGCAGTCATAAGCAATCTCCTTTCTAATCCCTTTATTATTAGATTATCAAAAAAAGATGCTTTCGCATCTTTTTTGAATATAAGCAAAACTTATAGCTTGTCTTTAAAAACTTCTTTAAAGTAATTAACTTGTTCAAGATATCCCAATTGTTCAAATATTAAAATTCCCTGTTCGATTTCTTGTTTACCTTTACTATTACCTTCTTCTAATTGATGATAGCCCCTAGCTATCTTCTCCATTATTCTCATAAATGCATCTCGTGTATCTGCAAAATGTTCTGAAAGTAAATGTTCAAATATTGTACTTTCTAAAAAATTGTGTTCCTTAGTTGCGTGAAAAAGTCCATTTACTAACATCGTATGAATCAAATTGTCATTTAGATTATTATGCCGAAAGAACGAAGATCGTTTTAGCATTTCTTGACAATAGGAAAGGTATAATTGACTGTCAAATAAATGAGCTGTTTCTGAGAATAGGAGTAATTCATAGCGTGCCCAAATTTCAGTAGAAAATAAATAATTTGTTAAGAAATCAACATCTTCCTTTGGAACTTCATACTCATCAATTGATGCTGCTAATACTGCTTTAATCCATATTGTATTTAACCTATAAAACTGTTTTTTTGAACTAGTTAAAAATTTCTGTTTCTGTTCGGCTAGTAGCATCTCTAACGATTGCTTTTGAAGGGGGGAGCGATATTTTGTTAACTTCCAATGCAGCTCTTCAATCTCAGAGGGTTGAAACTCCGAAACCATAAATTCAAATTCTCCCATTTGCAAATAGATATTTTCTAAGCATTCTCTCAATTTTTCGGCAGACATTTCCGCTTGGCCATTCTCAAATCTAGATAGCATTGAAATGGAAAAAAGTCCCCCTGTAGCCTCGGCTAATGATAGCTTTCTTGATTTTCTCATTGTTTTAAAAACTAAGCCTAAATTTTTCATTCACAACCTCATTTTGCTTATATTCAATTTTTTATATTATAGCTCATTTTTTAGAAAAAAACAGATTTCAAAATCTATGAGAGAGAAAAATCTAACTTATACCAGATTTAACAATGGAAGGGATCTTATTCGTTTTTTCTTCCTACTCTTCTTTTTCCAACTGGTCCAGATAGGCTTCATAGCGTTTTTTCTCTACTTTGGCTAGGAGCATCACAAGGAAATTCATCCCCCATACAATTGGAAGATTCAGTAAAAAGGTAATAGGTAGCACCAGTAAGAATTTTGAATGGAAAGGATTTGAGTGATAGACAGCCTGGTTTAATTGAAAATTTTGAGCCCAGATAAACAAGGAAAGAACAAGGGTTACTGCTACAATTCCCATCACATTTAGATAGCTATAATTGATAAATCTCACACCCAATCGTTGACAACGAACCGAATAATAAAATCCTGAGGCGATGAGTAAGGCTACCACCATGATTGGACTTAACCCCACCTTAGACGTAAAAATGGATCCCACACTAAAAACAGTTAAGGCAAGGAACAGAAAACCAGCCGTCTCAGCTCCAGCCTTATTAGCTAAGCCTTCTTCTCGTTCATCTATGATTTGTTTGTTCAGCAATTGTAATCTCATTACTTTCTCCTTATTCTTCATCCTCTAACTCTGCCTCTATCTTCTCTTGTTTTTTCCGATTGATAAGAGCAAGTGGTTTTTCAAGCAGATAAGTCAAGATGGCAAAGACGACGATTTCTAATAAAATTTTGACCAGATACTTGGGACTCAAGATAAAGCTCGTTGCCTCTCGCTTTCCAATCACATCCATGGCTATCATCAGCACAGCAAAGACTAGACCTGACCCAAGGCGGCTCAACCAGCTATCTTTTTCTAACATATCTCGAACATCAATCCCTGAACTCATCCTTCTCACAAAGGCATAAGCTCCCATGACAATCAAGAGAATGAGCTCTGGAATATAGGCTAGTAGGTCCAAGTCCAGGATACTAGCTTTCACAAAGGCAGAGACTGCAATAAAGCAGGTCATCCCAAGGACAAGTTCTCCTGCAATTTTTCCATCAATCAGCATGGTCCGCTCATCTTTTACAATTGGTTCTTTCTTTTGTTTCATATTCTTCCTCTTTCTATTATTAAAACTGTTACTCCCAGAACAGTTGATCTAGCGTCTTATCCAAGGTCTTACAAATGGCCAGACAAAGGCTAAGGGTCGGGTTGTATTTTCCTGCCTCGATCAAACCAATGGTCTGGCGTGTCACCCCGATAGCATCTGCAAGATCCCCCTGGGTCATATCATGCTCGACCCGAGCCATTTTTAATTTAAGATTTTTTGCCACAGGTTTTTCCTTTCTTGTTTTTATAGCTCTATTATACACTATATTTTCTATTTTGCAATATATATCTTGCATTTTGTAAAAAATATTTTCGATAACCAAAAAAAGCCTGGTTTCCCAGGCTTTCTCTTCTTATTTATAATTAGTCTTTAGATAAACTTCCATCTTTTGTTTGGGTACGGGCATAGGCAATCAAAAGAATGGAACCTGCAATCGCTACTGTCAGAGCATTAAAGGAACCTGCCACAACACCTTGTAGGAAGACTTTATTGGCACTTTCTTTGTAAATTAAGATATCACCAACTGGAGCAATCAGACCCCAGATCACAAGATTGGATACAATTTGAACGACATTAAAAAGAATCAATTCTTTCTTAGTCACTTCTCCTTTAAGTTCACCGATTTGCTTGCGGAAGAGACCGACAAAGAGTCCAAACAAACCACTTGAAATGATCCAAGTCCACCATAGACCACCTGACATAGCATCCTTAATGGCATGACCAATCAAGCCCATTAAGAATCCAACAATTGGGCCAAAAACTACACTAAAGAGGGCCTGAAGGGCGTATTGCAACTGAATGCTTGTATTCGGTGCAGGTGCAGGGATTGGCAACATAGCAATCACGACAAAGAGGGCTGCTCCAACCCCAATAGCTACAACATCTTTAATTGAAAATGATGATTTTTGTTTCATATTTTATCTCCTATTAATTTTCCATTTTTCTAATTTCAATATGCCAAGAAGCCCCAACTCCTACATTATAGGCCTTGGCAAAGGATCCCTGGTTGATGGCAAGACCAACACGGTAGAGGGAATTGATATAAAGGATTGGCTGTCCAATCCGCACATCGGCGAATGACTTGCCATAGGTCACTTGGTTTTGGTAAACCAGCATGTCATTGTTATAGATGGTCACTTCAAAACGCTCCCCAAATTCGGGTGCTAAATGATTGAACTCTTCCCGAGTAATCGAAGTCCAAAGTGAACCAAAGCGCACATCTAGGATATCAACTGCTCCTTTGACAAGATTGTCCCCAATAACAGTCTCCACCACTGGGATTTCCACTATATGTTCAACACTGAGTTCTGGTCCAACTTCTTCAAAACTGATATGACCACTTGCCAACTTAGCGCCTGTATAGGCATAGACATCGCGCCCATGGAAGGTATAAGAAAACTCTGTATTAGCCCGGCGGTTTTTCACCTCTGAAATCTCACGAATGGCAACTATCCCTACATGTTTTTTGATGAAAGAGAGGGTTCCATTATCGGGAGTCACAATATATTGATTCTTGGTCGTTTTGGCTACCACACTCTTTCGTTTAGAGCCGACACCCGGATCGACGACCGAAACAAAGGTTGTCCCCTCAGGCCAGTAATCTACTGTCTGAAAGAGACGGTAACTCCCTTCAAAGATATTGTAGGGGGTAATATCATGAGTTAAGTGGTGAATTTTAAGAGTTGGGGATTCTTCTAAAGCAACCCCTATCATAGCCGATACTGCTCCATCCACCAAACCAAAGTCTGACTGAAGAACGAGTAAATTATTGTGCATCTTTCTCTCCTTTTTTGACCAATAATGGAAGTAAGATAGTAGATAGTCCCCATCCTATACCCGCACCCAGTAAGACCGTGAAGACAAACCAAGTGACGGTTGCTAGATCAGGTGATACCATCACCCGATTGACATAGTCTATCGATTTTCCACGGTCCAATAAAGACATGCGGTAACTTGTCGGATAAAACCACATCATCAGGATGGGCCCTGTCGTCGCAAAGGCGAAAATAAGAAAAGACAAGGCATTTCGCAAACCCGAGCGAAAACGACCACTTGATGCGACCATCTCCGCAAAACTCCCTGCTATCAAGGCTGGAACAAAGGCTCCTGCACCATGACGTGAGAAGAGGAAAAAGGATCCGATCACGCAACCAACTAGAAAGACAGCGCCAATGGCTTTGATTCTTTCCAGGTAATAGCGGTAAACGGGACCGCCAATGAGGGCTGAGAAGGCTGGAGCGTAAAACATATTCCCTTGGTGATCGACTAGATTGCTCAGGATAACACCCAGTCCAATCGCTAGGAAATAGAGGAGAATGAAGGCTCCAACTTGTTTCATCTGATTCACATTTAGTCTATTCATAGGACACTGATCCTAACGGTGGCTGATTTTCTTTGAAAGGAAGTCGCCGAAAAATTGGACCAAAACAATGAGGATCAGAATCAACAGGGTCGCAACAAAGATGACATCGTTGTTGAACATATTTTTCCCATAGTTGATGGCTAAGGTTCCTAGTCCTCCTGCACCAACGGCACCCGCCATGGCAGTTTCTCCGATTAAGGAAATGATGGTCACGGTGGTCACACGGATCAAATCTGGAAGCCCTTCACGAAGGTAGACTCCCACAATATCCCAGAAGGTTGCCCCACTGGCTTGGGCAGCTTCAATCACGCCTCCATCCAATTCGGACAAGACCACTTGGACTTGGCGGGCAAAGAATGGAAAGACCGCTAAGGAAAGTGGAACAAGGGCTGCTGTAGGGCCAATGGTATTTTTCAAGAGCAAGTAGGTCACTGGGTTAATAAAGGCCAACAAGATAATGAAGGGAATGGCACGGAACAAGGAAGTAATCTTATCCAGAATTTGGAAGACGATTTTATTTTCGATGACACCCCCAGGTCGCGTCAAGACCAATAAGAGTCCTGTCACCAAGCCTAAAAATCCACCAATAATGAAGGAAATAACGGTCATATACAGGGTCAGGTAGATGGCGGTTCCCCATCCATATTGGCTAGACCAGCCTAGTTTATAAACATTTGGTAAATAGGTTTGAATCAATTCAATCATGCTTTTCTCCCATCTTTCACAATAGTCACTGCAACGCCTGCATTTTCTAATTCTGCTTTAGCAGTTTCTAGATTTTGATTTTCACCTGATAAGATGACCACCAATTCCCCAACTGGAGTATTGTCGAGAATCTCGATGTTCCCAAATAAGATGTTGGCAGATACTTGGTATTGTTTGTAAATGTCATTGATGATAGCGGTGTCTGTCACAGAGCCAGCGTACTTGAGATGCGCTAAAATTGAATCCTCAGGCAAGTTCTTGACAATAGCTTGTTGGTTGATTTTGACCATGGCTTCATCGATCCCTGTTGCAACTGTGATGAAGTCTTGGGTCAAGGTGTTTTTCGGATTGGAGAAGATATCTAAAACAGAGCCCTCTTCGATCAATTCACCATTTTGCATGACGGCGACTCGATTGGCAATATCTTTGACAATTTGCATTTCATGGGTGATCAAGACAATGGTTAAGCCAAGTTTTTTGTTCAATTCTTGCAACAAAGCTAGAATTTGTTTGGTCGTCTTTGGATCCAAGGCGGAAGTTGATTCATCAGAAATCAAGATTTTTGGATCATTAGCCAAGGCACGCGCAATCGCTACCCGTTGCTTTTGTCCACCAGACAGTTGGGCTGGGTAATTTTCAGAACGGTCTTCTAGACCAACTAGTTCCAACAATTTGGCCACTTTCTCATTCTTTTCTTCTTTACTTAATTTCGAATGTTTGAGGGCGAAAGCCACATTTTCTGCGACCGTCATTTGGGCCATCAGGTTAAAGTGTTGGAAGATCATCCCGATATCCCGACGTTTCTCTCTTAGGGCAGCTGGTTTTAGGGTCACCTGATCTTGATAAATCACATCTCCATCCACAGTAATGGTTCCGGCGCTAGGCACTTGCAAGAGATTGATCACCCGAACCAAGGTTGATTTCCCGGCTCCGGAATACCCTACAATCCCATAGATATCGCCTTCATTAATATGAATGGTCACATCTTTGACGGCTTGGATCTGACGTTTCTTTTGCTGGAAGGTCACATCAATGTGATCCAGCTGAATCATTGCTTTACTCATAACTTGCTATTAACTCCTTTATCAATTCAATATGGGTGTAATAATCGGCGATTTTCACATTCTCATCGCCTCCATGGTCATGGCTATTGGCATTGCCAATTCCAAAAGCTGCCATCGGTACTTCCAACGCTTCAAAGACCGTGTACATAGGCCCTGTCCCTGCTGTTGTCGGAAGGACGGAAACCCCTTCTGGATAGAATTCTTTGGCGAGGCGGATGACCGTTAAGATGGATGGGGCACTCATATCACTTCTGTAGCTCATTTCCCCAAGTGTGTAGATCAATTCTACCTGATCGTAGCCATTTTTCTCCAATTGCTGCTTGATCTTCTCTAGAACATCTTTAGGATCCAGTCCTGGAACCAAGCGTACCTCCATCTTGGCACGTGCCTCTGCCGGAAGAATGGTCTTGACACCTTGACCTTGATAGCCAGAGCTGATCCCTTCGATATTCAGAGCCGGTTCAAAATAAAAGCGGCGCAAGAATTCCTTGCGGTCTTCCTGTAGGACCGGAAGGGTCAAGCCATAGGTTTCAGCCACATCTGCTGGACCCTTATTGGCATATTGCTCGATCAAGGCCAATTCGCGTTCGTTCGGTTCTTGGATTTGCTCGTAAATGCCTTCCACCAAGATGCGACCTTGGGCATCTCTAAGGCTTGCAATGGCATTTAACAAGTACCAGGAAGCCGAGTCTACAACACCGCCATAGCTGGAATGGATGTCCACCTCTGCACTCTTTACCACCATATCAAAGGTGACGATTCCCTTGCTACCACCAGAAATTTCCAACTGTCCTTGGTTGTTTCGAGTACCTTGTTCCCATACTAGGAGGTCTGCCCCACGCAAGTGTTTCTTGTGCTTGGCCAAGTATTTATCCAAGTCGGTTGATGCAGATTCTTCCGCTCCTTCGATGATAAAGGTGATATTGACTGGTAAGTCTCCCTTTTCTCGAATGTATTTTCGAAGGGCTGTAAGACGGGCTGTGATGTGGCCTTTGTCATCATCGACTCCTCGACCATACATGGTCCCATAATGGACCGATAGGGTGAAGGGATCCCCACTCCAGGGTTGGTCGTCATCAGCTGGCACCGTATCATAGTGGTTATAAAAAATAATGGTCTTGGCATCTGGATTTGGGGAGAAGAACTTGGCAATGACAAAGGGAGCCGTATAGCTATCGTCTACTTCTACTTTTGCACCTGCAGCCGTGAAGATTTCGCCTAAATAATTGGCCACTTCCTTGAGCCCAATCTGTTGAGCAAAGATAGATTTTTTTGAAATCAGGGTACGCAAAACCTCAAAATAATGCTGGGCGACTTCGTCATTTTCAAATTTACGGATTTGTTCCGCTTCTGTTGCAACAGGCATGACTTCCTCCTAATACGCGATAAGAGGCAGAGAATTGCTTCTCCACCTCATTTCATACATTTGAGTCACTTTCTTAGAAGACTGGTTGGTCCATACCTTCTGAAGACTCTTCAATTACTTTTTTCACATTGTCTTTGTGATAAGCTTTGACGATTTCCTTGATAGCTTTTGCTTTATCAGATTTTTCCCAATCTTTCTTCGCTGCAATTAAGTTGTACCATTGTTTTGAGTTGTTATCTTTCTTTTCAATATAGATGGCTTTCTTGAAGTCAACACCAGCTTCACGAACGAAGGTATTGTTGATCACTGCAGCATCTACTGATGGAAGAGCAGATGGTGTTTGTGAAGCATCCAATTCAGAGATCTTCAAGTCTTTTGGATTTTCTTTGATGTTTGACACGTTTGCCAATTTTCCATCTTTAGTATCCAATTTAATCAAACCTGCTGATTGCAAGACGTACAAGGCACGGCTTTCATTTGTTGGGTCATTTGGTACAGCGATGGTTCCACCTTTAGGAATTTCTTTAATTGAAGTGTATTTGTTTTTACCGTTTTCTGTACCAGAGTAGAGACGGATTGGTGCGATGTAGGTATCTCCTACAGAGACAAGGGCCTTGTCGTTTTTAGAGTTCCAGTTATCAAGGAAGTTGTAGTGTTGGAAAGCATTGATATCGACACTACCATCTTTTACAGCCACGTTTGGTTGTGAGTAGTCTGTAAATTGAGTGAATTCCAATTTGATACCTGTTTTAGCTTCATCCAAGTTCTTTTGGACTTGGTCCCAACGAGCTTTTTCAGTGTCGCTCAATGTCATAACACCGACTTTAACAGTTGTTTCACCATCTTTACCAGATGATTTTGAAGAGCCACAAGCGGCAAGGGCGAAGGTTGCAATAGCGGCAAGAGCCGTCAAACCAAGAACTTTTTTCAATTTCATTTTAATTTCTCCTTTAAATGTTATTCTTTAATATCTTTAGCGTCTGGTAGGTAAGTCCCACCGAAGTATTTCTTAGACAATTTTTCAAGGGTTCCATTGTCATAGAGTTCCTTGATTCGTTTGTTGACAAATTTTTGAAGGTCTTTATCTCCTTTTGCGATGATTGGGTAAACGTATGGTTGTTGATCGCTTGGAAGTTCAATCACTTTCAAATTTTTCAAACCTTGGTCACGGATAATCGCTTCCACTGAGATCCGTTCAAAAATCTTATAGTCGGTACGACCGTCAGCAAGATTTGCCATAATGGTTTGAATGGTTCCATCCGTATACTTCAATTCTGTCGGATTGTCCGCATGTTTTTTGTTGTAGTCTTCTAATTGCTTAGCTGTCGAAGTTCCTTGAACCACTTCTGTTTTCTTGCCGCCTAGATCATCCAAAGATTTAATTGATGAATCTTTCGGTACAACCAAGACCAAGGGATTGCGCGCATAAGGATTTGGGTAGAGGTATTTTTCTTCCCGCTCTTTTGAGTAGCTGATGTTGTTGGCACCGATTTGGAAGCGGTCGCTGTCTAATCCAGCAAATACTGAAGACCATTCGGTTTTGTTAAAGTTTACTTCATATTTGTCTGAACCTTTGAAGACTTCACGCAACACTTCGATTTCATAACCGGTTAGCTTTCCGTCTTTTTCTTCGTAAGAGAAGGGTTTGGTTGTTCCAACCGTCCCAACTTCGATGGTTTTCTTGCCGCTAGAAGATTTTCCAGATGAGCAAGCTACTAAAGCACTAGTTGCAAGCACAGCAACCAAACCTAAAGTAGAGTATTTCATGATTTTTTTTAGATTCATAAGATCTCCTTACTAGTCATTGGCACACAAAATGCCATTCTAAGATTATTCTTCCATTTTATCAGAATCAAATCCACTTGCCTATTATATTTTCTTTATAAAGGTGATAGGTTTTCTTTATCACACTTTCTATTTTTTAAAATATCGTAACAAGGCTTGTGCATTCTCAACATAATAGGGAACCGATACCTCAAAGGCTGCATCGTCAATGGTCATGTGATCATGGTGCAGATCAGGGGCATCTGGGGCTCCGTTGGAGCCGACAAAGGCAAAGACTCCTGGAATGCGCTCTTGATAAAAGGCGAAGTCCTCTCCTGCAGTAGATGGTTCAGCTACAATGACGTCAGCTATGCCCTGCGAATGTTCCCATACGACCTTGGTCAATGCTGCATCGTTATAGGTGACAGGTGGTGTCACCCCCCATTCAAAGTCCACATCAACTCCTAAACTTTCTGCTAGGTGATTGATGATCGAAATAAAACGTTCCTTCAAGTCTCTTTGCACCTTGGGATTAAAGGAACGAATCGTCCCTTCAAAATAGCCTGATTTGGGAAGCACATTCCAAGTCGAACCAACATCTAGGTGCGTAATGGATAAAACCGCTGCCTCAAAAGGCGAAACCGTTCGGGAAATCAACAACTGTAAATTCTGAACCATGGTTGTCACGGCTGTTACAGTATCAACTCCTAAGTCTGGTCTTGCGGCATGGCTACTAACGCCCGTCACACTGACCTTGAATTTTTCCACTCCAGCCATCATAGCGCCAGAATTGATGGCAAGTTTTCCTGCCTTTAGCTGGGGAATGTTGTGAAATCCAATAATTCCTTCTACATCATCCAGCAATCCAGTCGCTAAAACTGCAGACGCTCCTTCAGAAATTTCTTCTGCCGGCTGAAAGATCAAGCGAATGGTCCCTTCTAGCTGGTCTTCTTTTTCCTTGAGAAGAGCCGCTGCTCCCAATAGGCTGGTCTGATGAAAATCATGACCACAGGCATGCATGACTCCAGGATTTTGACTTTGGTAGGGAAGGTTTGTTTGTTCTAAAATGGGCAAAGCATCGATATCCGCCCGAAGTGCCACCACTGGACGGCCCTCCCCAATTTCTGCAATCAAACCCGTTTTCAGACCACTATCCAAAACACGGATTCCCAAGTCCTCCAACTTTTCTCGTAAAAAGGCAGTTGTTTGGTATTCTTGACCCGATAATTCTGGATGCTGGTGCAGGTAGTGGCGAATCTCTGCTAACTCTTCATAAGAATAAGCCACAGGGCCTCATCTCCTTTCAAACATAAAACTATTTTATCACTAATCGGTAGTGCCGTCTAATTCCTGTTTTTTGGGCTTTGTTATAGCTAGAAACTATAACAAAAAAACACTTCTGGATCTGGTCCCAGAAGTGTTGGTCTTGTTAGGATAGGTTTCCTTCAAATTTTTCCATAAAGCTATCACTATTGTAGGCTTTTTCCACTTCCCACTTGCCGTCTTTTTTGACAAAGGTCAATTGGAAGTCATAGCGGTCAGGTGTAATGAGCGGACGATCTTTCAGCGAAGCCATCATTTCTTCTCGGTAAACTTTGTTCTGAGCTTGATTGGCTTCAATGATATTTGGATAGTCTTTGCGATGCTCTTGGTAGAAGGTTTGCATGTGGTTTAGAATAGTTTTTTCCATGCTGACCGTCTCAGGATTTAAGCTGATCACCACTCTATCTGGAAGGTACTCTTTCACCGTGTAGGTCAATTTTGCCCGCTTGGCATTTTCTTTTTCATAGGCATCGATAAACTGGGTCACTTCTTCATTTGAGAATTGGTAATCATGCAATTGACGAGTAAAGTCAGATGCAAATTTGGCCCGAAAATCGCTACGCTCTTTTTTCAAGTCCGTTCGCAAGACGAATTGATCATCCTTGTCGACTTTTCGTTGCCCGCTAAAGTAGACTTGATTGATGTACTCATCTGCTAAAACGCTAGCATTTTCTACCTTGTTCTCGTATTTGGAAGAATCAACCGTAAATTTGAGTGGCTTAGATTTTTTATCTGAGCTATAGGTTTTGCGATCGTACTGAATTTCGTATTTTTTTCCTTTTTCAGCAGGGAAGACGATGTAACCCGAGACTTTCTTATCCTTGGCTAACTGATCGCTCTTAAGCAATTGAAAGGCCTCACTTTGATCTGCGATAGCTGTTTTCAATTTGACCTTGTTATTTGATGAGTCATAGACAGTAATATCAGAATCCGACACATTCACAGAGTCCTTGGAGACATTTTTAAATTCCAATTGAACTGCTAAATAAGTCCCATCTTCTGATTGGTTGAAAACCGGTGGCTTAATGTATAGGCCGCCTTTGAGGCTGACTTCTACTTGGCCGTCGGATGCTGAGGTCCCCGCTGACTTTTCGGTCTTAGATTGTTGGGAATTATTTTTTTGAGAAGTTGCACCACAAGCAGCTAGACTGAGAGTTGCAGTGGCTAGGATGCTCCATTTGAAAATCTTTTTCATCATCATCTCCTTAAACGTTTTTTCTATTGTAACATGTTTTCCCCCTTATGTATACGCTACATAGTGATAAGTAAAAAGAGAGTGGGACAGAAATCGGTCATTCGTTAGAATTCGATTTCGTCGTCCCACCTCCGCACAGTTGAGTAGGGCTGTAAAAGCTGATGAAATCAGCGTAGTAGAGCCCACTCAACCACTGCGTCTTGCTCGACAATCCAAAGA
>OATP01001001.1_pt1 | contig 13319 bp, 7 predicted proteins | sample 1495041 | NCBI WGS metagenome assembly OATP01 (sample SAMEA2579972, study PRJEB22360) | human gut metagenome | biome: human gut; feature: human-associated habitat; material: faeces | place: Denmark | collected 2008/2010 | reverse complement strand
CAACTACAGTAGCACCTACTACTAGCACTACGACTACTGAAGCACCTTCTACTAGTACTACGACTACTGAAGCGCCTACGACTAGCACTACAACTACGGAAGCACCTTCTACTAGCACTACGACTACAGTAGCACCTACGACGAGTACTACAACCACTGAAGCAACTACGACTAGTACTACAACGACAGAAACACCTACGACTAGTACTACAACAACACCAGGAGTACCTGCCGCTACGACTAAGTCTACAACTACACCAGGAGGGCCATCAAACAACCATTCTGGAACGACCAAGTCAACGAATGGTCGTCGTAAAGGATTCCTTCCAAATACAGGGGAAATTGCTGCAACAGGGGCTATCCTAACAGGAGTTGTCGTTCTGTCAGGAGCAATCGTCTTGAAACGTAAAATTTCAAATAACTAATAAGAGTGGATCTCACTCATACCAAAAAGAATAGCATCCCACGAGGGTGCTATTCTTTTTTGATACTAGAGTCTTTTTAATATGAACTGATTTCATCCTTTTCTCGTCTTAACTGAATGATGAGATAGGTTATCGAAATCATCGATAAGAGAGCCCCTAGAATAACTCCTTTTTGTCTAAAAACAAATTCGATCTTATGATTTCCCTTTGTAATTGGGAAAGATAGGAAAGCGTCCCAGGCTTTTTCTGTTTGGACAAATTTTCCATCTACTTTCACCTTCCATCCATCACTATAAGGGATAGAGGTCATCATATAGTTGCTATCATCTGTAATGGATACATCTCCAACAATATGGGTATTTGCAAACTTCGTCACATGCAAACCTTGTTTTTTACGATTATCCAGTACTTGCTGAATCTGATCGATATCCGCACGATAGACACCAGCATTACTCATATCGATATGGTCTGTTTTAAATCTAAATTCAATAACTGTTTCTTGATTTTCTGTATGATCCGTCAACTGCCAAATTTGTCTTTGAGTAAAGATTTTATCATTTAGTAGCCATTTATTATTTAGCAATACAGAATAGTCTTGATTTTGGATCAGAGATACAGGCGTGAAAAAGTAATAAGTATTATTGGTACGAGGAATGACCTTGTAACGAATAATAGCTTCTTTTGAAGGATCAATTCTATTATAGATTGCTTCTCCAGTCTCCTTATTGACCTTTTCTTCCTTGACATTTTCTGTCTCGATTGAACTAAAGGCTAGAGGTTTAAAGTACTCAACTACATCCTTGTTTTCCTGTTGGTGTCCCTCCATCGAGTTCAAGATAATGTTTTGATTCGCAAAGGCATTGTTGACACCAAAACGAATATTTCTAACTAGAGAATTGGTTCCATAGGCAAGAGGAAATGAATTTGGATTTTTATAAACGACATAGCGCTCATCTTCATAGACCTTGTCTGAGAAGTAGCGATTCAAATCAAAGCGCTCTGTAAAGCGGTAAGAGTACATCTTTTCAGGGTGTGCATCGACCTCTTTTTGATCCCAGTCTTTAGTACTCATAAAATATCGAATTCCATACAGGGCATCTGTCAACGGTGTGCCATTAGCATACTGGGTCGCCGCATTAACTCCTAGGTCTCCCATGTAAGCAAAATGATCCATTGTACTACGTTCCAAGCTCGAACTAAACGTACTTAATCCTGGATAAGAGACCAGCGAAGGAACCGTTCTAGAATAAGCAAAATTAGTTGCAATTCGGTAGAATGGTTGATCAGCATTTTCTTGAACACTATCTGTCACTCGCTTAACTGAAACAGTAGCATCTGCAAATTTACGTACATCATCGTAAACAAATGTCACTTGAGATAAATAGGCATTATAGCCTAACTCAAAGATTGTCAATAACGAAACAACAATCACTGAGATGCGCGACCATTGAAGGTTTAGAATTGCTAAGATAGCTAAGTAAAGCATCACTGTAATTCCCACTTGCGACAACAAGTAACCCGTCTTTAAAAGAATCGCCGCTACTACTAGAAGAACACCAGCACCTCCCATACGAATGGCTTTTGACAATTGGCTCTTCTGGGATTTTTCCCAATAGGCATAAAAGAGTAAGCTAATAATTGCTGCAAGTAAGAGAACACTTAAAATAGAAAATTTTGAGAAGAATTGGGTAATGGCTTTAGGCTGAGTCTTTGCAATAAAGCTATATTGGTGGAAATATAGATACACCACTGATAACAGTAGACCTAGGCCAATGAGACAATTGGTCCATTTTGAAATAAGCACCTTTGTCTTCACAGCCTGGTAGGCTAAGACCAACATAAAGAATGAAAATAGCCAAGAAAAACGGAAGAAGAAACCGGCTGGATTTTGACCCATATGCCAAATCTTGCTGACAAATTCATTCACAAAGGAAATTAGAAAGACTAAAGTCACAATCCCCGCAGCCCATTTTTTAGCTTTCGAGACCTCTTTTGATTGGAAATAAAAGATATAGCCAAGAAAACTTAAAGCGCCGATAAAGATATTGGGTAAATTTGGACCAGCAGACCAACCAGAAGTTGTATCAAAACCTCCCACTACTAATTTCGCAAGAATATCTAGTGGATTAATTTGGAAGGCAAAGGAGAAGGTCATGCCTCCACCGACTTGTCCTTTACTTTCTATCAGATTAAAGAATACCGGTAGAATCAAAATAGCAGCTGTCGCAATCCCGATTATGGTATAAATGACTAGCTGTAAGAGAGGGAGACTAAAGTTTTTCAGCCTTGTCTTGAAATCTCCGTCACCCATTAATCTTGGAGATACATAATAGCAAGCATACAAGATAATAAAGATGGAGATCATATAGCCCATATAAAATTGGAGCAAGACGGTTAAGCCTAAAGCCAAGGCATACTGATAAGGGGACTGGCCATCTAATAGTTTTTCCAGATACACAATGACAATTGGAAGTAGGATCATAGCATCATAGAAAATGACATTCATCTGATAGGAAACCATCATACCAGATAATGCATAAGCCGTTGAAAATAGTGGCACCATCCACCTTCTAGAGACCGATCCTTTGTAGCGCTTGATTAAAAGGAAGGCAAAGGACATTCCCATGGCTCCATAACGAAGCCAAATCGTTAAGAATACAGCAGCTCCAAAATACTTTAGTGGTGTTAAAATGTAGATCAGATTGAAGGGGCTCATCAAATAATAACCCAAAACCCCAATCATATCTCCACCAAGAGATTTGGTAAATGAATAACTCAAACTGGAAAGATCTCCAGTCAGTACAGCATTTTTTAGTAGCCCAAAGAAACTGATATACTGCTGACCAAAGTCAACAGCCATTAAACTTTTATTACCAAAGGGATACATTCCTATTGATGCCCACACAAGAAGCATAATAGTCATTGGAAGTAGAGCACTAGCTACATAGAGAATCTTCTTTGGATATTTTTTCAAAAGCTCTTGCCAGCGCATAAACCAGATTAACATGTTTTCTCCTATCTTTTTTATCCGATATGATTTTCTTTTGCTTTTTCGATATTTGTTTCTTCAATAATAAAGTGAGGACGACGCTTCACTTCATAATAGATCTTACCAATATACTCTCCAAGAATCCCAATAAAAATCAACTGAACACCACTAAATAAGATAATGGCTGCTATCGTCGTAAAATAACCACTGACATAATTCCCAGCAGAAAGAATATATTTCATCAATTCAAACACCAGGTATAGAAGGGCCAGTCCTAAGGAGACAAAACCAAATTGAATACATACACGTAAAGGACGATCATTAAAAGAAATAATCCCTTGTATGGCATAGTTCAATGATTTTTTAAAACCAAATTTGCTTTTTCCAGCTTTACGGATTTCATTCTTATAAGGGATGACTTTCTCTTTGAATCCAATCCACTCATACAAACCTTTGTTAAAACGATTATACTCAGGCATGGATACAAATGCTTCCATTGCTTTTCGGCTAAGCAGTCGTAATTCTGATTTCCCATCTGTCAAATGGACATCCATGGAACGATTGGACAAGAAATAAAACAAACGAGCAAAGGAACTTCCAATGAAAGACTCACCTTCACGAGTACGTTGTCCACTAACAATATCGTAGCCCTCGTTATAGGCTTCTAAAAATAAGGGAATCAGATACGGCGGATGCTGGAGATCCCCATCCATGACCATCACTGCATCTCCACTTGCATATTTAAAGCCCGCTAAAATCCCACTCTCTCGGCCAAAATTTCGGCTAAATCGAATATATTTTACTCGTTTGTTCTCTTTCGCAAATCCTTCAATCAGTTCAAATGTTTTATCATTACTCCCATCATCGATGTAAAGCAGTTCATAATCTGTGAGCTCATGATCTAACATCTTCTCTAGCTGGTTTGAAATTTCACGATGTGTTTGAGGTAGTACTAACTCTTCATTCAAGAGAGTTATTAATATGGACAATTTCATCCCTTCACTCCTATTTACCTTTTTCAAAAAAGAGAGAGCGAAAGCTCTCCCCTGATATAGAAACTCATTGCTTAGTTCATGGACAATTTCCGTTTCAATACAATAGCTCCTGACAATACAAGAACTCCCGAAACTACAAGTCCAGTTGCTGCAACTTCACCTGTATTTGGAAGAAGCGATCTGTATCCTCCTCCGCGGTTGCTGCCTTTTGTTCCTGGGATTCCAGATGTTGTTGTCGATTGTTTTCTAACTGGTTTACCTGGTACTTCCGGCGTTGTTTTCGGTGCTTCCGTTGTTGTAGTTGTGGTGGTTGGTGCTTCCGTCGACGTTGTCGTCGTCGGTGCTTCTGTCGACGTTGTTGTCGTCGTCGGTGCTTTCGTTGTTGTAGTCGTCGGTGCTTCCGTCGACGTTGTTGTCGTTGTCGGCGCTTTCGTCGTTGTAGTTGTCGTTGTTGGTGCTTCCGTCGACGTTGTTGTCGTCGGTGCTTTCGTTGTTGTAGTCGTGGTGGTTGGTGCTTCCGTCGACGTTGTTGTCGTCGTCGGTGCTTTCGTTGTTGTAGTCGTGGTGGTCGGTGCTTCCGTCGTTGTTGTGGTCGTCGTCGGTGCTTCCGTCGTGGTAGTCGTCGTTGTCGGTGCTTCCGTCGTTGTTGTGGTCGTCGTCGGTGCTTTGGTCGTTGTGGTAGTAGTTGTGGTAGTGGTTGTGGTAGTGGTTGTTGTGGTTGTGGTAGTTGTTACAGGTTTTTCCTTTTTGTTTACAATCGTTTTTGTAACAGGTTTATCCGCTGTTTTAAATTCACCAGCTTCCACAACAGTATCTTCCTTAGACAACTCATAACCCTTCGGAGCTGAGACTTCTTTGATAATGTATTTATCTCTCAAAAGCTTCTTAACAGAAAATTCACCTTTTTCGTTGGATTCGAATTCTCCCATCACTTCACCGTTCGCTTGACGAATCACTTGGAATTTTGCACCTTTAAGTGGTCCATTCTTTTCGTCTACTTTGGTTACCTTGATACTAAACTCATAACCAATTCCTTCACCACCAGCAATTTGGATTTTTACATTACTTTTTGAATCAAAATCTTCTTTACCGGCACGTTTGAGTGTAGCTTTGTTTTTAATAACTTCACGATCGACAGCTGCATAGTTAACATTTGCAAAGTACTCTACAGAAAATTGATCTGTTGCAGAAAGGTTTCCAAAGTTAATAGAGAAGGTTGAATCTGTTGCATTTACAGTATATTGAGAAGTGACGTCTTGCTTATTTTTAAGTTCCCATTTACCATTGATGTGTTCCCAAGTTCCTTTGAAAATTTTAAAACTTCCTGCTTTATAAGAAACACCTTTTGATTCAATTGTATCTGTAAGAACTACATTATTGATAGCTTCGTTCGTTCTATTCACAGCAATACGGAAACCAAGGTTTTTGTGGTCTCCAGTATCCCAACCTGTTTTGATAATAGGGTAGCGATTGGCAGTTCCAATAACCCCACTGGCTACCTTCCCTGTAAACTTCACTTGATTGTTAACCGTTACTTTAACTGGAGCATCTCCTGCTTGCGGGAATTTATCTTTGTTAACTGCCGCATAAAAGAAGAATGAACCGGATACATCGTCTTTTGTTTCTACATATTTTGTAAAGGTCAAGATAATTTTACCAGTAGCTGCATCAACTTTCGCAGTCGCAACTAATTTACCATTTGGATCTTTAATCTCAAAATCCTGTGATTTAATATCAATTGGTGAGTCGATTTTAACTTCTGTTGTGTCTCCAGCTTTGACTGTTCCTCTTTTCCCGATAGCAAACTTTGCATTTAGTCGGAAATTATCATATCTACCAAGGGCCTCAGTTAAATCTCCACCTTGATCATTTTGAATCTTAATTTCCGTAATCACATCGACTTTTTTAGACGTTTCCGCCTGTACAGTTTTAGAAAAAAGTGTCAATGACACAATCAATAGCGAACAAACTATTGACAAAAAAACTGCTAACTTTCTCATATTTTCTCCCCTTTTTACTTAATATTTCAAAAAATCAGCGTTTTCAATATAGCACAACATAGTAAAATTGTCAAGTTTCATGAACAGAAAGTCCTTTTTTGTACATTTAAGGATCACTCTCCTATTTCTTGGACAAACTTTAGCGATCAATGTCCTTTCTCTAAGACCAATACATCCTTGGTTGAGAGATGGCTTTCCTTGTACCCAGCCTCTTTATAGAGGTTTAAAGTTGCTGTTTCGGAGTAGCCATTTTTCTCCTCTTGCATTTCCCTTGGAACTACAACGATGTCAATCCAATATTCTTAAAAACTAATAGAACTTCTTTTTAGTAACCTCTCTCTTTTATTAATAAATAACAGTACTGTTAGACTTACAATAGTTATCAACAACCCGAGGGTAGACCATTTTTGTTTGAAGACAAATTCTACTTTATGTTTGCCAGGTGAAATTGGAAAAGATAGAAAACTATCCCATGATTTTTTCGTTTTAATCGGTTTACCATCAACCTTGACTTGCCATCCTTCATTATACGGTATAGAAGTCATCATAACAGTACTCCCATCTGTGATATCCACCTTACCAACTATGTGTGTGCTATTGAACTTCTCTACATTTAACTCTTGATTTTTTCTAGAATGAAGTATTTGATTTATCTTTTCAACATCAGCTCTATATAATCCCAAATGAGATAAATCGATATCATCAAACTGGAATCGGAATTCAATAACCGATTCCTTTTGTGAGGTTCGATCTGTAATCTGCCAAATTTGCCTTTGAGAGAAAACAATTAAATTACTTATCAAATCACCGTTTACTGAAACTGTATAGCCACTTTTACCAGTTAGTGCTTGCGGAGAAAATAAATAATAAGTATTGTCAGTTTGAGGCGTGAATTTGTAGCGAATTACCCCATCTTTTGTATTATCTTTTCTCTTATAGACGTATTCTCCACTGTCTTTATTTTCCTTTATAATTTCTAAATTTTCTACCTCAATATCATTAAAACCTAAAGGAGTAAAATAATCAACATAATCAGGACTTTCAACTGAAACACCCTGCATCGCATTTAAAATTCTATTTTGGTTGTTTATAGCATCATCCCTGTTGAATTTTAAGTCACTCACAAGGTTATTTGTTCCATATGCAATAGAAAAAGAATTTGGATTTTCACGAACGATGTATCGTTCATCCTCGTACACTTTTTTAGTAAAATACCTTTCCATATCATAACGATTCGTATACCGAGTAAATTTCATTTTCCCAGATTGAGTTTCGTTCTGCTTGTCAACTCCATCTTTGAAATCCATATAGTATCGAACACCATACAGTGCATCTGTTAATGGAGTTCCATTTGCATAAATTGTTGAGAAATATCCCCCTATATCTCCCATATATGAAAAATGATCAATTGTTGATTTTTCAAGAGTTGAACTAAAATTCTCCAAACCAGGGTATGTTAAAAGTGAAGGGCTTGTCCTAGAATATGCAAAGGTAGAGGCCATTCGATAGAATTTATTATCAGCATTTTCTTTAACATGATCCGTCACTCGTTTTACTGAAGTAGTTGCATCTACAAACTGATCAATCTCATTATAGTAAAAACCAACTTGTGCTAAATATGCATTATAACCTAACTCAAAAAATGTCATTCCATACAACAAGATAACCACTACTTTAGACATTTTAGGCTTAATGGAAAAAATTACAAAGACATATGTGCAAAGGGTTAAACAGATTTGTGAGAATAGGAAACCTTTCACGGCCAAGATAGCTGAAATCAGGATTAACACACTCGTTAAAATAACTCTTGTTACCTTCTTTTCCAAATTATCTTTTGACAACTTCCAGTATAGATAAAATATTACACCAGCATTTATTATTACAAACAATAAAATTAATTGTAAGTGACTAGATATAATCAGAGTAACACTCTCAGGTTGCAATTGTTTTATATAATCGAAAGTTGCATTGGACAAGTAGGAGCAGGCAGCCACCAAAAGAATAAGTGAAATCACTTTTCCTTTTTTAGAAATCTCCATTCCTTCTTTTAGTGCTTGAAATGCCAATACTAGCATAAAAAGCGAAAACAGCCAAGAAAAACGATAAAAGAATCCTAATGGCATTTGGCCCATATGCCAAATTTTATTTACAAATTCATTTACAAATGAGATAAAGAAAACAAAAGTAACGACACCTGCAGACCATTTCTTTATACTACTAATTTTTTTACATAAAAAATATAAAATAAATCCGACGAATCCAAAGGCACCTATATATATATTCGGTAGGTTTGGCCCCATTACCCATGCTCCCGAATCAAATCCACCAATTGTTAACTTCGATAAAATATCCAGAGGCTTAATCATTAAATCTAATGAGAAAGTCATTCCTTGGTTATAACCACCTCTGCTTTCGAGAAGACTTGATAAAATAGGCAGTAAACTTACAGAGGCCAAACCACCCCCAATAATTGAATAGCCCAATGCTCTAATTAGTGGATGAAAATAGTTCAATATCTTTATCTTAAAAGATCCTTCTACACTTAATTTAGGTGATACATAAAAGCAAGCATACAACACTATAAAAATAGAGGACATATATCCCATATAGAACTGGAAGAATAGCATCATCCCTAGCAAAATAGAGTATTTAATGCCCCGACCTCCGTCTAGCAACTCTTCTAGATAAACGATTACTATTGGAAGCATAATCATAGCATCATAAAATATTACATTCATCTGATAGGCTACTAACATACCAGATAAAGCATATGCTGTAGATAGCAAGGGAACAAGATACTTCTTCGAACTCAATCCCTTGTATCGCTTAATCAATAGAAAAGCAAATGCCAATCCTATTGCCCCGTACCTCAGCCAGATTATGAGAAAGATGGCAAGCCCATAATATTGAAATGGGGTAATAATAAAAATCAGATTAAAAGGACTCAGCAAATAATATCCAACCAATCCTGCCATTGGTCCCCCAAGTGACTGGGTAAACGAATAGCTCAGATTAGAGAAATCTCCCGATAAGACTGAATTCTTCAATAATCCAAAAAAACTAATGTACTGTTGTCCAAAATCAACAGACATTAAGCTTCTGTTTCCGAATGGATACAATCCAATTATGGCCCATACAACAAGCATGATTAGCATAGGAAAAAAAGCACTTAAAAAATACAGCACTTTTTTAGGATGCTTATCTATGAATCGTCCAAGATAGTTAAATAATGATAACATCTTACATTCTCCTAATTTTCATAATAACTTCATTCTTTTAACAAATAAATCAATTCACTCCATCACTCCCTGATATGACGGAAAAACAATAATATATCTCTCATTTCACCTCAGTAATTGATCTTATATAGACGTCATAGACAACTCCTGGAATAATGGATTCTTTTAGAACTAGAACCAAGATTTTTAAAAATTTGGATTCAATAAACTGTGTAGGATAAAACTATGCAAGTAACAATCATTGCTTACATTTCTAGTTTAATTGAGAGATGGAAACTCCTGCGTAATTGACAATAATTGATTTACTTTTCAAATTTCTCAAAGTAAAGTACAGAAACGTCCTTTGTTGTCAGTGAAATAGTTTGATTGCCAAAATTTTCACATTTTATCTTACCATTTTTCCCATAAATTGTCAGCTGTTTTAAATCTGCCTAACCAAAAAACTCCTTTTAAACCTCACTGATACTTATCTCTCCAATTAAGTCATCATTTTGAACTAAAATCTACCCTATACTACGATTTGTATTTTTTCTGACAAACACACAAAAGCCCCCTATAATAGGAGACTTTTGCTGAAAACTATAAGAATAAAATAAATTAAAGAAAGTTAAGAGAGCTTTGTGAATGATTAGAAGTCACCTTTCTTTCCTTGATAAAAATTAAAATGTTATAACTCCTGTAACAAATAGCGAAATAGTTCTAAATTCCCTTTTTCTTCATTGACTAAGTATTCTGGATGCCACTGCAAGCCCATAATGCGATGGCCATCGACTGCTTCGATGGCTTCGATGGTATGATCACGTGGATCAAATGCTGTCGCGCGGAAATTCGGTGCTAGATCCTTGATACTTTGACGATGCACGGAATTGATCCGTGTCGCTTGGCCAAAGAGTTGCTCGACGACACTGCCTTTTTGAGTCTCAATTGAATGAGAAGTCCCAAACGGAAGTCCTTGCCAGTGCCCTTCAATGGCTTGGTTTAGCGTTCCTCCAAAGGCAACATTGATCAACTGTACCCCGCGGCAAATCCCTAGGACTGGTTTGTTTTGCCGAACCGCTTCCTTCAGTAGGGCAAGTTCGAATTGATCACGCGCGATATTGTAATCATCGCTCTCAATCGTTTTTTCCTCACCGTAAAGACTTGGATCGACATTTTGACCACCACTCAGGATCAATTTATCAATGGTTTCCACATAGTCCTTGACCAAAGAAGGATCTCCCATCGGAATCACCATTGGTAAGCCTCCAGCTTGGCGAATGCCTTCGGCAAACTGACTAGACACAGAGGAATGAAGGTTTTTTCCTTCCGGATCAACCGGGCAGAGATTAGCGGATACTCCTACGATCGTTCTGCACATATTCATTCCTCCTTTACGTTTTCTTGTATTTATATTACCACCTATTAGTGATAGTGTCTAATATGTATTTTTTAAAAGTGTGATAGGTTTTATTTATCGCCTTTCATTTTCTTCTAAAACAATGTTCAATCATACAAGTTTTTTCACCTATATTATGATAAAATAGAGAAGAGAATAGAATCGTCCTTCAAGGCGTACTTGAAGGCATGATTAGAGGAGGCTTGGCTGCTTGCCAGCTTTGCTTGAAAATACATATAGAAATGGAAGATACAATGGAAAAACAAACCGTTGCAGTGTTGGGTCCTGGTTCATGGGGAACAGCCCTTTCACAAGTCCTCAATGATAACGGCCATGAAGTCCGTCTCTGGGGAAATATCCAAGAACAAATCGACGAAATCAATACCCAACATACCAATAAACGTTATTTTAAAGAGGCTGTCATTAGTGATCAAATCATAGCTACGACAGATCTCAAAGCAGCATTGGACGGTGTAGATGCCATCCTCTTTGTAGTCCCAACCAAGGTCACACGCTTGGTCGCAAAGCAAGTCGCTGAAACACTGGATCACCCTGTGACGGTCATGCATGCTTCTAAAGGCTTGGAGCCTGGAACACATGATCGGATTTCTCAGATCCTTGAGGAAGAAATTCCTGCTACTCTTCGCAGTGAGGTCGTGGTCGTGTCCGGACCGAGCCATGCGGAAGAAACCATCGTACGGGACATCACCCTCATTACAGCTGCCTCAAAAGATCTAGAAGCTGCCCGCTACGTTCAAGAGCTCTTTAGCAACCACTACTTCCGCCTCTACACCAACACAGATGTCATCGGTGTAGAAACAGCTGGTGCCTTGAAGAATATCATCGCTGTCGGTGCCGGCGCCCTGCATGGTCTTGGCTACGGGGACAATGCCAAAGCAGCCATCATCACGCGCGGTCTCGCTGAAATCACGCGTCTCGGTGTGAAGCTTGGGGCTAGCCCCTTGACCTATAGCGGTTTGTCTGGGGTTGGTGACTTAATCGTAACAGGAACCTCTGTTCACTCGCGTAACTGGCGAGCTGGGGATGCGCTCGGACGTGGTGAAAAGCTCGAAGATATCGAAGCCAATATGGGCATGATCATCGAAGGGATTTCAACAACCAAAGTTGCCCATGAACTGGCCCAAGAATTGGATGTTTATATGCCAATCACACAAGCAATTTACCAAGTCATCTACGAAGGAAAAGGCATCCGTGAAGCCATCCACCACATGATGAGCAATGAATTTAAAGAAGAAAACGAGTGGAAATAAGTCAACCACCCTAACATCAATCCTACCTTTTAGAAAGGAAACTATATGACTAAAGTTAGAAAAGCAGTCATTCCTGCGGCTGGTTTGGGGACACGCTTCCTCCCAGCTACCAAAGCTTTGGCAAAGGAAATGTTGCCAATCGTTGACAAACCTACGATCCAATTCATCGTAGAAGAGGCTCTGAAATCTGGAATTGAGGAAATTCTTGTCGTAACAGGGAAGGCCAAACGTTCGATCGAAGACCATTTCGATTCTAACTTTGAATTGGAATACAACCTCGAACAAAAAGGTAAGACTGACTTACTCAAGTTGGTCAATGATACAACAGCGATCAATCTTCATTTCATCCGTCAAAGTCACCCTCGAGGTTTAGGAGACGCTGTCCTGCAGGCGAAAGCTTTTGTTGGGAATGAGCCTTTTGTTGTCATGTTGGGAGATGACCTGATGGACATCACCAATGATGATGCCTTGCCATTGACCAAACAATTGATGAACGACTACGATGAAACCCATGCATCCACTATCGCTGTGATGGAAGTCCCTCACGAAGAGGTTTCTTCTTACGGTGTGATCGCACCTCAAGGTGAGGGCATCAATGGTCTTTATAGCGTTGAAACTTTTGTCGAAAAACCAGCTCCAGAAGATGCACCAAGTGATCTCGCCATCATTGGCCGCTATCTTTTGACTCCAGAGATCTTTGACATTCTTGCAAATCAAGAACCAGGTGCTGGCAATGAAATTCAATTGACGGATGCGATCGACACCCTCAACAAGACCCAACGAGTCTTTGCCCGTGAATTTAAAGGCCAGCGCTACGATGTAGGTGACAAGTTTGGTTTCATGAAAACATCGATTGATTATGCTTTGAAGCATCCACAGGTTAAAGAGGATCTCAAACAGTATATCATTGATCTTGGAAAACAATTAGAAGAATCTGAACAAACTGCAGACTAAAAAAGAAGGAAGAGAGTGATATACTCCCCTTATAGTGGACAGTGAAAAAACAAAAATTCACTAGAAACGAT
>OATP01000996.1_pt1 | contig 13426 bp, 9 predicted proteins | sample 1495041 | NCBI WGS metagenome assembly OATP01 (sample SAMEA2579972, study PRJEB22360) | human gut metagenome | biome: human gut; feature: human-associated habitat; material: faeces | place: Denmark | collected 2008/2010 | reverse complement strand
GCTGGCCCAGCGGACTGAATGAGGATGTCCGGGCTATCCGCCGACAAAACAAAGAACGTATCATCTCCCTTCTTATCCAGAAAATAGAAAACAGACACGCACCCTCCAGCCGCTACCTTTTTCCTGAAGGAAGCACGGAAGAGGATAAACGCCGGCTGGTCTGCCAATGGTGGAACGAAGCCCGTTTTCATCTGGCAATGGCCGTAAAAAGCCCTACCGAACTGAACCGGATGCTAGGCAACTCCTTGTCCGAAGAAACCTTGCAGCTTTATCACAAAGCACGCAAGAAAGGAATGCCTGTCTTCATCACCCCTTATTATTTGTCATTATTGAATCCTACCGGAAAAGGATATGATGACGAAGCCATACGCAGCTATATCTTGTACTCTTCCCAATTGGTAGAAACTTACGGTAACATCCACGCATGGGAAAAAGAAGATGCAGTAGAGGACGGAAAGCCCAACGCTGCCGGATGGCTGCTGCCGGACGGACACAACATTCACCGCCGTTATCCCGATGTGGCCATTCTTATCCCCGACTCGATGGGACGTGCATGCGGCGGCCTGTGTGCATCCTGCCAGCGCATGTACGACTTCCAAAGTGAACGTCTGAACTTCAACTTCGAGGAATTGAAACCGAAAGAGAGCTGGGACAAGAGGTTGAGAAAACTGATGGAATATTTCGAGAACGACACTCAGCTCAGGGATATCCTGATTACGGGAGGCGATGCATTGATGAGCCAGAACAAGACCTTGCGCAATATATTGGAAGCCGTCTACAAAATGGCTGTCCGCAAACGAAACGCAAACCTGCACCGCGCCGAAGGAGAGAAATATGCGGAACTGCAACGAGTACGCCTGGGCAGCCGGCTCCCGGTATATCTGCCCATGCGAATCAATGACGAACTATTGGATATCTTACGTGAGTTCAAAGAAAAGGCATCTGCCGTAGGGGTCAGACAATTTCTGATTCAAACGCATTTCCAGACTCCACTGGAAGTAACACCCGAAGCGCGTGAAGCTATCCGCAAGATACTGGCAGCCGGGTGGACTATCACCAACCAGCTAGTATATAATGTGGCGGCTTCCCGTCGCGGACATACCGCCAAGCTGCGCAAAGTATTGAACGGATTGGGTGTATTGTGTTACTACACTTTCTCGGTAAAAGGTTTTGAAGAGAACTATGCGGTATTCACACCGAACAGCCGTTCCTTACAGGAGAAAGAAGAGGAAAAAAGATGGGGAAAACTTTCCGCAGAGCAAGAAAAGGAGTTTTTGAACCTGTTGAGAAACAGTAAAGACCGTGCGGCAGCCGTACAGCGTTTCTGCACCTTCCATCAGATTCCTTTCGTAGCAACAGACCGCAGCGTACTGAACCTGCCGGGTATAGGCAAGAGCATGACTTTCGTAACTATCGGTATGACAAAAGAGGGAAAACGGATACTGGAATTTGACCATGACCCAACCCGCCAGCATAGTCCGATTATTCATCAGATGGAAAAAATATACATCAAGGAAAACAAGTCTATCTGGCAATATATGCTGCAATTGCAGGAAATGGGCGAGAAGAAAGAAGAATATGCCAGTCTGTGGAAATATATGGAAGGAGAAACAGAACACCGCTTCCCCTTATATAATTATCCCGATCCGGGATTCCGGATTACAGAAAAGTATAGTCACTTGTCAGTAGTTGGTAATAAATCAATCTGTTAATTTGTCAATGTGACAATGTGCTAATGTGCCATGCGGAACAAAGCGTACCCCATTGACATATTAGCACATTGACAAATCAGCAGATTATTCAATTCGTAATCTTGATCCCCACAAAATACGTTCTAGGCTGTGTAGGCCCATAGAAATAACCCGAGTCACGATAACCACCTTTGTCCAAATCCTTTTGGAAAGCATTAAAAATATTCTGTACTCCACCGTTTAACTGCAATTTGATATGGTCATTCAATACAAATGTGTAATTCAGTTTCACATTCAAATCAAAGAAATCAGGAGTATGCACCATTTCATCTTTAGCGATATATTGTCCTATATATTCCTCGGGCAACTCTGTCGGTGCGAAATGCGGCACATGCATCCGGCCTGTGTACACACCGGACAAGGAGCAGTCGAAATTCTTGAACGGAGCAGATGTCAATGTGAAATAACCGTAATAGTCAGGAGTACGGGGCATCCGCTTCACCGGCGCTACCTCAGGATTCTCACTCCATGCCTCCAGCTCAGTATATTCGCTGCGCTGCACCGTGAAGCCCACCTGTAAAGCCGCATCACGTCCATGTGCAATCTTTCCGTCCAGATTCACGCCATACACACGTGCCCCGTTACCGTTACGACGCTCCTTCACCTTGTTACCATTCTCGTCATGGCCCATATCCTCCAGTACAAACACGTCATCCAATCCGGTATAGAACCCTTCCAATAACAAATTGGTCTGGAAATGACCAATATTCGCCGTCCAATCAATGGAACCGCTGATACTGTTCGAATGCTCAGGCTTCAGCCCTTCCGCCAACTTGATAAGCACGCCCTCACCTCCTACTGCCGTAACGTGCAAATCCTCATCGTATGCCTGCGGCGCACGGAAACCGGTAGACCAGGTAATACGTGCCTGTAGTTTGTCACTCGGTTTGTAGAGCAGGTTCAGACGGGGGCTGAAGATAGGATTGTCAATCAGGTTATGGTCATCCAGACGGAACCCGGCCAGGAATACAAACTGATTCATTTTCCATTCGTTCTGCACAAAAGCGCTGGCAATACGCACATCCTGTTTCATATCACGGTGATAACCGGTCATAACATCGTGCAGGGAGTTGTTCTGATACTCCAACCCGGCGGTAAAAGTAGCAGGAGAGAATAAAACTTTCTCAAAATTACCCACATACATGCCACCTGCCACCCAAGTCAGGTCTTTCGTCTTTCCGTATGCATTCGCATCCTGTTGCGCACCATAATAACTGTTACGGTCGGTATGCTGGATGGAAGAATAGAAAGAAAGCTTATGCTTGTATTCTTTCCAAAACAGATCATAACTCAATCCGCCACTATTGATGACGTGCTTGGTCTGTTCGGTGATATCCGTTTCGTGCGGCTGCAAATCAAATTTATTCCCTCCGCGACGGAACTCATTCGTGGTATGATATTCCAGACTGATACGGCTGAACTGCGTAGGACGGTAATAGGTACGCAGCCCGAACGTATTCATGTTCAGCTTTCCCAACTCCGAGAAACCGTCCCCGTCCGCATCATACGGATTACGGTTCCGATAAGACTGATACAAAGCGATGCCATATGTATTGTCTTTTGACACCAAAGAGGCGTTGGCTCCCATATACTGTTCCCACACCTTGCCGTTCATATTGGACATTGTTGAAGAAACTTGAAATGAATTGTTGATGGGGTCTTTCGTGATGATATTGATGGTTCCGCCCACTGCATTAGCACCAAACAAGGCCGACCCTCCTCCGCGGACAACCTCTACACGCTCTATCATATTCACCGGAATCTGCTCCAAGCCATACACACCGGACAGAGCACTGACTACCGGACGGCTATTGATAAGAATCTGAGAATAAGGTCCTTCCAGCCCATTGATACGCACTTGAGGGAAGCCGCAGTTCTGGCAGTTGTTCTCCACACGCAACCCCGACTGGTAATTCAAGGATTTAGCCAAATCGGTAGAATTCACCGATTCGAACAGCTTGGCATTCATCACATTAACTACCACCGGAGCCACCTTGCGACTTGTTTCATTGCGATTGGCCGATACGACTACCTCGTCCGTCATAATACTTTCGTCACTCATCAAAAAATGAACATCTACCGTGAAGTCGTTACTGACGGTCACTTTCTTTTCCTGTGTCTCATAGCCCAGTAGCTGAACTCTCAATGTGTACTTTCCTGCCGGAACCTTCTTGAAACGGAACTCCCCGTCCTCGTTACTCACCGTACCTTGCCCGGTTTCCACAATCAATATGGTAGCATACGGAAGGCTGTTCTCCGTGCCTTTTTCCACTACATGACCTGAAATCACATTTCCTTCCTTCACAGGATTTACATCTTCTGCATACGCATGGATACCCGCACCCATCACCATGAGCACGAGTAACAGAATATATTGTTTCATCTATTTTTTCTATTACTAAAATGTTTCGGTTTATTCAATTAAAGAATGTGTGCAGCTCTACGGCAAAAGCACATCCGCATCTGTTGAACGGATTATCCGAATGTATCCCGTCAACAGATATACCTTATGTTTCAGCAATAAAAAGGAGGAGCGCGCAAATGGATACATTGCGCACAAAGCGCTTTCGCGCGGAAAGTATTTGTCTTGTATTCCAAAACATACAACACAGGACGGAATACAGTCATCTCTGTCTGCCCCCCGGGCTCCAGAGTCTGGATAGTGCTCAGATGAGCAATTAAGATTACCTGTCCTGTGGTATGCGTATGGTGTTTTTCGGACGAAGGATGAGAGTGCACAATCATCACCCCGTTCACAATATGAACGTGGGTAAACAAGGTGATGCTTACCTGATACGTTAAAAACAGCGTCAGCAGTAATAACGGGGCTATTATGTACCTTCTCTTGCTCAACTATTATTTCTTTTCCTCGCCAAACAGCAATTGATAGTCTTTTTTTGCGGCAGGCACAGTCCATTCCTCCGGAATAAACTTCCACTGGTGCATGGCATGAGGATGCAGCACTTTTTCCTGCTCAATATATTGCATCAGATAATAACGCAAATCCTTATCGGTTGCAAAAATAATACGTTTTGCCAAATCTTCCTTGGAAATTCCAGCTCCAAGAGTCAGTAAATCTCCGCCACCGTTCCCACGGTAAGAATTCAAAGCCACTTTATAAACCTTATCCATACTGAAAGGAGTCCCGTCTGACATGCTCTGAATCGTGATTTTCTCTCCTGCCGGCTTGGTCACGTCCACCGTATAATTAATGCCTGCGGCAGAGTCAAAGTTAAAGCTGAAATTCTTGAAATTAGCACGCTTCCCCTTCTCTACCGGCTCCTTGAAAAGCATCAGGTGGTCCTCGGAACTCTTCATCTGATTAGTCCAGATGGCGTATGCCATTTCCAGGAAACCTTTAATTTCCTTGCCCGAAAGTTCCATCACATACAGCATGTTCTCGTACTTGTACAAATTGAACATATCACTCACATAGATGTCTCCTTCTTTAATCTCTGCCCGGAAGGACAACGGAGCACAGAAGGACACTTCAGCACCCGAAATTTCCAATTGCAACTGATGAATCAGGTCTATGAAAGGAGAAGAACCGAAATAAGCATCCTTCGCTGTGATGGTACGTGAAATTGTACCGATTTTACGGGATACAAAGTCATTTACAGCCTTGTATTGAGGGGCAAACTTATCCATAAACTCCCGGCTGACAGGATACTTGTTCATATCCGCCAATCTACCTTCCACCGACTTCTCCACTACTTTCCCGTCTTTCTTTGTTACGGTCAGGGTCACATCCGAAACTACATTGGCATTGTTTGCCGGGTCAATAACCAACACGCTGTCTCCTGCCACATTCTGCACCTTTACACATTCCCTAGTATGGTCGTGCCCCATCAGCACCACATCAAAGCCCGGAACCCGTTTGGCTACATCCATAGAGGCATCTTCCACCACCTGTCCCAACACGTTGCCCGACTTTCCGGCATGAAACAATCCCACAATGACATCGGGGTTCTCTTTTTCCTTTATAATCTTCACCCACTTACGTGCGCAGGGCTCCATTTCCTCAAAATGCAGGCCACTCCATAACTTCTCCGGCAACCATGAAGGAATGGCCGGAGTAATCATACCCAGAACCGCTATCCTCACTCCGTCACGCTCCAACACCTCGTAGGGTTTCAGATAAGGTTTTCCGGTGGCATTGTCTATAATGTTAGCCCCCAGTACCGGAAAATCGCACTGTTTTATCCAACGGTCGTACACCGCATGCCCAGTCTCTACATCATGGTTACCCATATTACCTACCACATATCCCATATAATTCATCATATCCGCCGCAACATGAGTAGACACGGTATCCATGAAATTATAATAGTAAGCTGTAGGCTGACCTTGCAGGATATCCCCATTATCCATCAACAGGCAATTATCCCCATATTTCTCACGCTGCTCTTTCACAAAGGAATGAACACGGGCAAGACTTCCACTCCATTCTTTCCGTTCGATAAAGTTATACGGAAAGAAATTCCCGTGCACATCACTGGTTTCTATAATCTTGATAACCACTTCTTTCTGATTATTGGATGCAGACACCTGCATACCCGCCCACAACAGCAGGGCGCTGATACATATTCTATATTTCATATCTCTATTCTTTTTCTTTTTTAGTTAAAGGATGCGTGAATACAAACCGGGCGCCTTCGGTATAATCCTTGTCCACCCATATCTTACCTCCCAGATTCTCGATTATCAGCCTGCTAATGGCCAATCCCAGCCCCGTACCTTGGGAATATTCATTCAATTTCTCGAAACGTTCAAATACCTTTTCACTCTTATCGGGCGGAATACCGCAACCGGTATCCGACACTGACAATTCCAACTGCTGATGCTGTTTGTCTATGGCAACCGTCAGTTTGATAGAACCGGACGGAGTAAATTTTGCGGCATTGGACAGCAAATTAATCAACACCTGCTTCAGACGCTGGGCATCCGTCTTGACAACCAGCGAAGGCACAGGAGTTTCAAACAGAAACAAAGCACTGGTCTTGCGTCCATACTCCACTGTAGACAAAGCCGTCTGACACAACTCTACCACATCACATTCTTCCCATACGAATTTTATCCTTCCGGATTCCATGCGCGAGATGTCCAGAATATCATTTATGAGGTGCAACAACAAATCGGAATTCTTCTGAATGATATCACAATACTGCTCTTTCTCGGCAGGAGAGGAATCATCACTGACCAACACGCTGGAAAATCCCACAATGGCATTCAAGGGAGTGCGTATTTCGTGACTCATATTGGCCAGAAAAGCCGTCTTCAGCCTGTTGGATTCCTCCGCTTTCTCCTTGGCTACCAGCAGTTCCTCGCCGGATACTTCCAGATTATGTTTCAAGTGGTTGATACGGATAATATAATATATGGCTATCAAGAAACAGGCTATCAGGAACATGAACGCCGAAACAACCCCTATGACCCAATATTTATACTGCTCATAAAGCGAAGGAGTCTTGTTCACCAACACCGCTCCCTGAGGAAGATTCAATGAATCCAATTTGAATTCATGCAAACGCTTTATATCAAAAGTATAGTTTCCGGGAATAGTCACCAAGTCCACCCCTTCTCTATCTCCTTTATCCAAAAAATCATAAGTAACCGCGCCTATATTCTTTCCTACCGCATGGTACTCGGGAGTATATCCTCCCAATGCCCAATGTCCCAGCCCCACAGATGCAATAGTAAACACAGGCAGGGTGGGATTCGCATCGCGCAGCATATAAGTCGTATTACCAATAACATAACTCTCCGTACAGTCTACACGCCATGTTCCCAATAACACACACGTATTTTGAGGCAACCTGCGCATCCTTTCACTCACTTCCATAAAGGTTTCCGTACGGCCGTCCAGCCAAATTGTTTCTAAATCGGGGTACTTCTTCATCTCCTTTTTAACCAAGGCTTGCATAGACAACCCGCCATAGGTATTATCCGATATAAATGCCACACGGCGCATATCAGGATAAAAACGACGCATCAGCTTTATGTTTTTATCGACATCATATTCATATACATAACCGGCAACAATATTATAATCACTGAAATCCGTATAAATATTCTTACTTTCAGGTTCCCATACCCGCGTGTCGATACTATCATCGGGCAATACCAGTCCGTTGACACTGACCATGCCACAGATAGACGGAGTCTTTTTAGCTATCTCCGTGTCTTGTGAGATATAAGCCGACCATGCCTCCTGCCCCAACAATATTAACCAGTGACGGACGGTTTTTCCCCTTATACTTACCAAGGATGGAGGCCATACGCGATTTCCACAGATAGGCCTCGGACAAATTCTTGCAGTTCATACTCTCTATGATCGGAGTATACTTGCCGCCACGCTGTCTGTATTCATCCATAAAAGCAGACAGGTTGTCAGAAATACTACGCGTTTCGGGATTATACGAAGTGACAATAAGGATAGGCCCTTCCGAGGTCGTTTCCGCCTTCACAGGACACAGAGCAACCACAGGAAGCAGCAGGACTAATAGCATAAAAAACCTGAATATGATTGCCAATCCCCTCATTTCCTTTAGAATAATTTCTAAAAATTCGCTGCAAAGATAATAAAATAAAAACAGAACACAACCAATTGGCATGTATTTTGTTTCCCTTAAAGCAGATGAAATTTAACAAATATATAATATGGCTTACATAGACTATTACAAAGTATTGGGAGTGGACAAAAGCGCCACCCAAGATGATATCAAGAAGGCTTTCCGTAAGCTGGCCCGCAAATACCATCCTGACCTGAATCCGAATGACCCTGGGGCCAAAGATAAGTTTCAGGAGATAAATGAAGCCAACGAAGTACTGAGTGACCCGGAAAAACGTAAGAAATACGACGAATACGGTGAACACTGGAAACATGCCGACGAATTTGAAAAACAAAAGCAACAATATGGAGGAGCCGGTGGATTCGGAGGATTTGGCGGAGCCGGAAGCGGATTCGGTACGGACGGTAACGGCAGTTACTGGTATTCCGGCAATGGAGGAGAAGAATTCAGCGGTGCACATTTCGGTGGCAGCACAAGTGGCTTCTCTGATTTCTTTGAAGAACTGTTCGGACATCGTGGCGGTGCAAACGGCAGACGAAGTGCCGGATTCCGTGGACAGGACTATAATGCTGAATTACAACTTTCATTGCGTGAAGCCGCCGAAACACACAAACAAGTGCTTAATGTAAACGGAAAGAACATACGTATCACTGTTCCGGCAGGTATAGCCAACGGACAGACTATCAAATTGCGTGGTCATGGTGCACCGGGAGTAAACGGTGGTCCTGCAGGCGATCTGTACATCACCTTTGTCATTCCAGACGATCCTGTATTCAAACGTCTGGGGAATGATTTATATATCGATGCTCCGCTTAGCCTCTACACCGCCGTACTGGGTGGTGAAGAAACCGTGGACACACTGAACGGCAAGGTAAAACTGAAAGTAAAACCTGAAACCCAGAACGGAACCAAAGTCCGTTTGAAAGGCAAAGGCTTTCCTGTTTACAAGGAAGAAGGCAAATTTGGCGATCTGATAGTAACTTATAATGTCACCATTCCTAGCAACCTGACCGAACATCAGAAAGAGCTGTTCCGCCAATTAAAAGATAGTAGCAATTAAAAAAAGAGAAGGATTATGCAGACCGATTTAATTATTATCAACGATTTTTGCGACCGTTGCCATGTGGACCCGTCGTTCATTATGGAACTGGAAGAAGACGGACTGATCGAAGTCCGGGTGATTGACGAGGAACGCTACCTCCCCGCATCCCAACTAGCGGAGCTGGAGCGTTACACGCATTTATATTATGACTTGTCCATCAATATTGCAGGAATCGACGCCATTCACCACATGCTGGAACGTATAGAACTTCTGCAACAGGAAGTGCGTTCATTAAGAAACGAACTGGAATTCTACCGCTAAAATCCGTGTCCGGAGAGGGAAAGCGAAAACTGCACCCACTTCTCTTTCCGGCACTGTTCATTTACTTTTATATTTCTGTTTTTACCGTTGTTTCTATACGATAAGCAGGAGTGCCGAACCGAGCATCACCGATTCTCTTCTCATTATTATATATACCAAGAAAAAGTAATGGGCTGTTCCGCTCTTTCTTCGTTTTTCCATTTATTTTCTTACTTTTTTCCGCTTTATTATCCTACGTTTAACCTAAAATCACTATCTTTGTAGACTTAAAAGCAGCCGGCCGGTCTGCCGCTGACGCCGCAAGGCGAAAGAGGAAAGTCCGGGCAACGCAGAGCATCCTACTTCCTAACAGAAAGCCATCTGCGAAGGTGGAGTAACGTAGAAGAAAACAACCGCCACAATTCCTACGGGAAACGGGGTAAGGGTGAGAAGGTGGGGTAAGAGCCCACCAGCCGCATGGTGACATGACGGGCTGTACGTCTTAGGAGTTGTAAGGTCATGTAAACCGACATTATGAGGGTTGCTCGCCCCACGTCGGAGGGTAGACCGCTAGAGCCTGTTGGTGACAACAGGCGTAGATAAATGGCAGGCACTTCGCCGCAAGGCGAGGAACAGAACCCGGCTTACAGGCCGGCTGCTTTTTTTCATATATCCTAATAAAGAGCTTATGAGTACCATGAACAAGGAAAAACTGAAAGGTCTGCAATCGTTTCTCAAAGATGATATATGGCGAGTGACAGAAGACGAGGTTAGCAAATCCCGAGGAATACTCTATAATGCAATAAAAATCGCTACTCTTTCTGTTCGTGAATTCACTCAGGGACGTATTTTGAATAAAGCATCCGCACTGACATACAGCACCCTGCTTTCTATTATTCCCATTCTGGCCATTTTATTCGCCATCGCACGCGGTTTCGGCTTCTCCAACCTGCTGGAAACCCAATTCCGTAGCGGTCTTGAAGGACAGAGTGCGGCTGCCGAAACCATTCTTGGCCTGATTGACTCCTATCTGGTGCACGCCAAAAGCGGAATTTTTATCGGAGTGGGTCTGGTGATGTTGTTCTGGACCATTCTGAGCCTGACCTATAACATAGAACGTACCTTCAATTATATATGGCAAGTGAAGAAGCCCCGTACACTGTATCGCAAAATGACGGATTATTTCTCCATCCTGCTCTTACTGCCCCTACTTATCGTACTTTCCAGCGGTCTTACCATCTTTATGTCCACCATGGTGAAAAACATGGAGGACTTCGTATTACTGGCACCCCTGATGAAATTTCTGGTACGCCTGATTCCTTTCATCCTGACTTGGGCCATGTTTACGGGACTGTTCGTCTTTATGCCCAATACTAAAGTGAAACTGAAGTATGCCATCATTCCGGGTATCATCGCAGGCACAGCCTTTCAGGCTTTTCAATACTTGTATATCGGCAGTCAAATATGGGTATCAAGGTACAATGCAATCTATGGTAGCTTCGCCGCCATTCCTATGTTCTTGTTATGGGCGCAAATTTCATGGGGAATCTGCCTGTATGGCGCAGAACTTTGCTATGTGGCACAGAATCTTCGCAACTACAGTTTCAGCAAAGAAACGGCAAATATCAGCCGCCGTTATCACGACTTTCTGTGTATCCTCATCATGTCTCTGATATGCAAGCGCTTTGAGACGGAAGAGGCTCCTTATACCGCCGAGACACTCAGCGACGAACATAAAATCCCGATAAGGCTCACCAAGAAAATCCTGTATGAACTACAGGACATGCACATGATTTATGAAACTGCTATGGACGGTGACGATGAAAGCATAGGCTATTTGCCGTCAGTAGATATCAACCGGATGAACGTGGCTATGCTGCTGAACAGACTGGACATAGCCGGAACGGAAGCCTTCAAAATAGACAAAAAGCGATACAGCAGTTCTTGGGAGGCGCTGGCAAATGCCCGTGAAGAATATTATAAAAGCACCAGCAAGATATTACTGAAAGATTTATAATTCTGATATTCGATTTTACCACAGATTGCACAGATTCTTTTTTGCTCAAAAGCCGATGCGGATAATTCCGGATTTCCACAAAGAAGTTTCTTTCATCTTCAACAATCATCTGTGCAACCTGCGGTAAAAGAATCAGGAGAACTGCATCATGCGGCTTAAATATTTGCCGATGATATCAAACTCTATATTCACAATGCTTCCCACTTTAAAAGTATGGAAATTGGTATGTTCGTAAGTATAAGGAATAATGGCAACCTGGAAAGTATCCTCCGTAGGGTTACAAACGGTCAGACTCACACCGTTCACCGTAACCGAGCCTTTGTCCACCGTGATGTAACCGCGCTTCGCCATTTCCTTGTCAAACGCATATCTGAAAGTAAAATACCAGCTCCCTTCAGCATCCTTTATATCCATACATTCGGCAGTCTGATCCACATGCCCTTGCACAATATGACCGTCCAGCCGCCCGTTCATCATCATGCTGCGTTCCACATTCACTTTATCTCCCACTTTCAACAAGCCGATGTTGGAACGCTCTATCGTTTCTTTCATGGCGGTAACCGTGTACGTGCCATCCTGCAAACTGACAACAGTCAGGCACACGCCGTTATGAGAGATACTCTGGTCTATTTTCAGTTCGTCCACAAACGAACATTTCAAGGTGAGGTGCAGATTTTCCTGCTCCTTTACAATACGCACCACCTCCGCATATTCTTCTACAATCCCTGAGAACATAAGTTTTAGTCTTTAATTAAGTTTCGAGAACAAAGATAGAATAAAAAACACAAATATTCGAAACTTACCGACGGTTAATGACAAATGACCGGCAATTCGTCGCTAACCTGCCTTTTTTACATATTCAGAACAAAAACAGAGTGCCCAATTCTTTTTTATTATATATTTGCACTTTATACTTTGCAAACTTATTAAAAACAAACCATGGACAGCACAAAGATTGTTGGTGAAAAAATAAAATCACTACGTGAAACAAAAGAAATCAGTGTGGCCGAACTGGCCGTACGCTCTGGCCTTGCCGAAGAACAAATAGAACGAATAGAGAATAATGTAGATCTTCCTTCATTGGCTCCCCTCATCAAGATAGCCCGTGCGTTAGGGGTACGTCTGGGCACTTTTCTGGACGACCAGGAAGAACAAGGAGCAGTAATCTGCCGGAAACAAGAGAGTGAGGATACCATCAGTTTCTCGAACAATGCAATGGACCTGCGTACACATATGCGCTACCACTCACTGTCAAAATCAAAAGCGGACAGGCATATGGAACCATTCATCGTAGACGTGGAACCGACGGAGGAAAGCCACTTCTCACTCTCCTCGCATGAAGGTGAAGAGTTTATCTATGTCATGGAAGGCGCCGTCGAAGTATGCCACGGTAAAAAATGCCATCTGATTAAAGCCGGAGACAGTATTTATTATGATTCTATCGTTCCGCACCACGTACACGGATATCAAGGACAAGCCGCCAAAATATTGGCTGTTATCTATACTCCTATTTGATTTATGATGGAATTAAGCACGAGAACCTTGGGTGACTGGCTTGAACATTGGGCCCTCACCACTCCCGATAAAGAATATATCGTATATTCCGACCGCAATCTGCGCTTCACCTGGAAACAATTTAACGAGCGTGTAGACCACATGGCCAAAGGACTGCTCGCCATCGGCGTGAAACGGGGAACCCATGTAGGAATCTGGGCGGGTAATGTGCCCGACTGGCTGACCTTTC
>OATP01000994.1_pt1 | contig 13442 bp, 16 predicted proteins | sample 1495041 | NCBI WGS metagenome assembly OATP01 (sample SAMEA2579972, study PRJEB22360) | human gut metagenome | biome: human gut; feature: human-associated habitat; material: faeces | place: Denmark | collected 2008/2010 | reverse complement strand
CCTAGCTGGGGTGTCGGGGGGCAGCGCTTGGCCCCCCGACTCGGACGCCTGCACAGTGTATATGCAGATTTAGGTGCTTTAGGCGTACGAAACCTTACACAGCTCTCACGCCTACGCCAGTGATGTCTGCAGTACGAAAAATCACACCACTCTAGCATAAAAGTACTGCGGCTATTATGCTCTCCTAGCAATCCCCCTACTTCAATGCCCCCGACAAAACCTGCTGTAGCCGCACACTTTTGGGGTTACCAAACACCAACTCTGGCGGCCCTTGTTCTTCGATTATCCCTTGATGCAAAAAAATGACGTGATTAGACACGTGACGAGCAAATCCCATCTCGTGAGTCACCACAACCATCGTTTTCCCCTCTTCGGCCAGCTTTTGCATAATGCGTAATACTTCACCAACCAATTCAGGATCGAGCGCCGACGTTGGTTCATCAAATAGCAATACTTCAGGCTCCATCGCTAAAGCACGAGCGATAGACACACGTTGTTGCTGACCGCCAGACAAATTGATCGGGTATTTCCCTCGCGCTCTTTCATCAATACCCACTTTGTCTAGGTAGCGAATCGCTCTCTCATGCGCCTCCGCTTTATTCAGTCCAAGAACCTGAATCGGTGCCTCCATCACGTTTTCCAGCACGGTCATGTGGCTCCATAAATTGAAATGCTGGAACACCATCGTCAGGCGCGTACGCAACAATCGAAGCTGCTTTTTATCACCCACTTTTAACTGACCGTCAGTATCACGTACCAAACCGATATCGGTGCCGTTAATAGCAATCGTGCCCTCGCTCGGTTTCTCCAAAAAATTAATGCAGCGTAAAAACGTACTCTTTCCCGATCCCGATGAGCCAATAATACTGATCACATCACCCGCTTTTGCCGTCAGTGACACACCTTTCAACACTTCGTGGTCACCGTAGCGTTTATGCAGCTCTATTACGTTAAGTTTGGTTGGATTCATCAACGGCAGCTCAGTGAGAAAGTGAGGGATTAACATGGGCCATCCAGCGTTTTTCCGCTTTGCGGAACAGCCTGATGAGCACGTAAGAGATAATCAGATATAGCACGGCCGCAATGCCAAACGCGGTGAAAGGCTGATAAGTTGCGGAATTGATATCACGAGCCACTTTCAGCAAATCCGGTACCGTCGCGGTAAACGCCAGTGCGGTCGAGTGCAGCATCAGAATCACTTCATTACTGTATGCAGGTAATGCCGTACGTAACGCAGAAGGTAAAATAATGCATCGGTAAAGCTTAAAACGTGAAAACCCATAAGCATTCGCGGCTTCGATTTCACCATGGGGCACCGCACGGATCGCTCCAGCGAAGATTTCGGTGGTATAGGCGCAGGTATTCAGCGTTAACGCCAGTAAAGTACAGTTCAGCCCGCTGCGGAAAAATGCATTGAGCATCTCGGTACCTTTGACTATTTCCAGCGTGTACATCCCAGAGTAAAACACCAGCAGTTGCACATACAGCGGAGTGCCACGAAAGACCCAGGTAAACAACCATCCCGGCATCGAAATCTAACGTTTTGGGGAAACCCTAGCCACGGAGAGAAAAACGGCCAGTATTCCGCCCATCACCACCGAAGCAATCAACAACCACAGCGTAATCGCGATTCCGGTGAAGCGAAAGCCATCCGTCCAAATCAGCGATTTCCAATACTCATGAATAATTTCATTCATAGTTCTGCCCTTCTCACACCCGCAGAGTAGCGTTTCTCGAGCATCAGCAGCACACCATTCGACACCGTGGTAAAGAGCAAATAGATCGCACCCGCCACGATGGCAAAATAGAATGGCTGCCAAGTACCTTTGCCAGCAATCTGAGTGGCTTTGACTAAATCGTCCAAACCTAACAAAGAAACTAATGCTGTGGCTTTTAAAATCACCTGCCAGTTATTACCGATGCCCGGTAACGCATAGCGCATCATGGCTGGGAACAAAATACGGCGGAAAATTTTGCTGGCGGAAAATCCCAGCGACGTTGCCGCTTCGATCTGACCTTTTGGTACAGCCATAAAGGCACCGCGAAACGTTTCCGTAAAATAAGCGCCATAGATAAAGCCCAGCGTGATCACGCCGGCAACCAGCGGATCGATATTAAACTGCGACCAGCCGAGTAAATCCGTTATTTGGTTTAAAACCATCTGCAAGCCATAAAAGATCAGCAGCATCAGGACAAGATCCGGTACGCCTCGAATAAGCGTGGTGTAACCTTCAAAAATCGTCGTCAGAACAGACGAACGAGAGAGCTTTGCCGCCGCACCGAGCAAGCCTATGGCCACCGCAAGCAGCACCGAGCTTACCGCAAGCTCAAGCGTCACTAGTGCACCATTTAAAATGAGTTGAGAGTAGCCTTGTAGCATCTTCAGCCTGCCATTTCATAGCGAAAAAACTTAACCCACAGACACCCACCGCACAAAATACGGTGGATGTCTCACCTCGGATTAACCGCCGTAGACGTTAAAGTCGAAATACTTCTTAGCAAACTTGTCATAGGTGCCATCTTTACGCATCGAATCGAAGGCTTTATCCAAGGCAACCTTCAAATCGGCATCATCCTTACGCAATCCCATGCCTGTACCTACGCCAAAAATTGCGTTGTCTTTCACCGATGGGCCTGCAAAGGCATAGTCTTTGCCCACTGGCTGTTTCAAGAAGCCTTCGCTAGCGGCAACTTCATCTTGGAAAGCCGCATCGATTCGGCCCGCCGCTAAATCAGCGTAGATTAAATCCTGATTCTGATACGGCACCACGTCCACGCCCTGCGGACGCCAGTGCTGATTCGCATAAGTTTCCTGCGTAGAACCTTGCAGTACCCCGACGTGTTTACCTTTCAATGACTCCAACGTTGGCTGAATAGGAGAACCTTTAGCCGCTACTAAGCGAGAATCTGCTGCGTAGAGCTTCTCGGTAAAAGCAATTTCCTTTTGGCGCTTTTCGGTAATCGATAGGGAAGAAATGATGGTGTCGATCTTCTTGGCTTTCAGAGATGGGATCAGGGCATCGAAATCACTCTCTACAAACGTACATTGAGTATTGATGCGTTTACACAACTCTTTGGCTAAGTCGATATCAAATCCCACCAGTTGTCCTTGAGGATTTTTGGAAGAAAACGGTGCATAGGTCGGATCGGTGCCCACTCTGAGATGATCCGGAACCGCCGCAAAAACGCTTGAAGAGCCAACCATCGCTAAAACTAGAGATACTGCTAATACCTGCTTCTTCATACTTTACCCTCAAGGAAACGTTTTATGGTTGTGATGTCGTTGTGTTGTTTGCAGTCTGTCGAACTCAATGTATCGACTTAAAATTGTTATTTATGCGAAAGCTCGGCTCGCATTGAAAGCTGTAGCAGATTTCATGCCATACCCATTGACTCACCCCGTGATACACGCAAGCGGTGAGCCAGCATCCTCAAAGGAACGATTCTAAGGATGCGGAACACCGCTGATATCAGTGAAGTGAGCCACTCAGCTTTGCTTTAGCAAAGATAGAGCAGCAATGACAAAACGACAGGTCCTGAGGAGGGAAAATTAGACTTTATGCACCAAAAGTGATCGATGTTGCAAAAACGCACTAATGTTGCACAAGTGTTACTGCGATTTATGTCCGCCGTCCCAGCGGGTGAAGAGATCTTGTGAAATCTCGATATCAAACTGATCGATCACGCGGTTAACCGTTTGATCGACGATATCTTGCAACGTCTGTGGACGATGATAAAACGCGGGAACCGGCGGCATCACGATCGCGCCAAGTTCTGCTGCCGTGGTCATCATGCGCAGATGGCCTAAATGTAGCGGAGTTTCACGCACACAAAGCACTAAACGGCGGCGCTCCTTAAGCACCACGTCTGCCGCTCGCGTCAATAAGTTATCGGTATAGCTATGAACAATACCAGACAGCGTTTTCATCGAGCACGGTAAGATGACCATACCTGCGGTTTTAAACGAACCCGAAGAGATACTGGCGGCAATATCACGCGCATCATGCACCACGTCAGCAAGGCTCTGTACATCGCGCAGTTGGAGATCGGTTTCTAGTGCCAGAGTCTGCCGTGCGGCATTGCTCATGATCAGATGAGTTTCGATATCAGGCACGCCGCGCAATACTTCCAGCATACGCACGCCATAAATCACGCCGCTGGCGCCAGAAATACCGATGATTAAACGTTTCATGAGTGTTGGCCTACTTTGGTGGATTTAATCAGACACTCAGCTGGAATACCAAACAAGGAGTGCAAACGGCGAATCATCGGTAGCGTTAAATTACGTTTACGATTCAACACTTCATAGACACGGTTAGGATGCCCAATGGCCGCAGTCAGATCACGAACCGTCAAACCTGACTGCTCCATGCGAAACTTAATAGCTTCAACCGGGTCGGGAAGCTCCACGGGAAAGTGCTTAGATTCGTATGACTCTATAAGCGTAAGCATAACTTCGAATTGATCCCCTTCCGGCGTATTTGGCTCAGGGGGATTTTCAAAGAGTCGTGCGGCCTCTTTCAAAGCGGCTTTGTAATCTTGCTCATTACGGATTGGGCGAATATTCATCTACCACTCCATTTCTATGGTATGGGCATCATAACATCCATGAGTCCCATTCTGGGACAAGTGAATCTTATCCCATTTTGGGACTATCGCAAGACAAAAAAACCTGCATGGTGAAAATCTACTTCAACGTAAATTTCACCATGCAGGGCAGATAGGACATAAATAATTTATGACTCATTAACTACATAGTCAATGCGGCCAAATGCGAGCAGATGCTAAAAATAGAATGCCAATCTAACATGGCTTGCAGAGGCAATTACCCCTCATTATGCATCTCAAGATTTTCAGCTTCTTCCTGACCGCGTATCGCTTTTGCATCATCACTGCGCAGCGATTGCAGATAATCGAGGTAGCCTTGATCCACATCCTTGGTGACATAAATCCCGTTAAATACTGAGCACTCAAACTGCTCAATATCGGGATTCTCTTCACGCACGGCTTCGATGAGATCGTTCAGATCTTGGAAAATCAGGCCATCAGCGCCAATGATTTTCGCAATTTCGTTCACTTCACGCCCGTGTGCAATCAGCTCATTAGCGTTTGGCATATCGATGCCATACACGTTAGGGAAACGGATTTCCGGCGCAGCCGATGCTAGATAAACCTTCTTCGCACCCGCCTCCCGCGCCATTTCCATAATCTGTTGGGAAGTCGTACCACGTACGATAGAGTCATCAACCAGCAGCACATTTTTGTCACGGAATTCAGCACGATTGGCGTTAAGCTTGCGACGCACTGATTTTCGGCGTTCCTGCTGGCCTGGCATGATAAAGGTGCGGCCTACGTAGCGATTTTTAACAAATCCCTGACGATAAGGCTTATCCAGAATACGAGCGATTTCTAGCGCGATATCACATGAGGTTTCAGGGATCGGGATAACCACATCAATATCCAAATCCTCCCACTCACGGGCAATTTTTGCCCCCAGCTTCTGCCCCATTCGCACACGTGCACTGTAGACAGAAATCTTATCGATAAAGGAATCTGGACGAGCAAAGTAGACATACTCAAACAGACAAGGATTGCTCTTCGGATTATCGGCACACTGGCGGGTAAATAACTGCCCTTTCTCAGTAACATAAATCGCTTCACCCGGTGCAACATCACGGATGAATTCGAAGCCCAGCGTATCCAGAGCCACGCTTTCGGAAGCGACCATATATTCTACTCGGCCATCTTCCAGATCGCGTTTACCGATCACCAACGGACGAATGCCGTTTGGATCGCGGAACGCCACCATGCCGTGACCGATGATCATCAGTACGCAGGCATAAGCGCCACGAATTTGCTGATGCGTCGCCGCAACCGCTGCAAATACGTTATCAACTTCCAGCGGATAATGATCAAAACGATCCAGCTCATGAGCAAAGATATTGAGCAAGATTTCAGAGTCAGAAGTGGTATTGACGTGGCGACGCGCACGCTCAAACAATTTCTGCTTAAGTTCGTGCGCATTCGTCAGATTACCGTTGTGAGCCAAGGTAATACCAAACGGGGAGTTAACATAAAACGGCTGCGCCTCAGATGCGCTAGAGCTGCCTGCCGTTGGGTAACGAACGTGGCCGATACCCATATTGCCTTGCAGGCGGAGCATATGCCGTGCTTCAAACACATCTTTCACCAATCCGTTCGCTTTACGCAAACGGAAGCCATTATTGGCATCAATAGTGACGATGCCTGCGGCATCTTGCCCACGGTGTTGAAGCACCGTTAACGCATCATAAATCGACTGGTTTACCGGTGTAAAACCGGCGATACCGACAATACCGCACATGTTGTCATTTCCTCATCAGCGTTACCGGAGCGGGAGCGGAATAGAAGGCAAATGCTCCGGAATGAAACTCGACGTGCTCTGCAGGTAGTCAAAGAACCACCTGATAATGTAACTGAACTGCGGGATGAGCTGCGACTGTTTCCAGTCCGCACTTTGTGCCATCGAGGTAAAGGTATCCAGAAAGAACAGTAGCGCTGACACAATCAGCACTCCACGTAGCGCACCAAAGCAAATCCCTAGTACACGGTCGGTTCCGCTCAGTCCGGTTCGCTCCACCAACGAACCAATCACATAGTTAACAATGGCTCCGACAATCAGCGTTGCAACAAACAAAATGGCAATCGCAATGCCGTTGCGCACCAGCGCATCTTCAAAACGGGTGAAGTAGACGGCGAGATAGGTATAGAAATGGCTGGCGACAAAGAACGCGGCCCCCCATGTAACCAGTGACAACGCTTCTCGCACAAATCCTCGAATCAGGCTAACTAACGCCGAAAATCCGATGATGCCAATAATGACCCAATCAATCCAAACCATGACCATTCCAATCCAAGAATTGCCTCGGCATCCAGTTCGCGGCGAATTCTAACAGAAAAAGAAAACGTTTGCGTAGAGGATTTCCCTTCCTGTTCGCAAATTTTATTCTCATAAAAATTTGGCATAGATCCGGCCAATGCTTCCGGTCAGACCAACTCCCAGATGTAACAACAGCCCTGCCCCCATAACTGAGGACAAAGCTGTTGGAAAAACAAACGCCGTTCATTTCACGGTAAATCCGCGTCTACATAATGACTACTTACCACTATAGCTGCGCACCTGACCATTCAACCCACTGATGCTGTTGAGCTCAGGCAAAGCAGATTCCAGTTTTTGTTTGGAGGCATCTGGCCCCACAAACAAGCGAGTAATTTCCCCTTGAACCGGCGTTGCAGGAACCGTATAGGCGCGATAGCCAGACAAACGCAGCTTCGCCACGATTTCACTCGCCTTAGACGCATTACGTAATGCGCCAAGCTGCACCACATATGCTTGCCCTGCAGGCGCTTTTTCTTCTGGTACAGCGGCGGCTTTAGGTTGCTCAGCGGGCTTCGGTTGTTCTACGGGTTTAGACTGCTCGACAGTTTTTGGCTGCTCCACGGTTTTTTCAACCGGCTTGGGCTTAGCCTCAACCATCTTAGGAGGTTCGACCGGCTTTGGCTTCTCCACCGGTTTTTTCACCGGTTTAGGTTGCTCTACAGGCTTGCTTTCCACTGGCTTGAGATCAACGACCTCACCGCGCCCTTGCTGGACATTAGAAGGCGATGTCATATTGACACTATCGCGATCCTGATTCGGAACATTGCCACTCTCTTGAGGTATCTGCGCATTCGCACCTTCCTGCGGTAGCAGAGGTGTTTCGCTCAGAGGTTGTGTGACCGGAGGGATAACATCAGTGGGATCGTCCTCGCCCGGTTTAGGCACTAAGGGGATCGCCCCAAACTCATCCTGATAATGCTTTTTCTGGCCATCTAACAAGCCAGGCAACACAATCACACCCAGCGCAACGATAATGATCGTGCCAACAAGTCGGTTTTGAAACTTACTCGCCACTCGCGTTCTCCGTTTCTAATGCCGCCATAACATGCGCGACAGTATGGAACGAACCACAAACAATCACGATATCCTGTGGAGCAGCATCCTGCATTGCTTTTCTCCATGCACTTTCGACGTCGGCAAACACATTAGGTTCATCTAAATGCTCAGCCAAGCGTTCAACAGGAGCGCCACGTGGCCCCTCTAGCGGAGCACAGTACCAATCATGGATTAAAGGTTTCAGACACTCTAGCGTTCCCGCAATGTCTTTATCTTCTAACATGCCAACCACCGCGCGTAGATGACGGGGTTGCGTCGATGGACGCTGCTCGAGCAACTGCTGTAAGCGTCCCGCCAAATATCCTGCCGCATGAGGATTATGCGCCACATCCAGAATTAACAAAGGCTGCTCGCGGACGATTTGGAAGCGTCCCGGTAATAATGCCGAATCTAATCCCTGACGGATAGCGGCGTCATCGATGCTCAGCGAACAATGGCGCAGCGCCGCTAACGCGGTAGCGGCATTCGGCAACGGCACCTTCGGTAAAGGTAAATGCGACCACGTTTTATCTGCATCATGCCATTGCCAATCGCGATCGGTTACGCTGAAGTTCCAGTCTGCTCCGCGACGATAAAGCTTCGCGCCCTTTTCAGCGGCGACCTCTGCGATAGTCAGCGGCATATCAGGCTCACCCACAATCGCCGGAATACCCGCACGGAAGATACCCGCTTTTTCACGACCAATACTTTCTCTATCAGGCCCTAACCAGTCGGTATGATCCAGAGCAATGCTGGTGACCACCGCAACGCTGGGATCAACAATATTGGTCGCATCTAAACGCCCCCCTAACCCGACTTCGAGGATAACCACGTCCAGAGCAGACTGTTTAAACAGTTGCAACGCTGACAAGGTGCCATATTCAAAATAGGTCAGAGAAATATCGCCACGTCCTGCTTCTAACGCGGCAAATGAGCGGCAATGTTCGGCTTCGCTGAGCTCTTCGCCTTGAATACGCACACGTTCGGTGTAACGCAACAGATGCGGCGAACTATAAACACCCACTCGGTAGCCGGCAGCCATTAAAATGGCCTCTAGCGTGCGACAAGTTGTGCCTTTGCCATTGGTGCCAGCGACGGTAAATACCGTTGGTGCGGGTTTAAGGAGATCAAGGTTTTCAGCAACGCGTTTAACTCGGTCAAGCCCTAGCTCAATCGCTTTAGTATGCAGGTGTTCGAGATAGTGCAGCCAATCAGCTAATGGCGATGTGGCTTGGGGAATTGGGAGATTATTCATAGTCATTGATCGTTCATGAGTCCCGTTCATACCGGTTCAAGAAGTCAACATAGCCCCCAGGACGGGGGCTATGGCTTTATCCTGCATCATTGAAGCTGCATCGAAATGGGGCAAAGCCCTGATGCCACGCCAAACGTTTCAGATCAAGGAACTGCAGGGCAAACCTATTCTTGAGTCTCGCCGTCAACAGGAACTTCACGAACGATTTCGTTGCTGACGGTTTCTGGCTGCCCCGTCATTTTAGCCACAAGACTGGCCAGTTTATCGCGCATTTCCGGACGACGCACAATCATATCGATCGCACCTTTTTCGATCAGGAATTCGCTGCGCTGGAAGCCTGGTGGCAACTTTTCACGTACGGTTTGCTCAATAACACGCGGTCCCGCAAAGCCGATTAGCGCTTTAGGCTCAGCCACATTAATGTCGCCCAGCATGGCCAGACTGGCTGAAACCCCACCCATTGTCGGATCGGTCAGCACGGAGATATAGGGCAGACCGCGTTCTTGCAGCTTAGCTAATGCAGCACTGGTTTTTGCCATCTGCATCAGAGACATCAGTGCTTCCTGCATACGGGCACCGCCGCTGGCAGAGAAACAAATCAGCGCACAGTTATCTTCCAATGCCTGCTCAACCGCACGCACAAAGCGCGCACCCACCACAGAAGCCATTGAACCGCCCATAAAAGAGAATTCAAAAGACGCAGCAACCACAGGCATACCTTTCAGCGTACCTTTCATCACAATTAATGCGTCTTTTTCACCGGTTTCTTTTTGCGCCGCAGAGATGCGATCTTTATATTTTTTGGAGTCCTTAAACTTAAGAATATCCTTAGGCTCCAGCTCGCTGCCTAGTTCAACCTCACTGCCTTCGTCCAGCAAAGTATGCAAACGCATACGTGCAGACATGCGCATGTGGTGATCACACTTAGGGCAAACGTCTAGATTACGCTCCAGCTCGGCGCGATAAAGTACCTGACCGCAGCTATCGCATTTAGTCCAGACACCTTCAGGAATGCTCGCCTTACGGGTTTGCGTGATATTACTTTTGTTAAGAATTCGTTCAATCCAGCTCATCGATGACCTTTCTGTTTGAACCTGGCGAAATGCCAGTCCTCTGTTCATGCCATAAAAATTCGGTCAAAGCCCTTTCCTCGCGGCGAAGAACCTTCCCTTCTTGAATCACAAATTAGGCCACTAGCCAAAAGGCTTACCGCGCTAAAAGGTTCAAGATAACCAGCAGGAACAGACCATAAATGCCGTTCATTAAACCACAACGGTTCGACTCTGTGGATAAAAAACTGGTCGAACCGCGTGGAGTTTACATTTATTGAACACTCCGGGTGAACAATAAACGCATTTTATTTTCCAACTGTGACAGCACCCTATAGATGACTGTCAGAAGATGCTGACTTTTTCGCTGCACGTTTATGACGCCAAACCTCAATCACTCCCGGCAGAATAGAAAGCACAATAATCGCGACGATCAGCAGTTTCAAGTTTTCCTGTACGACCGGTACGTTACCGAACAGATAACCGGCATAGGTGAACAACAGCACCCACAGCAACGCACCAATCACGTTATACATGGCGAAATGGCGATATGACATATGCCCCATCCCCGCCACAAACGGTGCAAAAGTACGCACTATTGGAACAAATCGCGCCAAAATAATGGTTTTTCCGCCGTGTTTGTCATAAAACGCATGGGTTTTATCCAGATAGCTGCGGCGAAAAATCTTAGAGTTGGGATTGCTAAACAGCTTCGCACCAAACAGGCGACCAATCGTATAGTTAACCGCATCGCCAATAATTGCCGCCGCGATCATTAAAGCGACCATGGTATGCACATTGAGATCGTTAGTGGGCAACGCCGCGAGAGCACCGGCAACAAAAAGCAAAGAGTCACCCGGCAGGAATGGCGTCACGACCAAACCGGTTTCGCAGAACAGGATCAGGAACAGAATGGCATAAACCCAAACGCCATACTGCGCAACGAGTTCCGCTAAATGCACATCAATGTGCAGGATAAAGTCGATTATCCATTGAATATATTCCATGGCACTTCACTCTCCATAAACAGTGCTGGTCAATTCCACCAGCTAAAAATCTAAGCCACCACATTTAGTCAGCGAGAAACAGCGGCCCCATCGAAACCTTTGGCAAATCAAAGTGCTCAGGGTAATCAACTGAAACCAGATAAAGACCCGCCGCTTTGGCCGTTGCCGCCGCCAGCTTACGATCTTTCGCCGCTAGCAGCTCGGCCATCCAGCTTTCATGCTGATTACCACAGCCAATCTCCATCAAGCTCCCCACGATATTACGCACCATGTGGTGCACAAAAGCGTTGGCTTTGATGTCTACGATCACGTAATCGCCCAAACGGGTGACCTTCAGATGTGACACATTTCGCCACGGCGTGCGCGACTGGCATTGTGACGCGCGGAAAGAGGTAAAATCATTCTCTCCCAGCAACGCCTGCCCTGCCCGCTCCATGCGTTCAGCGTCCAAATGATGGTAAAAATGAGTCAGCCCATTTTGCAAAACCGCCTGACGATAGCGATGATTGTAGATGACATAACGATAACGGCGAGCCGTAGCGCTAAATCGCGCATGAAAATCCTCACTGACGCTTTTTACCCAACGTACAGCGATATCTTTCGGCATGTGCGTATTCACGCCCATTGTCCATGCCGCGTCTTTCCGAGCCACATGTGTTTCGAAATGCACCACTTGCCCTGTCGCATGCACACCGGCGTCGGTTCGACCGGCGCAGGATACCGTAATGGGCTCACAGGCCACTTTGCTCAACGCCTTCTCTAAGCACTCTTGCACGCTCGGGGCGTCCGACTGACGCTGCCATCCAGCATACTGACTGCCGTCATATTCAATGCCGAGGGCTATCTTGTACACGGGATTCGCAGACAGAACCTCAGATTCTGTCATGGGTATCAACTCGCCGGAGATTGACGCTTCAGACATTAGTACATGTACTCCTGAATCAGGCGCTCCGCAGTCTCGATAGCCATCAAAGCACCACCAAAACGCACGTTATCCGCGACTGACCAGAACTGCACGACATCAGGGGAACCATAGTCATTACGCACACAGCCGATGCTCAACAGTGGGTTGCCAGAAGCATCCCCCACCTGCGTTGGATAATCATTCTCTTCGCTGAGTTCGATACTCTCTAAACGACCGAAAACATCGCGTGCTTCTTCAGCAGATATCGGGCGTTGAGTCTCAATATGTACGGTCTGAGCATGGCCATAGAATACCGGAGACTGAATGACGCTCACCGACATCGGTAGGCTTTCATCCTGTAGAACTTTACGAACCTGATCAACCACACGGCGCTCTTCACGCACGCTACCCTGAGCATCAGATACCAGAGGGAGCAGGTTAAAGGCCAGTTGTTTCTGGAATAAACCAGGTTCGAATGGAATACCATTCAGCAAACGCGCGCTCTGTCCGGCTAACTCGTCTACCGCAGCTTTACCGTGGGCGGAAGCCGATAGCAGACTCAACGCCTCGCCGCCGGCAGTTTACCGGGGGGGAAAAGCCGATAGCAGGCTCGTGACATGAATGCGTGCCAAGCCGGCCTCATCGGTCAACGGGCGAATTGCAGTTAACAATTGGCTAACGAGGCTATCGGCCACTACGACCAGATTGCGGTTACGATACTCTGACAGCGCCTGTGGATTAACGCTTGGCACAACCAAAGGAACATCGTGCTCCATAGCAAAGGCATCGCTACTATCAATGACCAGACAGCCTGCATTACCCGCCTCTTCCGCATAGCGCAGAGACGCTTCCGTCCCCGCGACGAAGAACGCAAGTTGCACTTGCGACCAGTCAAACTCAGCGGCGTTTTCTACCAGAATTTGTTTACCGTTAAAGCGAATGGATTCACCCGCGCTACGTTCGCTAGCCAATGGGAATAGTTCACCCACAGGGAATTCTCGTTCCGCCAACTGTTCCAACAGTGCGCTGCCTACAGCACCGGTTGCTCCTAATAAGGCGATATTCCAGCCGTCAGTCATGTTCTTCTCCCAAAGCAAAAATACAGAGCGCCCGACATCACTTAAGTAAGCAAAACGGGCGCTGGAAAAAACCTTAGTTCAAAATTAGTCGATGAAGCTTAGCCAAACCTTAGATAACGTTTCAGTACCGGTTTTTTTATCCCCAATAAAGGGATGAGGCCATCGCCGTCGGCTAGGCCAGTTCAGCGCTAAAT
>OATP01000991.1_pt1 | contig 13461 bp, 13 predicted proteins | sample 1495041 | NCBI WGS metagenome assembly OATP01 (sample SAMEA2579972, study PRJEB22360) | human gut metagenome | biome: human gut; feature: human-associated habitat; material: faeces | place: Denmark | collected 2008/2010 | reverse complement strand
GTGAAGATCATTTTGAATGCTAAGACGACGGTAGCTGAACGCAACGAGTTGCATATGTTCACGGTGTTACCGCAACGATGGATCGTTGAACGTTCATGGAGTTGGCTAGACAAATGTCGGCGACTTTGGAAAAACTGTGAACGTGCCCTTAACAGCAGTCTTCAAATGGTTGTATTGGCCTTCCTGAAGATAGTTCTTAAAAGATACTAGACGGGTTCTAAGTGTTTTAGTATTAGGGGTTGGCGTCTTTTGATAAATTTCATCTACCTCCATAATAATGCCCGGAGAAGGATTGGCAAGAGCTGTTTCTATCGGGGTTAAAATACCATTCCCAACTGCCAAGATTTGGGGTGAAAGTAGCATGGTCATGGTACCAGTGCTTCTTGCTCTGGCAGTCTTTCATTCGTTGACAGGTATTCGTGAAGGAAACATCATTGCGGTCTTTTTAGTTGGCCATATTGTTTTATAAATCCGGAAATTGGTGATATAAGCGACACTGAGTAGTTCACATTTGTAAGGTGGTTTAGACGCGCAATTCATAGCCCTTTTCTATACTAGGAGGATCATGATGATTATTTTGAAAGATATTTTTGTTATATTTGTCGCAGTAGAGGTGTTGCTCATTATGTTGCTTGAAATGTTTGGCACGCAAACTAAAATAGCACGCAACGCTTTCGACTTGTCGAAGAAATACTTGGCAATTAAGGAAGCACGCATGTCAATGGCCAACCAAGGCCTATACAATGGCTTCGTTGGCGTCGGTATCGTATACGCCCGATATGGTCTCACTGGTATGGCTTCGCTTCACGTCCAAGTCCTATTTATAGGTTTTGTTGTAATTGCTGCGCTGTTCGGTTCTGTAACAGCAAACAAAAAGATTATTTTCACGCAAGGAGGGCCCGCACTTTTTGCGCTTGGCTTTCTCTTGTTTGTGAATTAAATCACGGAATAGTCCATTTGTGATACGATATTACACTAACCCAAAGTAAGCTTGCGCCCATATGGGGCTTTTAAAACTTGCGGAAGCGAGCTTGACGTCTGGCTAATAATTCTTCCGGCGGCAAATTTTGTAACATCTCAAACTCTTCAATCGTCCGGCCCATTAATTGAATAATGTGGAACTGATCAATAATGAGTTCGGCGTTAGGGAATAGTTTGTGCACGAATGCCTGATAGGAGGCGTTCATGTCCATGATGACGCGTTGAACCGCGGCCCGTTCTGCGGTGCTGTACTGACTAAGAAAGAACTGTTTGATGGTTCTATTAAGGCGGTCGCTAAGTGCTTTAACTGATTTGTGAGTGTCGGCGTCAATGCAAATAAACGACATGGAGCCGTGCGTGGAACGGAATTCATCAAAGCATAGATTAATCGGTAACCGGCGGCTCGCGTGTGGATGAATATTAGCCGTCAAAATACGCTGAACTGAGTTTGTCGAAATACCGGTGAGACTGGCGATAGTCTTTGCCGGGAGTGATTTACTGGCTAGCTTCAGCACATGAGTCGCTAGTCCGTGACCGATGGCGTGGTTGGTTGATACCACTGGAGTGGTGGCCGTACAAGTTACAAATACTTTGGTTCTAGCCTATTTTCAGGTAAAGAGTTAATTATTACTGATCGATGGCACGCAATGGTATTCTCAGTTTTAACTGGAACACCTTGTTTACTAATGGGAAACAGTTATGGGAAAGGTAAGCACGCTTACTTTGATTGGCTAGAGCATATCAACTGGGTTAGTTATACCGATGAGGAAGATACCGAAAGGATTAAACAACAAATAAACGCGGTCATGGAAGCCAAAACTCACGCTTATGATCTTATCCCTGATTTTAAACAGTTACATGATTTAATTGCACATAATCGGTAGGAAAAAGTCAACTTTTTGATAACATTTGTCATTTGGTAGATTGTAAAATTAATCCGAACGCTGTTCGGACAAAAAAGATCAGCAAAAAGATGCACTTAACGAAAAATTGAATTGGGAACGAAAAGTAAAGACAAGCTTCTTAATTCAACAAAAGAATATTGATCGTTTAGATGAAATGGTTAATCAGTTGAACGCAAAATCAATATCAACCTTATTAGATGCCATAATAGAAAATGCTTATAGAGACTTTCAAGAATAATTGAGTGGGGAAAATGATGAAATCACAAATAGTTGATAGCAATAATTGATACGAAGACCTTGTATCTGATCAACGGACCGATGGGGGCTGGTAAAGTATACAAGACAGAATAAAGTTGCCGGTAGGTAAGCACTATGCTAGACTATGACTAATTTAACAACCGAATAAAGAGATCAAGCTAAACAGAAAAATCCCCGATTCACGAGGAATCAGGGATTTTGGGTTTAGCAAGTAGCTACACGACAGCTACTTAGATTCAGTCGATTTTAACTTGCCGGTCTAAATCGACTGAACATTGTTCTTAATCTGTAGGTTAATTATACCGCAAACCAGTCCCCGAGGACAAGTTAAGGATAGTTAAAAACAAATTGAAGTCAATGGACTAAGTAGCTAACTGAAGCTATTTAGTCCATTTTTTGTTGTTAGAAATTAAAAAAAGTTGCCGACTGGGCAACTCACAAACAGACACATGCTGGTAAATTACAAAGCCTCAAGGCTAAATGAACGCCTTGTAATTCAGTTAGAGCATATCGTATTTGTATTTTAAAGCAAATCAAATGTTTTAGCAACTCTCTTTTGAGACAGCGTGTGTCAGTCAAGAAAGGGAGTTTTTATTATGACAAAATCAACAAATTTCAATTACTATGAAGCCGATAACGTATATGGAGCCTTATTTTTCCAGTTCCCTAAGGTATTAATGTATGGCGAGCAATACAAGCATTTAAGCAATGACGCTAAATTAGCCTATATGGTACTAAAAGACCGATTAGAGTATTCTTTGCGCAATAACTGGGTTGATAGTGAAGGACACGTCTACTTTATCTTTACCAATCAAGAATTAATGGACTTGTTCAATTGTTCAAAGGGAAAAGTCATCAAAATAAAAACAGAGCTGGAATCAATCGGATTACTCGTTCAGAAACAAATGGGCTTTAACCCGAAAACTAAAAAGAATGAACCGAATCGCTTATATCTGTCCAAGCTCGATGTGAAAGCAACCGATGTCTATTTACGCGGTGAATATAGTCAAAACAGTCCTCAAACCCTTGCTACGAGCGGAAGTTCAAAAAATGGACTTAATCTATATAAAGAACCTAAAGAAAAAGATAAACATAGATACAATATAGATACTCAAAAGTTGGACTTTTCCACAGCCAATTTCTCACCAGCAGAAATTCAAAAGCAAAACCAGGATCTGGTGAACCATGCTAATGAATTTTTAACTGATGAAGACAGTGGCTTACCAGTTTTCTTAGAACCCGAAGCTGTGCAATTACTAAGTTTCTGGTGCCGCACTCCGCAACAAATGCGGCGCTTCATTGGCATTATCTTAAATGCTAAGTACCGAGTTGAGAAAGATCACAAAGATATTGGTGTCATAATCCCACTTGATGATGAGGAACTGAGACCTTTAATGACTAAAGCCTTGAGACGCTACTTTAACGCCCTGAGAAGCAATGAGAAGCACATCAAGAATGTTGAGAACTACTTGTACGGCACCATGCAAAACCTATTTGACGTTTGGTGGAATAAACAAGCGGCTAGAGAATATGCGGCCAAACACCCCGAAGAAGAAAAGTCGGCCAACAACGATAACAGTGGGTTGTACTACTAGTCCTAAAAGGCTACAAAATCCTTTCTAGGCGGTTTTAAGACTTACTAACCTATTTATACTTAAGTTAGATTTAAATGGCTTAAACAGAAGAATAGGGGGCTTTTAAATGAGTGTCAGAGCTAACCAGGCTAACCAGCTCAAAAGTTCAGCCTTTAGATCAACGCCATGCTCAAGTGATTTGAGGCCAGGGCTTTATCTATTGATAAGGTACTCAATAGATAGTATAATGGTAGCATTAAAAGAAAGGAGATGAGACAATCATGGCAGTTAAGGAAAAGAAACGGGTCCAAGTCAAGATTGATAAAGATTTGGCCGATGATACCGAAGCAATTTTAAGCGAATTGGGCTTAAATCCAACCACGGCCATTAACATGTTTTACAAGCGGATTGTTGCTAATGGTGCTTTACCTTTTAATGCGTCTTTAAGCGAAGAAGAAAGAGCTAATTTACGCTTTTTAAAGGTGACCGAAGGGACACCAGTCACCGAGTTCAAAGACGCTAAAGAGGTCGCTGATTGGCTCAACGATCCAGATGAGGACTAATGACTTAGTCAGCCTATACGTTAGTTTTGTAGAAACTAACGGTGGCAAGTCTCGACCAGTTTTAACTCGTCGGGTATCAGAACAGACGGTCGAGGCTTTTAAAATTACTAGTCAGTATGAAAAGAAGTCGGCTTATATCAAGCAACAATATTATCCGATTCAAGATTGGCAATCCGCTGGGTTGAAGAAACCTTCCTGGGTCGATCTTGGTAATATTTATCGCTTTCCCAAAGCCGGTTTAAACTTTAAAGAAATCGGTCATTTAAGTAAGCTAGATCAAAATAAAATTTCAGATTTTACGCTTGACCTAAAATCAAAAAGAAGAGGTAAGGGTCAAAAGATAATTCAACACCGATCAAGTAAAAGGAAGCACAAAGAAAGTAAAGCAGATCTTACACAAAGAATTCAAAAACAGTTAAAAGACTTTGCTAAACACAATCCAGAAATTAAGCCAAAAAACAATTCTGAAAATAAAAACGATCGGCCTAGTTATTAGGTTGATCGTTTTTTAATTTATCCGGTTTATGGGCGTTAACATAGTCAGCAAATGTTTTTAAAAGTTCTTCGGTTTGTTCGACCGAGAGGTTATTAGCTTGAAAGTACTTTTCTAACAAAGCCCCTTTTTGAATTAATCGGCGAGAACGGGCTTTGCGGGCTTGCCGATTTTCATAGTATTTAGATTGCCGTAATTTAAAATCTTCCCGCTCAATTTTTTTTTTAAACGCGCTTGCTGCTCGACAAGTTTTTCATATTGATTAGACATGGAATTTCCCCATCTCGTATGGCTAATGATCTAAGAACTTTACCTTTAAAAATTCAGAAAATTGCTTGGATAAAAGCTTAATCTGATCGTTAGACAAATTAGCATAATCTAAATTGGCTTGACTGATGATTTGTTTACCTAGCCGTTGTTCAATCTTATTTTTTTCAGCTTTAATCTTTTGATTAAGCTGTTTTAATTTAGCTTCTTGTTTTTCTAAGTTACTTTGAGGCATAACGATCCCTCCAATCATATTAGAAATAATCACCGAAAATATATCATATAAGAAACGTTAAGTCAAAGTATAAAATTTGAAATAGCGAAGCGGAAGGCATACACTTAAGCTAAAGTTAAGAGAGTCAGAAGACCGAGTAAAACGAGGTAAATGCGCACTTACACGTCATCTTTGATGATGTTGTGCTAAACCCATTAAAACCTGTATTAGAAGTCGCCGATGGCGACAACAAAGTCAAACCCATAAACCCAAAGAAAGGTGGTGACCGACATGGTAATTTTTCACATGAGTTTTAGTAATATTAGTGCTGGTAAAGGACGAAGTGCGATTGCCAGTTCCGCTTATCGAAGTGGTGAAAAGCTATTTGATGATAAGGAAGGTCGCCACTATTTTTATGCCCGCTCGGTTATGCCAGAAAGCTTTATTTTGACGCCAAAAAATGCACCAGAATGGGCCAGTGATCGAGAGCAGTTGTGGAATGAAGTTGAAAAGAAAGATCGTAAATCAAACTCACGGTATGCAAAAGAGTTTAACGTGGCTTTACCGGTAGAATTAAGTGAATCCGAACAGAAAGCATTACTGACAAAATATGTGCAAGAAAATTTTGTTGATGAGGGCATGGTAGCCGACGTGGCAATTCATCGCGACCACCCAGATAATCCGCACGCTCATGTGATGTTAACCAATCGCCCATTTAACCCCGATGGTACTTGGGGACAGAAAACAAAAACCGAATACATTTTAGATAGTAATGGTAATAAAACTAAGACCCCTGCAGGGAATGTAAGAAACCGAAAAATTTGGTTGGTTGATTGGGATAAAAAAGAAAAAATAACTGAATGGCGGCACAATTGGTCGGCAAGTGTAAATCAGGCTTTAGAGCAAAAAAATATTCCCGATCGGATCAGCGAAAAATCATTTGTGGAACAGGGAATAGCTGACACACCAATGCAACACGAGGGAATCAATAGCAAACGGCATGAAAGAAAGGCATTTAATCAACAAGTTAAGAACTATCGCAAGGCCAAAGCCAGTTATAAAAACAACCAAGAAAAAGTAATCAATAGAGGTCATTTAGATATCCTAAGTAAACACTTTTCGTTTAACGAGAAAAAAGTGGTCAAAGAGTTAAGCCATGAACTGAAAACTTATATCAGTTTGGAGAACTTAGATGATAAACGGCGCATGCTATTTAATTGGAAAAACAGCACCTTAATTAAACATGCGGTTGGTGAAGATGTGACTAAACAATTATTGACAATTAACCAACAAGAAAGCTCACTCAAAAAAGCAGATGAACTCTTAAATAAAGTGGTTGATCGCACTACGAAAAAACTTTATCCAGAGCTTAATTTTGAACAGACCACGCAAGCTGAAAGACGAGAATTAATTAAGGAAACCGATAGCGAACAAACAGTTTTTAAGGGTAGTGAATTAAACGAACGTTTAATGAACATTCGTGATGATTTGTTGACCCAACAATTATTGACCTTTACCAAACGGCCATACGTTGGCTGGAAGTTATTAATGCAACAAGAAAAGGAAGTCAAAATCGAGCTTAAATATACGCTGATGATTCATGATGATAGCTTAGAAAGTCTAGAACACGTTGATCAAGGTCTACTAGAAAAGTATTCACCAACCGAGCAGCAAAAGATTACTCGCGCAGTCAAAGATTTACGAACAATCATGGCTGTTAAGCAAGTTATTCAAACCCAATACCAGGAAGTTTTAAGAAGAGCCTTTCCTAACGGCAATTTTAATGGATTACCAATGATTAAACAGGAACAAGCCTATACAGCCGTGATGTACTATGATCCTGTTTTAAAGCCATGTCAGGCCGAAACGATTGAACAGTGGCAAGCAAATCCACCACAGGTGTTCAGTCCCCAAGAACATCAACAAGGACTAGCTTATTTATCGGGACAGCTTAGCTTAGATCAGTTAGAAAATCATCACTTACAACGGGTTTTAAAGCATGATGGCACTAAACAACTCTTTTTTGGCGAATGCAAAGCCGATCCGACGATTAAGAACAGTCAGATCGAGAAAATCCAAATGCAGTTAAAAGAGCAACAAGCCAAGGACGACCAGGACAGAAAAGCAAATATCGGACATTATCAACCGCTAAATTACAAGCCAGTTAGTCCAGACTATTACTTAAAGACAGTCTTTAGTAACGCAATCATGACCGCCCTATATGCCCATGATGAAGATTACGAACGACAAAAACAGGCACGCGGCTTAAAAGAGACTGAGTGGGAAATGACGAAAAAGCAGCGGCAACACCAAACCCGGAATCAGCATGAAGATGGTGGTATGCACTTGTAATTTAAATGTAGAATAAAAAAGTTATCAGCCCATGATCTTAATAAGTCCTACCAGAGCTTGCAACAACAAATTAAGCAAGCAAAGAACCCACAACAAAAATCAGAACTAAAAATAAATTAAATGATGTGCACCAAGAAATCAGTGAGCGAACGCAAAAGCAGCTGAAAGCATTCGCTCAACAGAATCCGGAAATCAAACAACCTGATCTTGATTCTAACCAAAGTCTAAAACGTTAGCCAGTTTTTAAAGGGCATGCTATAATGTAAATAGAAAAAAGAAGCCCCGCCAGAACAGGGCTTCCCGCGCAAGCCGCTTCAAAGGCGGCGGCATTAACATTAGACTAGATACTAGTCGTCCTGTAACCTGCCAAAGTTACACAGGGCGGCTTTTTTATTTGTGGTGCTTGTCGATATAGCTGAGTAGCGCGATTAAAAACGTGCCAAACAGCAACGAGAGTGTCTGGAAGACGCTCATTGACTGTGAAACCTTCCTGAAGATTATTCCATGTTCCCATGGGCCTCACCTCGCAAGGGAAAAGACAGCCACCGCCCTTAAAACTTCTTGCTTAATCTATTATACAGTTGAATTAAGCATTGTGCTTGGTCAAAGCGTTAAAAATACCGCAACTGCTGAAAATAAAGGTTATGATGCTGGTAAGAAAATAAAAAAAGAGGACTTTAGTCCTCTTATACATAATTAATTTTCGTGGCGAACGCCTTTAAATTTTTTGTTAGAAACGTTCATGAACTGTCCAGTTATAGTGTTGGATGTAAGCTGATTCCTGAGACAACTTTTAAGAGAGCGTATAATGAATAAATCGTCTCTCAAAAGGAAGGAATTTTTACATGCCAACTCGTTACGACAAAGAATTCAAACAAAACATTATCAACCTATATAAGCAAGGCGAATCAGCTGCTCAACTGGCCAGAGAATATGGCATTGGCTATTCAACAGTTCATAAGTGGATCCAGGGCCAGGCCAAAACTCAATCCGGTAAATCGCCAGACGAAATCAAAGCGATGGAAAAGCGACTGGCTTCGCTGTCTGAGGAGAACGAAATCCTAAAAAAGCCCTGGGCTTCCTTGCGCAGAAGTAACCAATATCTTTGATTACATTCGCCAAGAAAGCCATCACCATCAGGTAACCAAGATGTGTCGAATCCTCGGTGTTTCCAGAGCTCAGTATTATCGTTATCGATCCCCAAACCTTCAAAACGCCGGGCCGAAGATGCGGACTTGAAACAACGGATTCTGCGGATCTTTGCGGAATTTAAGCAGCGATACGGTGTTATGAAGATCCACCATGAATTGAATCTGGAACTTCAACCACTGCAGCTTCGGCGCAGTCCACAACGGATTTCCCGGCTCATGAAGGAACTGGATATCCACTCCGTTACCGTCAATAAGTGGAAAGCGGCTTCGGCTTCCAAAACCAAGGTTGAACAGCGTCCCAACTTGCTTAAGCAGGATTTCTCGACCACTGGTTTAAATCAAAAATGGACCGCTGATATGACCTATATTCAAACGAAGCGTAATGGCTGGTGTTACTTATCAACCATCATGGACCTGCACTCACGACGGATTATCGGCTATTCGTTCTCAAAAAAGATGGATACTGATTTAGTCTTAAAGACCCTTGAAAGCGCGGTTAAAAATCGAACCATTACTGGGGACCTGATTATCCATACGGATTTAGGATCACAGTATACCAGCGATGATTACAATCAACGTTTAACTGAACTACATATCCGCCACTCATACAGCCGTAAGGGTTGTCCGTATGATAATGCGCCAATGGAATCCTTTCACGCTTCCCTCAAAAAGGAATGTGTTTATCCAGTGCCGGTCTTTGAAGATTATGAAACTGCCGCTACCGTCCTTTTTGAATATGTGCATGCTTTCTACAATAGGAAGAGAATTCATAGTTCACTGGGCTACCAGACCCCCTTACAAGTTGAAATTGCAACACTTACGAGCCAAATGGCCGCCTGATTTAATGCTTTCCAGGGTTCAAATAAGTTATTAATCGCGATTAATGATTTATTTGAGCTGTGGAAGGTAAACGCGGTTCTGAATGTCTCTTAAAATCTGTCTCAAATATTGACTTCAATCCATCCTTGGTCCTTTACGATACGAATCCAAGAGTTGACTTGGCTGGGAGAGATACCGAAATGCGCGGCAGCTCGAACTCTGCTTACTTGATGTGTATGCACATACTCTACCACAGTAATTTTAAAGGTCTGCGAATACGTAGTCTTGTTGTGTTTGACCTTCAAAGACTCGATACCGTGGGTCCTAGCTTGATTGACCCAGGTTCGAATATTAGCGCGCGAAGGAATACCATATCGAACGCTGAGCTCTCTGTAACCAATACCGCCTTTCAAGTATTCAGAAACCACTTTTGCCTTTAATTCGTTACTATATTTGGTCACAGGAAATGCCCCACAATCGTTAGACTTCTTGTCTAACAATTGTAGGGCACTTCAAATCGGCTGATCGAAGACTTTTTGGTATTCGTCCAGCACGTCATTCGGCAAGGGCGTCAGTAAATGCAGGTCATCGATGACATCGCTGGCCGTGTCGGTGCTGGGCAAATCAACGAAAAGGTCGATTTTACTGAGACAATCACTTAGTAGATCGGTCAGCTGCGAAAGCGGCTTGCCGTTTTCATCGGTGATCACGACCTGGCGATGATTGAGGGGCTGGTGCTCGATCTGAATCATTTTCAGCGCATGATAAACATTCAACTGGCTCACCTCGATATGGTTACCCCGATTGTAGGCAATCTGGCCCGAAAAAACAATCTTTAATCATGCTCTGGCGCGGCCTGGCGCTCTGGGGCTACCGGCAGGCGATGCCAACGCAGCCACAGTTCTTTGATTCCAGACAAAATGAGGGTCGGTAGCGCCGGGATGAAGACTACCGCAGCATACAGCGTGCTAGAAAGTGGCGCGGTCCCCATCACTTCGTTGAAGAACGGCATGATGGTGACAAGTAATGAAGCCACCGCCGCGAAAGCCACTGCCAGCAGCAACTGATGGTTTTCAAACGGGTTGCGGGCGAACAAAGTGCGGGTGCTACGCGCGTCGAACACATGCCACAGCTGGCCAAACACCAGGGTCAAAAAGGCGAGGGTTTGCGCTTCTGCGCCGCTCATGCCTTGACTGGCAGCCCAGATGAAGGCGACATACACGAGCCCACCCATCACAATACCGCGCAGGAAGATGCGCCCGAGCATGCCATGCAAAATGGATTGTTTCACATTGCGCGGCGGCTGGTTCATGAGGTCGGCTTCTGGCACATCATAGCCGAGGGCAAAGCTCGGTAAAGCATCGGAAATCATGTTCACCCACAGCACCATCAGCGCCGTTAATGTTGGGGTGGTGGCCGCCACTTGGCCGACGGGTTGCGTCATCAGTAGCACGCCGAACAGCAGCGCCAACACCTCGGCGACATTGGTGGTTAACTCATGCCGCATAAAGTTTTTGATATTGCCAAAAATGGTGCGGCCGGCGCGGACACTGCGCTCGATGGTGGTGAATTTATCATCCAGTAAAATCAGATCTGCGGCGTCTTTGGTGACTTCGGTGCCATTAATGCCCATGGCAATGCCAATGTCAGCAGCGCGTAAGGCTGGCGCGTCATTGATGCCATCACCAGTCATGGCCACGGTTTCGCCATGCCGCTGCAAGGCGCGCACGATGCGCTGCTTGTGTTCCGGCGACACCCGGGCGTATACGCGGATGCTTGGCGCGAGCCGGAACAAATCTTCATCGGTCATGGCTTCCAGCTGCTTGCCTTCCACTACCCGGGCGCTAGGGTCGGTGACAATGCCCAGCTTTAAGGCAATCGCGCGGGCGGTGACTGCGTGATCGCCGGTGATCATCACGACCTGAATACCGGCTTGGTGCAAGGTGGTCACACTTTGGCGCACTTCCGGCCGCGGCGGGTCAATGATGCCGGCAATGCCTAGTAAGGTCAGGTGCTGCTCAAGCTCAGCGGTGCTACCATGCAACGCCAGGTCCTCGTCGATGTCACGCAGCGTCACCGCCAGCGTCCGCAGCGCCTGTTCGGCAAAGCGGTTGACCTGCGCTTCTACCGCAGTTTGACCAGCTGGCAATGTTACGAGTTGGTCGTGGTCCAGAATGGCATCAGTTTTGGCTAAAATCACGTCTGGCGCACCTTTAGTCAGCACCTGATACTGGTCGCCATCTTTAATGACGACACTCATCATTTTACGGTCGCTGTCAAACGGCAGTTCGCGAATGATGTCGATGTCCAGCGCCTGGTCTTTGCTCAAAATCGTATCGCGATCGATACCAAATTTGTGGCCCATCACTACCAGCGCTACGTCGGTGGGGTTGCCATACGGGCGGCTGCGGCCTTCGTCGTCGGTTTGAATCGCCGCTTCGTTATTCAGGACAGCGGCCATCATGAAGCGCGAAAATCCGGGGGTGTCGGCTTCGTCATCAGGGATGATTTCGCCTACTGGTTCATAGCCGTCGCCTTCCACCACATAACTGGCGCCATTGGCATAAAACCGGGTGACAGTCATTTCATTTTTGGTCAAGGTACCAGTTTTATCTGAGGCAATGTAGCTGGTGGCCCCTAGGGTTTCCACACTGTTCAGGGACTTGATCAGACCGTTGTTTTTGGCCAGCATCGTGGCCCCAATCGTGAGCACAATTGACAGCACCGCCGGTAGCGCATCGGGAATCGCGGCCACCGCCAAGGCAATCGCCGTAGAGAGGGATTCGGCCAGCGCAGCGAAGGAGAGACTGCCAGTTTGCTGATAGGCTTTCAAGAGCTCCACCAGCAACGTGAACGCCACAATCACCATCGCCACCATCATCAGTTTGGTGGTCAGGCGCGCAATGGTGCGTTCAATCGGGGTCTTTTTGTCCTTGACTTGATCCAGCAAGGTGGCGATTTTGCCCAGCTCGGTTTGCATGCCGGTCGCAACCACCACCCCGAGGCCGTTACCATGCGTCACTGTCGCACCAGAAAAGCCCATGTTGGTGCGGTCACCGATTTGCACGTCAGCGCCCAATGCGTGGGTTTGTTTTTGCACAGGTTCCGCTTCGCCGGTGAGGTGGGCTTCGTTGGTTTGCAGCTCGGCGACATGGAGCCAGCGAACGTCGGCTTCGATGAAGTCGCCGGTTTTGACACTGACAATATCGCCAGGCACCAGCTCGGTGGCTGGCACCGTCAGCCAGTCGCCATCGCGCAGGACCTTGGCGTGGTGATCCGCCATTACCTTCAGGGCGTCCAGGGATTTTTGTGCGCTTTTGGCTTGCCAGAAGGAGAGGCCGGCATTAACGAAAATCAGCAGCAGAATCGCAATGCTTTCATACACTGCCGCCATACCATGGCTGGGGTCGTGGCGCACGAAGAAGTCATAGCCGGCGCTGGCCCAGGCCAATAGCACGGCGATGAATAAAATAATCACCAAGGATTCTTTCAAGGTGGCCAAAAACTGGCGCCAGGCTGGTAGGGGCTTGCTGGCGGCCAAGGCGTTGGGGCCATGCTGGGTGAGCCGGGCCTGTGCTTCTTCACTGGTGAGGCCGCTTTGCCGGCTGGTGACCAAGCGCTTTAGGACATCTGCTTTGTGTTCGTTGTAAGGGGTCATAAGTTTCCTCCAATAAGAAAAGGCCGCACCCAAGAATCGCTTTCCTCCCCGAGAAAGCTTTCTTGAGCACCGCCCAACCGAATTTTTTGAATTAGTTAGTGGATGGTGAAAAACTATAAAAGTACTTTCATGATAGGCTTTGACAATAGTTAAGTGTATAATAAGTGTAAGCCTTATTTGCCCGAAATGCCTATGCTTTGGGATTTACCCTTGCACTTATCGCTGA
>OATP01000972.1_pt1 | contig 13642 bp, 8 predicted proteins | sample 1495041 | NCBI WGS metagenome assembly OATP01 (sample SAMEA2579972, study PRJEB22360) | human gut metagenome | biome: human gut; feature: human-associated habitat; material: faeces | place: Denmark | collected 2008/2010 | reverse complement strand
AGCCAGATTATAAATCTCATCTACTTCTGCATAGAAGGAATTCATGATATCGTGGCGGATGACTTCAAAATAAGGATGCTGGATAAGAGGAAGTATGTTTTCTTTATTTCCTGTGAAGTAATTGTCCAGGCAAAGAACCTCATTTCCTTCATCTAGTAGACGCTTACAAAGGTGTGAACCGATAAAGCCGGCACCGCCGGTAATTAATATCCTTTTTTTCATGAAAATAGGGTTAAAAAAAACAGGAAGAGTCGTACTCACTCCTCCTGTTTTTTTCATATTTATGCTTTCTATCAATAGAATTTGTATCTCTGGTCAATTATTTCGCCATTTTTCAAGATAGCTTGAATAGCCTGATAGTTCGCACGATACATATTACTTTGTTGTAAGGCTTGTTTGCTTTGAGCGACCATATCCGGTGTTACCTCTTCGGTTGTCCGGTTGTTGACCAGGATCAGATATACCCCCTGATTTCCTTCGATCGGTTCGGAGATCTTTCCTTGTTCGGTTATGCTGGAAGCAGCGATTACTTTAGGTTCGATTCCTGCTCCCGGAATTTGGAAAGAATTGAATGAAATTTCGTTGGCTTCTTTGACTTCCAAACCGGCTTTCTGGGCAATGGAAAGTAAACTTTCACTACCGCTCTTAGCCGATGCCAGTTCTTTTTTCAACAAATCGGCTTTCTTCTTCTGTATCAGGATCCGTTTGATATTACCGGCAACCTTATTGAGCGGAGCGATACCTTCTTCGTCGATTTCTGTCAGTACGGCGATGGTGAATTTGTTCCCGTTTTCAAAGATGGTCGAACCATCGTTTGTTTTTAAAACTTCGTCCACCTCTTCGGCCATATAAGCCTGGCGGATCATTTCACGGGCACTCTCCATACCGGCGATTGTTTTATCGTTTTTGCCGATGGTAGCGATACGTTTGGTTAAACCGCTTTCTTCGACTTTTTTGTTAAAGTTGTCGAGATTGGATACTTCAATAGCAAAAGTACGTGCATCGTTGTAAATCTGATTAGTGGTTTTAGCAGATGGAGAAACTTCTTTTTCAACCGTTGCAATCTGGATTTTTTTCACCGGTTTAGCCATGTCCGTTACCTGCAACACATGTGCACCATATTGTGTCAAGACTACCTTGATATCGTTTTTCTTAGCGAAGAAGGCAGAATCGCTGAAAGGCTGTACCATCGTTCTTGATGTAAACCAACCCAGATCGCCTCCGTTGACTGCTGAATTTTGGTCTATGGAATTAGTTTTAGCCAATTCTTCGAAATCAGCTCCTTTTCTTAACAGATCGGCTAAGCTATCTGCTATATTTTTTGCTTGTGCATAATCCTGATTTTGAGGAGCGATCAGAATGTGGCGGGCTCTTACAGAATCAGGCAACATTTTGACAGAAGCAACTCTGGAGATTTTATAGGCGTTATTTTCCAGATAAGGACCGAATACGGCTTTCTCATTATTAAAAAGGAATTGAGCCATACTGTCGTTTGCTATTTCATCTTGTTTGAAATAGTTCCGGTCGGCTTTTTTCTCGGAAGAAAGGTTTACAAACTCCAGTGGGTCTGCACTTTCTTTGAATTCTTTCACCAGGTCGTTCACTGCTCCTTCAGTCTCGGAGAAATCTTCTCCGGAAGGTTCAATATCAAAGTTGACGTAAACAATTTTCCGCGATTCCGGTTGTTCGAAGCTCTTCTGATGTTTGTTGTAATATTCTTTGATCTCCCCGTTGCTTACGTTGATCGTAGAATCTTCAATTGTAGAATAGTTTTTGACGATATAACTGATGTCGGCTTTATCAGCACTGTTGGCTGCTGCTTCTTGTGCCTGGGCATCCGTAATATACAGCGCTTTGGCGACAATTGCATTGTATTTCGCCATTTTCCGGCTGTCGGAAACTTCTTTTTCCATGTTCAGCCAATATGCTTTCTGCGGAATATTATTGGGAGCGGAGATTACTTTTTTTACATAATCTCTGGCACCGGCATAATCGATTTCGCCCGTATTCGGATTTGTAAAAAGCTGGCGTAATGCCGGGCTCATATTTTCGCCGAGTAATGCATCGTACAATTCATCACCACTGACATCGATACCGATTTCATCATATTCTCTTTGCATCAATTGTTCCATGATCATTTGCTGCCAGGTGTTTTCCCGCAACATGGTCTGCTGTTCTTCATTCAGTGAAGATACATTGTTCATCGCTTTGATCATTTCTTCATTTTTACTGACGCGGTTTTGGAAATCTATGATAGATACTCCCTCTCCTGCGATCTCGCCAATCTGATTCCGTTGGCTATTGAAAATTCTTGAACCTGAATTTAATGCATCTCCTACAATGAATGCTATCAGGGCCAGACCGATCACAATACTAACAAGTAGTCCGCCGCGATTTCTGATTGTTTGTAATGTTGCCATTTATATTAAAAATTTAATGTTTTTTACGGTTTACATTATTTTTAGAGGCTACGAAGATAGATAAAAGTGCATTGTTGTGCAAATTTTCGGGCTCGCTTTTCCTCACTTTATTTCAGGTTTATTTCCTGACACACATCCTTTTAATAAAGAAATGGTTTAATTTTTCTTTTTCGTGGTCGTTTGGGCTTTTCGGACAGGCGTTTTTTTGCTGCTTCCGCCTGTCTTTTTCTTGCTACTTTCTTTCTCGATCAATTCCATACATTTTTCTAATGTAAGCTCGTCTGCTTTACATGTTTTAGGGATTTTATAGTTCGCTTTATTGTAAGAAATGTAAGGTCCGAAGCGGCCGTTCAGGATTTGCACTCCATTATCGAAAACTTTTATCAGTTTATTCCGGTCACTTTCTCTTTTTTCTTCAATGCGTTGAATGGCTGTCTCGAGAGTGATGGTCCCCGGATCGTCTTCTCCTTTTTTCAAAGATACGAACACATTGTTGTGTTTGATATAAGGTCCGAACCGGCCGATCCCGATACTGACGTCTTTATCTTCGTACTGGCCGATTTTACGTGGAAATTTGAATAAACCCAAGGCCTCTTCCAGGGTGATGGTTTCCATGAGCTGTCCTTTTAAAAGGCCTGCATAACGTACATGCTCTCCTTCCCCGATTTGTGCCATCGGACCGAACCGGCCGATTCGTACACTCACTGTCTCGCCGCTTACCGGATCCGTACCTAGAATTCTTTGCCCGCTATTCCGTTCCGAATTTTTGAGGGTAGATTCGACAGTTTCATGGAAAGGATGATAGAATTCTCCGATCATCTTTTGCCATTCGACAGACCCTTCGGCAATATCGTCGAGGGCTTCTTCTGCTTCAGCGGTGAAGTTATAGTCCATGATATTGGTGAAATGCTCCGATAGAAAATCAGTAACTACCATACCCATATCGGAAGGGAAAAGTTTTTTCTTTTCTGCGCCGAATATCTTTTTGTTGGGTTTGATTTTAATATCGTTGCCCTTCAGTTCGATCTGTTCGATATTACGCTCGACGCCTTCCCGGGATTCTTTGATGATGTAGCCCCGGTTTTGTATAATTGTGATCGTCGGAGCATAGGTAGAAGGACGTCCGATACCCAAAGCTTCCATTTTCTTTACCAGACTGGCTTCGGTGTATCTCGGCGGATGAAGGGTGTATTGTTCTATAGCTGTAATGAGCTGACGTTGTAACTGGTCTCCCGGAGCTAAAGCAGGTAATAGACCGGCCTGTTCATCATCGGTTTCTTCGTCATGTGATTCCATGTATACTTTCAGAAAACCGTCGAAAATAATCACTTCACCGGTTGCCGTAAAGGGGATGGAATGGTTGGATAAACCGATGATCATATTGGTCCTTTCCAATTGGGCGTCCGCCATTTGCGAAGCCAGAGTCCTTTTATAAATCAGTTCATATAATTGTTGCTCGTTCCGGTCGCCTTCTATGGCCGTTTTGTTCATATAGGTAGGCCGGATAGCTTCGTGGGCTTCTTGTGCTCCTTTGGTCTTGGTCGCGAAATTCCGTGGTTTGGAATATTTTTCTCCCAATGTTTCGCAAATGACAGCTTTAGCTGTCCGGATGGCCAGATCGGAGAGATTGACCGAGTCGGTACGCATATAGGTAATAAGCCCGTGTTCATAAAGCTTTTGTGCTACCGACATGGTCTGGGATACCGAAAAACCCAGTTTTCTGGAAGCTTCCTGTTGTAATGTGGAAGTGGTGAACGGGGGAGCAGGCTTGCGGGTCGTCGGCTTGGTCTCTGCACTATCCACATGGAAAATAGCTGTTTTACAGGCTTCCAGATAAGTAAGTGTCGTTTCTTTATCGGTAAAACGGGTCTGTACTTCGGCTTTTAATTGAGCATGTTGCTGGGTTTCGAAAGTTCCGCAAACCCGGTAATATTGTTGTTCTTTGAAAGCATTGATTTCGCGTTCGCGTTCAACGATCAGTTTTACGGCAACGGATTGCACCCGGCCGGCAGAAAGTGAAGGCTTTACCTTTTTCCATAACACCGGCGACATTTCGAATCCGACCAAACGGTCCAATACCCGCCGGGCCTGTTGGGCATCCACCAGATTTTTGTCAATGTTTCTTGGGTTTTGAATCGCATGGAGAATCGCATCTTTGGTAATCTCATGAAATACTATTCGCTTGGTGTTCTCCGGTTTTAATTTCAACACCTCAAATAAATGCCATGCAATGGCTTCTCCTTCACGGTCCTCATCGGAAGCCAGCCATACGGTCTTCGCTTCTTTGGCCAAAGCCTTCAATTCTTTGACAATCGCTTTTTTATCAGCGGAGATTTCATATTGAGGTTGAAAATTGTGTTCGATATCAACTCCCAGATCCTTTTTTTCGAGATCACGAATGTGTCCGAAACTGGATTTTACGGTATAACCATCTCCTAAAAATTTTTCGATCGTTTTGGCTTTTGCCGGGGACTCTACTATCACCAAATTCTCTATCATATTTTATTCAAAATAGCAGACATATTTCATGCCAGATTTAAAAACTTAAAATCAGGGTGCAAACCTACGAAAAAAACTAAAAAGTAAAAAACAAAAAACAGAGAGATTGCCGTTATCTTCTTTATCGTCATGAATTTGAAGCAAAAATTGTCTCAAATGGGTTTCACGCTTTGCTTTTATATTTATTTTTTATCTTTACCGTTGAAACGAAAATTGGTAATGAATTATAGCGAAGAACAGTTTATCCTTGGGATCAATCAGAAGAATCGGGAAGTATTTCATGAGTTGTACAGAAGATTTTATCGAATGTTGGTACATTTTGCCATGAAATATTTGGAAGATAGTGCTTTGGCTGAAGATGTCGTCCAGGATACTTTCGTTTCTTTGTGGGAACGGCATGAATGTTTCCTTTCGTATGGACGACTGCGGAATTTTTTATATCTTTCAGTGAGGAATACTTGTTTGGATATGTTAAAACATCGTGTCGTAGAGAGCAAGTATTCCGATTATTGTCAGCGAATGGAGGAACATGCTGCCTCTGCTACGGATGAGATCATCGGAGCAGAGGTGATGCGTCTGTTGTTTCAAACTATTGATCAATTACCGCCCCGTTGTCGGGAGATTTTCTTGTTGTACATGGACGGTATGAAAAATGAAAAAATAGCAGAAACGTTGCAATTGGCTTTGGATACGGTAAAGAATCAAAAAAAGAAAGCGTTGCATATATTGCGTGAACGTTTGGGGGATTTTTACTTTTTTTTGCTTTTTGCATAGCCCTTTTAAGATCTGTTGTCGTTATTATATAAAAATAAAGACAATGGACTACGAAACAAGGGTGTCAAAATTAATTGCGTTACATTTTTCAGGTTTAATAACCGAATGTGAGGAAGAGGAATTGCAGAATCTGTTGAGGGAGAATCCGACAACGGCCACACTTTTTTTGCGTCTGAGGGAAGATGATATGTTCCGGGAATCATATCTACAGCAAAAGAAATGGGATGTGGAAAAGGCAATTCTGAAATTTGATACTCTGACTGGCAAGAAGTCAAAGGTATTGCATAAAAGATTTTTGTGGTCTTGTGCAGCTGCTGTTTTGATAGGCATATTGGTCGGGGGAACTTGGTTTATAAAATTCAGAACGGAGCGGATAAAACAACCGGAAAAAGTATTGCTTGCAGAAAAGGTTGTTCCGGGAAATTCCAAGGCTATTTTAAAGTTAGGTAATGGGCGTCTGATTTCTTTATCAGATAGTGTCGCGGGTATTTTTATTGCTAATCATGTTGATGTAAAAGAGGGTGAATTGGTGTATACGGATCAAGTAGGCGAGGGGGATGAATTTAATGAACTTGTTTTACCGCGAGGCGGAGAATATCGTTTAGTACTTTCGGATGGTACTTCAGTCCGTTTAAATTCGGGTAGTATTTTGCGTTATCCAGTATCTTTTTCTGGTAAGGAGAGGACGGTAGAATTATCGGGGGAAGCTTTTTTTGAAGTTGCCACCGATTCTTTGCGTCCTTTTTCTGTGAAAACAGATGGACTTGTCGTGAAGGCTTATGGTACGTCTTTTAATATAAATACGCATAAGCCGGGCCATGTATATACCGCTTTGGTGGAAGGATGTGTGGGAGTGATTATTGAAAGTTCCGGCCAGGAATATGAAATGACACCCTCTCAATTGGCAGATTTTAACCCGACGACGAATCAGTTAGAGATTTGGACGACAGATCTGTCTCCGTATATTTCCTGGGTAGAGGGACGTTTCCTTTTTATAAATGAAACCTTGGAACAGATTATGAATACTTTGAGTTTATGGTATGATTTTGAGGTATTGTTTGAACAGGAAGAACTTCGGCAGTTACATTTTTCCGGTAGCATGAAACGCTATGAGCAAATAGATAGGACGCTCGATGCTATTTCTTATACAGTGAATGTAAGTATGAACTGGAGAGGTAAAACTTTGATTATAAGAAAAAAATAACGGAAAATGTTGGTCGCATTTCCCGTTATGAAGAACAGAGTATAATTGGCTGAACTCTGTTCCTATTATAAATCACATAATAATAAACAAATGTATGAAAAAAATTGTTTTAATGATGAAGTTCTATTTGGTCTTTACGTTTCTAGGTGTATTGAACGTTATTGCCGGTAGTGCTTATTCACAGGAAAATTTGAAACTGAACTTGAAAGAGGTTTCTTTGATGACCCTATTTCGGGAAATTCAAAAGCAGACGGGAATTGATTTTGTATATAACGAGGAACAATGCCGTGATTTTGGAAAAGTAAGCGTGGAAATTTCAGATGGTATGGTCGAACAGTTACTGCAACAGGTTTTTGATTCCAGTAAATTGACTTATCGTTTTGAAAACGGAGTAATTATGATTAAAGCTTTGGATGAAATGCGGCCTCAGGAACAAAAAGTTCAAATATCTGGAAGTGTGGTTGATACAAAAGGGCAACCTTTACCGGGTGTGACTATTTTGTTAAAAGGTACAACTGTCGGATGTGTTACTGATTCGGAAGGGAATTTTAGATTGGAATTACCGATGCGTGAAAATATTGTTTTGTCATTTTCTTTTGTAGGAATGAAAACGATTGAAGTGGCATATTCCGGCCAAAAGGAAATGAAAGTTGTATTGGAGGAGGAAATAACAGAGATGGAACAGGTGAATGTAATTTCTACAGGGTATTACGATATAGATAAATCTAAGATGACGGGTGCGGTAGAAGTTGTGACTGCCAGAGAAATTGCGGGAAAGGGATATACGTCTATAGACGAGGTGCTCCGGGGAACTTTGGCGGGTGTTTCTGTCATGAATGTTTCTGGAAGACCCGGAGCTCAAGCTCAAATCCGTATTCGTGGAGTGAATTCTTTGACAGGAAATATGGAGCCGATGTGGATTGTGGATGGTATGCCTATGCAGGGGAATTTGCCGACATCGGTAGGAGTTGGAGCCACTGATTTGGAAAATACTGTATTGACCAGCGGTATTGGAAATATATCACCGGATGACGTGGAAAGTATCACGATATTGAAAGATGCGGCAGCAGCTGCAATTTATGGTTCCCGGGCAGCCAACGGGGTTATCGTGATAAAAACAAAAAGAGGACGGGTTGGGAAAAGTTATATCAATGTACAATCGTCCTTTGCAATTTCTGAAGCTCCGAAAAATAGATTGGAAATGATGAATTCAGAAGAGAAGATTGCTTTTGAAAGAAGTTTGTATGAGGATTTTCCCAATGCGACTCTGCGCGGACGAGCTTCTTTATTATATAAAGGTATTGATGAAGGTACCATTTCTCGTGCTGATGCGATGGCTGAATTGGAAAATATGCGTCAGATCAATACAGACTGGTTTGATGAAATCTTTAGAGTTGCTTTGAATCATAAGCATGTAGTGACTTTGAGTGGAGGATCGGAGACGACTCAGTTTTATAGTTCTATCAATTATTCGAATGAGCAGGGAGTGATTCCGAACAATGATTACAAACATTTTGGTGCAACTTTGAAACTGACCCATGATTTTAACCGGAATTTGAGAATTTTGTTTGATGTATCTTCTTCTTTGCGAACCGAAAAGAGTTCGGCATCTGCTGTTAATCCATTGTATTACGCAACTTTTGCAAATCCTTATGAACGTCCCTATGATGAGAATGGCAATTATGCTTATGATTATTCATATGAGCCGGAATTGAGTAAAGTGAAAGATGGATATATGTATGATTTTAATATGTTAAAAGATCTTCGTGAAAATACGGCAAAAACCAAATATGGAAGTAATCAGGTGAATTTACAGTTAGAATAGAAATTGTTTGAAGGTTTTATGTATTCTTTAGCAGGGACTGTTTCCAATACTTCTTCTTATACGCGAAAGGAGATTGCCCCGGGGAGTTATACCAGTAAGGTAAAATCATGGATATTGGATTTGTACTCGGAAAATGAGATCCCGGATAATTTAAATTTGGGAGCTTTGCAGGAGAATACTTCGAGATCTTTTGGTTGGACTGTACGCAATCAGATTAAATATGCCCGGGAGTTGAAAGAAGATCATTTTGTGAACATTGTTGTTGGACATGAGGTCTCTGCAGTAGAGTCGAATTCTTTTATGCAGTATTCTCCTCAATATGATGTAGATAAGGGGTTGATCGGCTATCCTAATCTGGATGGAGTGAATGCCGGTGATTTAGATCTGGATCGTTTGCATGAGACCAGCAAGGGACAGGATCGAAGTGTTTCTGTTTTTGCTACAGCCTCGTATTCTTACAAAGATCGTTATGTCGTTGCAGGAAGTAGTCGTTGGGACGGAGCAGATATTATCGGTACGGACAATCGTTTTTCTCCTTTGTGGAATGTGAGTCTTAAATGGAATATGCATGAAGAGAATTTTATGAAATCGTGTCGATTTGTGAATGTTCTTTCTTTGAGAGGATCGTATGGATTTACTGGAAGTATCGATCGGAATGCTTATCCATTTACTTTGATGACTTATGGTTCGTTGCGATATTATGACGGTATTCAACTCCCTATTGATGTAATGCCGGGAAATCCTTCGGTGAAATGGCAAAAAAAGGAAGATCGAAGTATTGGTTTGGATTTCTCCTTATTCAATTACAGAATTAATGGTACTGTTAATTATTACTGCAATGATGTAAACAATTTGTTAGGGGATAAAAAAATTCCTTATTCAACGGGGCGGGGAAGTGTTGTAGCGAATCTAAGCTCTCTTAGAAATTCCGGATGGGAATTTTCTTTGAATACCGTGAATATTGATCATGAAAATTTCCGTTGGACAACTTCTTTTAATATCGCGTTGAATGACAATAAGATTACGGATGCTTTTTATGAAAAGATCAGTGATTTATATACAATACGTAGGAAATACCAAATCGAAGGTTATCCGGTAAATGCCTGGTTTGGATTTAAGACTGCCGGTATTAACCCTCAGACAGGAGAATATATGATTTATACGGATGCGAAGGATGAAGACGGTCACCCCAAAGGTTATCCCTATGGTAACGGATATATTGCGGATGGGAGTACTTATTCGACGGAAAATGCTTATTATTTGGGAGAAGCGGAACCACCGATTTCCGGAGGATTCGGTACGACTTTAACTTATAAACGTTTGAGTCTGAATGCACAATTTGCTTTTATGACAGGACATAAGATTAAATCTTTCAAATCGTATAATGGATCATTGATGAATGCTTCTCGTTTAAATCAGTTAAAAACAGAAGCGAATCGTTGGCGAAAACCTGGAGATATAACCAACGTACCGAAATATACGACTAGTACGGCCACTCTTTCGTTGTTGGAAATTACAGATGATAAACTTGAAGATGGGAGTTATTTGAAATGCAATTTAATTTCTTTGGGATACAATTTGCCTTCAAATCTGTGTCAGAAATTAGGTTTATCTCAACTCCGGTGTACTTTTAATGTTCATAATCTATTCACATGGACCAAATATCGGGGAATAGATCCGGAAACTTTGGGTGCTTTCGGATATCCGAGTGCTAAGAAATATATGTTTACGTTGAATCTGGGTATTTAAAAATAGTGAAAATGAAACGATTTATAATAGTTATATGGAGTATTACCTGTTTATCCTGTACTGATTTTCTGAATTTAAAACCGGATAATAAACAGGTGGTTTATACATTGGAGGATGTAAAGGTGAGTATGTCCACCTATCTGTGGGCTTTGTGTTCTCCGAATCAGATTACGGTATATTTTAACAATGTAATGATCGGTTTTCCTTATTCGAAGCGGCCGTGTGCAGAGTTTTGTATGTATGGAGACGATATCCAGATGACAAAGGCAGTTGACAATGCTTATAGCAGGATTTATGAAACCAATTATAATGAAGATGTAAATTGGGAAGGTATTACTTTTTCTGAAAATTTCTGGCAAAAAAATTATTTGAATATTGGTTATTTGAATACGGTCTTGCATGATTTATCCAATGCTTCGGATAAACATGAAAACCCTGAAGAATATGAACGGATTTTAGGAGAAGCTCGAGTATTTAGAGCGTTTTATCTGTTTAAACTGTTGCAGATGTATGCACCTTATCAGGAGGATCGATTGGGAATCCCTGTAAATTTGGATGCAGATGTAGTTGAAGGGAGTCGGCGTTTGTCACAAACTGAGGTGTATAAGATATTGATCGGTGAATTGACGGATGTACTTGCTTATGAAGCCACTCCTGCGAGTTGGAATGCGATGTATGCACCGGATATCATACATGCTCTTTTGGCTCAGATCTATTGGTTTAAGGCTGGCTCTGCAGCAGCGGAAGAAAGTGATTGGGAAAATGCTGAGAAATATTCAGGAATGGTTGTTGAAAATTATAAACCGATTGCTTCTGTAGAAGATTATGAGGAGCTCTTCACGGGAATTGCAACGGGAAGTTTTGAAAAAAATAATACTGCAGCTCTTTTGAAATTCGGAATGTATTCCAATTTATATTCTTTCTGGGGAAATGCAACTTCTCGCTATCATCAGCGCCCTGTAACGGAGTTGTTGGAAATGTTCGATTCGAACGATATTCGTTTTCAGGCGTTCTTTAAAAATGTGGGGACGACCAGTGATCCGGTTTACTGTGTAAATAAGATTCGATATGACGATGATTTGGTGGTGTTATTTCGCACGGATGATATGTATCTGATCAATGCAGAAGCCAATTGTCATTTGCAGCAGATGGAAAAAGCGAAGCAGGTATTTACTCGTTATATGAATTCTAAATCATTGGTTTATTCTTCCGACGGAAATTTAATCGAAGATATATACAGGGAAAGAAGGAAAGAATTTTGTTTTGAGATGGACTATCGTTGGTTGGAAATGAAGCGTTTCGGTTTGGCCGTCAATCGTGAAGCTTTGGATCCGGAATCTGATGAGGTGAAGATTTATTCGTTGGAAAAAGATGATTATCGCTATGCTTTGCCGATTCCTGCCGAATCGGAGATGAATTATAATGATAAAATGGAACAAAATCCGGGTTGGACTTTTTAAAAGATATGATTATGAATCGAGTTTTATTATTGTTGATGGTATGGTTTTGTGCATGTTCTCCTGAAAATACGGAGATTTTTGATCTTTCTTCTTCTGTTGATGATATAAAATTGATCAAATTGCGTGCAGATCATAAGATGTTGTTACCCGATGGAATCGCTCAAATGGAATTCCATGTATTGGCATACGGGGCACAGGAGTTTACTACTTATGAAATAGAGGAAGTGGAGGGTCAGGATCAATATGTGATCGGCACCAGTCGGGATACTTTCGAAATTCCGTTGGATCGTTTACCGGAAGGATGTATTAAAGTATACGATGATGCTGGACGAGAAGTAAAAGATATGATTTATTCTACGACCGATCGGAATAAGCGGGAAATTACCTTTTATGCGAAGGCTGGAAATGTACAAAGTAATTCCTTGACGATTCAGATACGGGATTTACCGGAGATGGATTATGAGGAGATTGTGGTTCCGGTGATTTTCCACGTAATGGTGCCGCCTCCTTCTATTGGACCGGCCTATTCAGTTAGTTCTGAAGAATTGCAAAAACGTTTGGATCATTTGAATGATATTTTCAACCGTCGAGCAACTTCTGATCCTAATGGAGGAAATGCTAAGATCATTTTCAAGTTGGCAGAATATGATCCTTCCGGCCGATTATTGTTGGAAAAGGGGAAAAACAAAGTGGAACTTGCTGAAGAGATGTCGAAATCCGATTATGAAGATTACATCAATTCTAAACTGATTTGGGATCCTGCACGTTATCTGAATGTATGGTTGGCAAAATATTCTACCAGTTCGTCGGTATCGAATACTTATTCTGTTTCGGCTCCTGAGGTGATCTTGGAAGGGTATGAGTCTATTCCGGGGCTTAAGATGCAAGTGGTTTCGGATTATTCGGCCAGTGATGTGGAAAACTATACGGATGTTGGCATGATGATTAATATTCGGGATTTCTTTGCGACGGATGGTAAGAGTTATTTCGATCTTTCTTTGGTATTTGGTTTGTATTATGGTTTGCTTTATACCGATCAGGATGACAACAATACTTTCGTAAACGGTGATAATGATTATTGTCCGGATACTTATGCCTATTATAGTGGCTACAGTTCGGGTATCTATAAGAATAACCGTTTGTATCGGGAAGATGTTGATGCTGAATATGAGTGGTTTACCTCTTTTAATATCATGGATAATTATAGTCGCCGGAATTCAATTACGGTGAATCAGGCAGAACGGATACGGATGATTGTTGAACGTTGTCCTTCCCGTTGGGCATACAAATCTTCTTGGGCATTTACTGGAAAAGAATAAAGTGGATGTTTAGATAGTAAACTAATCGAGGGAACTCCCGTCTGAAGGGCTCCCTCGATTGTTTTCTATCTATTCCGGGTGGAAATGAATTATGCTTTTGTTGGGGCTTTTTTATCGGAGAAAAATTTCCGGTAAAAAAGGATAAGTATCAAGACTCCGATGGTGATATAAGAATCCGCAAAATTGAAAACGGGACGGAAAAACAGAAAATTTTCGCCCCCCCAAATGGGAAACCAATCCGGGAAGGTTCCTTCGATAAGAGGGAAATACAACATATCTACGACTTTGCCATGTAAAAAAGAGGAATAGCCTCCTTCGCTCGGAAATAAGGTAGCGACTTGATAATGGCTGTCGTTAAAAATCATGCCGTAAAACAGACTGTCGAATATATT
>OATP01000969.1_pt1 | contig 13677 bp, 7 predicted proteins | sample 1495041 | NCBI WGS metagenome assembly OATP01 (sample SAMEA2579972, study PRJEB22360) | human gut metagenome | biome: human gut; feature: human-associated habitat; material: faeces | place: Denmark | collected 2008/2010 | reverse complement strand
GTCTTCACCTCACCATTGCCGATACCGGCTGGGGAAAAGCAGTATGGGGCAAACTTTACGGACAATGGATTGCCGGAGCGAACATCTTCGTTTACGATCATGAGAAATTTACCCCGGCAGCTATTCTGGAAAAAATCCAGGAATATCATGTCACTTCTCTCTGTGCACCTCCTACCATCTTCCGGTTCCTGATTCACGAAGACCTGACAAAATTCGATTTATCTTCACTCAAATACTGCACCATTGCTGGAGAAGCATTAAACCCTGCCGTATTTGAAACATTCAAGAAACTGACAGGTATCAAACTGATGGAAGGTTTCGGACAAACAGAAACAACCCTTACCATTGCCACCATGCCTTGGATGGAACCGAAACCGGGAAGCATGGGACTTCCGAATCCTCAATATGACGTAGATTTGATTGACCATGAAGGCCGTTCCGTTGAAGCCGGGGAGCAAGGACAAATTGTGATCCGTACCAGCAAAGGTAAACCTCTCGGACTTTTCAAAGAATATTACCGGGATGCGGAACGCACTCACGAAGCTTGGCACGATGGTATTTATTATACCGGTGACGTTGCCTGGAAAGACGAAGACGGTTACCTTTGGTTCGTCGGTCGTGCAGACGACGTTATCAAGAGCTCCGGTTACCGCATCGGTCCATTCGAAGTGGAAAGTGCATTAATGACTCATCCGGCTGTTGTGGAATGTGCCATTACCGGAGTACCCGACGAGATTCGTGGTCAGGTGGTAAAAGCTACGATTGTTCTATCCAAAGACTATAAAGCACGTGCCGGAGAAGAACTGATTAAGGAATTGCAGAATCATGTAAAGAAAGTGACTGCTCCTTATAAATATCCACGTGTCATCGAGTTTGTAGAAGAGCTTCCTAAGACAATCAGCGGTAAGATCCGCCGGGTGGAGATTCGCGAAAACGATAAGAAGTAAATTATAAACAACTCTAATCAATAGAAGAACGATATTACAGATGATGTAATATCGTTCTTCTCATATCTACCCAACAATAAAATTCAACAGAAATAATATGATAGTTCCTGTTTATTTAAAACTCTCTTTTTTCCAATAATTATGTCCTTCAATAATATGACTGTTATTAGCTTTATAAAAATCCTTCACAGGAGTCATCTGAAAACAATTATTAATAATAGCATTATCGACATCTTCAAAAGTAACAATCGGTTGTTGGTTTACAGGATACTTCGATCTAACATTATTCAGAACAATCTGCTTACACTTACTGAATTGCCACGGTGAACCAGTCTGCGAAGAGAAATCCACATTATCAAAACGAATATCCTCAGCAATATCAACTATAAATCCAACCTCTGCCTTCATATTAATATTTGAAAAGGACAAACCTTGTACAGGCATTTCTTCAATCCCTTTAATATAACCAATTTGCTTGATATCAGAACCTGTGATATTACTCAAATGAATGTTCCGGAAAACAGGAGTCCGTTCACTGACAGGTTCCACTTTTGATTCTTTATCATAGAACAAATCAAAGATGAAGGCATTCCGCTGAATATTCTTCATGACGATATTATCTACCCGAAGCTCTTCAACAACTCCTCCTCTCCCACGAGAAGATTTCAAGCGAATACCGGAATCCGTACCATCGAAAACACAATTAGAAATTGTCACTCTCCTTACACCGCCTGACATTTCACTACCAATAACTACCCCTCCATGACCGGAAAGCATAACACAATTAGTTATCGTTATATTTTCACATGCCTTTCCATATTTCCGTCCATCAGCATCACGCCCCGATTTAATTGTAATACAATCATCCCCCACACTAATAAAACAATCAGAAATACGCACATTCCGGCAAGAAGAAGGGTTTATTCCATCCGTATTGGGACCTTTTGGGTCTTTTGAAGGGTTATATATCGTCACTCCATGCACTGTTACATTATCACAAAAAGCCGGATTTATGGTCCAAAAAGGAGAATTGACAATTTTCACATTCTCTATCAACACATTGTTACATTCATAAAACTGAATAAAAGGAGGCCGAAACATACGACGCTCTAAAGAAGGTTTATAATAATCCGAAATTTCCAGATCTTCATTAGCCTCTTCCCACATTCGTTGTAGTTTATTCAAAGCAGGCAATTTTCCTCCGTTCTTTTTAATCAGCTCCCGTGTTTCTTTCTCCCAGCTCCACCATTTGAATCCATTACCGTTCAACGTTCCACGCCCGGTTATAGTCAAATTCTCCGCATCATGCGCATAAATCAGGGGAGACAAAGTATTCATCACTGTACCTTCCCAACGAATCTTCACAAAAGGAAGATAATCTTCAAAACGATCTGAAAAACGAAGAACAGCTCCGGACTCCACATACAAAGTTATATTACTTTTCATGTGGATAGTGGCTGTCAAATAAACACCTGCCGGGAAATAAATAGTTCCTCCACCTTCAGAAGATGCTTTTTCAATCGTTTGGTTTATTAACTCCGTACAAGATTCAATACCTCGGGGATCAGCTCCAAGCTCCTTCATATTAAAGGTACGAGACCATGCGGTTACGGCTATAACAAGTCCCACTACACAAATAAATAGACGTTTCATTTATAGTTTTCATTTAAAATTTTACCAGTTCTAATTGTCAAAACAAAAGTACGAGGTATCTTCTCTCCTTATAGGGTAATAATTGTGCTTGATAGAGGATAGACAGGTGGATTAAATATGCAAAAGCGTGCATTTTATGTTCAATCACGGTTTTATATTTCCTTTTTAATCCAGTTTTATCTATTTTTGCTCTACACATAATTTATAATATCATGAAGACACTCTATGTTTTCCTTTTATGCTTATACACCAGTCTGACTGTAGCAGCTCAACCTCTTTGCCAGATTAAACACTTCTCTGTCAATAGTGGCCTTTCGCAAGGAGTAGTAGTGAATATAATGCAAGACAAAAAAGGATTTCTTTGGTTCGCCACCTGGAATGGACTGAACAAATTCGACGGATACACATTTAAAAATTACAAAGCATTTCCGGGAGACGGCTGTACTTTAACGACTAACCGTTTCTCTTATATTACAGAAAGCAAAGACGGAGATATATGGTGCAAATCTTATGATAACCGTGCATATCTATTTGATATTCAGACAGAGAAGTTTATTGACATACTCCTTCCTATTGAATCATCCCTGCAACAGACCAACACAGTCAGCAATATCTATACCTTAAATAAAGGGATTACATGGATCACCTGCGAACAAGGTTATGCTTTCAGAATCAATGAGCAAACCTGCAAAGAAGGAAAAGATATCATTTTATACAGCAGTTTCAACCAAAATTTAAAAGGAAACAAGATATTCGACATTTACGAAGATTCCGACGGGGACGAATGGATCATGACAGATAAGGGAGTAACCATCATCGGGAAAAAACGAATCAACAGCGATTATCCGTTCAAAATGGTCAAAGAATATAATAAGAGAATATATCTTATCTCAACTTCCGGAAAAATCGCAATATATGATCCCAAGAACGGAAATATAAAATTCCAGGAGTTACCATGTCCTGTCACAGATATCTATTCCATATCTTCCATTTCCCCTTCTAATGACAAGATCGGCTTAGGAACTGACAACGGATTTATAACATACGATACAGAAAAGAAAAAATTCCAACATTTTAATATACAAACAGCCACCCAGCCATCCAATGAAGCTCATTTCTTTTATCAGGACAAAACCGGAGAAGTCTGGATCTTTGCCAATACCTCCGGTGTGATAAAGCTAAATCTGAAAACAGGAGATAAGCAGCACTTCACAGCTCCTATACAAAACCTAATCCAATATGAACGCGACAACCGGTACATGATCTTTGAAGACCATGAAGGCACACTATGGATGAGTCCTCAAAAAGGGCATTTGTGCTATTATGACCGCGACAGTAATCAACTGAAACTATACTTTGCAGATGAAAATAATCCCGCTTCCCTATTTGCCCCCTCTATTCGCTATTATTATACCGACCGGCAACAGAATGTATGGATTACCAATGACCGGGGCGTAGACAAAATATCTTTCTATCCCAATAAATACAGAATACGTCCCATAGACAATGGATTGGAAATACGTGCTTTTCTTGCCGACAAACAGAAACGTCTCTGGGTTGCTTCCAAAAAGGGAAACGTCAGAATTTACCGTCCGGATGGGACATTAGAAGGCTACCTTTCTCCACAGGGCATAATCACCCCTCAAGAGGTTACTTTCGGAAAAAGTGTGTACTGTTTTATGGAAGATAAACAAGGAAATATATGGATGGGAACCAAAAAAGACGGCCTCATCCTTCTAAAGAAGAAAAATGAGCACTCCTATCTTTTACAACAATTCGTCCATCAGCCACAAGATACATACAGTTTAAGCAACAATAGTGTCTATAGTATTATTCAGGATAGTCATGACAATATATGGATCGCATGTTATGGAGGTGGCCTCAACCTATTATCACACGCACCTGATGGTTCTACCAACTTTATCCATAGCGGCAACCGGCTGAAAAACTATCCTGTTTCTACTTCACTCAAAATAAGACATATCGCAGAAGCCCCCAACGGAGTGTTATTGATTGGCACAACCAATGGTTTACTTACATTCTCCAATAAGTTCGATCAGCCTGAAGAAATTAAGTTCTATCACAGCAACCGTATCCCTAATGTAGATTCCAGCCTTAGCAGTAATGATGTCATGCAGATATTTACTGACAGTCGAAAAAACACTTATGTAATAACATTCACCGGAGGAATCAGCCAGGTTATCTCTAAAAATCTGCTCACGGAAGATATACAATTCAAAAGTTATACAATCAAAGACGGATTAGCTTCCGATTTGGTACTTTCAATGCTCGAAGATACTCAAAAACAATTATGGGTAATCTCCGAAAACTCCATATCCAAATTCAATCCACAACAAGGAACATTTGAGAATTATGGAAGTAATTACTTTCAGAGAGAACTGAATCTCACTGAAGCAGTTCCCACACTAACCAGTCAAAAGAAAATCGTTCTCGGAACCAATCAAGGGATACTTGAAATCAACACAGAACAAATGAAAAAAAGTTCTTATGTACCTCCTATTGTATTTACCGGACTCAAAATACAAGGAAGTCAACTTCATGTAGCGCTTGATGACATAAAAGAACTGGAACTAAATCCTTCGGAACGTAATGTCACCTTTCAATTTGCAGCCATTGATTATGTAAATCCCGATGCCATCGAATACGCCTATCGCCTGCAAGGCCTGGAAGAAGAATGGAACGAAGCCGGTAATAACCGCTCTGCAACATACATAAATTTACCTGCCGGAGAATATCAACTGCAAATCCGTTCCAGCAATAGCGACGGAGTATGGACCGATAATATACGCACTCTCCCCATTCATGTTTTACCCACTTTTTGGGAAACATACTGGGCATGGTTATTCTATATTGTCATGTTCGTTTTATTCACCACTATCATTGTATACATCCTGTTCTATATCTACCGTTTGCGGCATCAGGTTGATCTGGAACAACATTTATCCAATATCAAACTGCGTTTCTTCACTGATATTTCACATGAATTACGCACTCCTTTAACTTTAATATCCAGCCCTGTATCAGAAATTCTAGCGCATGAAGCAATCTCTCCGACAGTTCGGGAACATCTAAATTTGGTACATAAAAACACAGAACGTATGCTTCGTCTGGTTAATCAACTACTGGATTTCCGCAAAATCCAAAATAAGAAGATGAAAGTGTTGGTAGAAAAGACAGAACTCGTTTCCCAATTACAGAAGATAATGGAAAGCTTCCACCTTATAGCAAAAGAAAAGAGAATTGATTTCCAACTTCAAACTAATACAGACAAAATATACGCATGGGTAGACCGTGACAAATTTGAAAAGATATTCTTCAATCTACTTTCAAATGCCTTCAAATATACACCGAACGGGAAGAAAGTAACGGTAAATATGATAACAGGTTCGGAGCAAGTCACCATCTCCGTATCTGATGAAGGCATTGGCATTGCTCCCGAAAAGCAACAATCCCTATTTTATCGATTTGAAACACTGGCACAATACAATATCCTGCAGCCCTCATCCGGCATTGGGCTTTCACTAGTACGCGAATTAATAGAATTACATCACGGAAATATCCAAGTGAAAAGCGAGCCGGGAAGTGGAAGTGAATTCATTGTCACACTTCCTAAGGAAGAAAAAGCATTTGCAGACGATCAACAAACCGAATTTATTTTATCCGACAGTGACAATAATTCACCGACGATACAAGCTACTGAAGAAGATTCGGATAGTACATCCTTCAAGGCAGCATACGCAGAGAATGAAAATAAAACCGACGCAGAGGATGAAAAAACTTCCATTCTTATTGTCGAAGACAACAATGAATTACGTCATTTCCTATGGAATATCCTGTCAGAGACTTACACTGTTCTCGAAGCAACAAATGGAAAAGAAGGATTAAAATATGCACAGCAGTACATTCCGGATCTGATAATCAGTGATGTTATGATGCCGGTCATGGATGGATTAGACATGGTGAAAGCAATCAAAGCCGATCATGACACCTGCCATATTCCTATTATATTACTATCAGCAAAATCTTCTTTAGATGATCGGATAGCAGGACTGGAACAAGGTATCGATGACTACATTACCAAACCATTCAGCTCTACATACTTAAAAACCAGAATCTTGTCGCTGCTCCGTCAGCGTAAACAGCTACAAGATCTATATTTATCGAAACTGTCAGAGCATACTCAAGAAGAGGATCATATAAATGGGTGGGAGCCTTCACAACCTCAAGTGACTCCATACGATGAACAATTCATGCAACAAGTAATGGCGTTTATGGAGGAACAAATGGATAATACAGATATCACCATCGACGACTTCGCCAACAAACTAATGTTAAGCCGTACGGTATTCTACCGAAAATTAAAATCCATTGTTGGGCTGACTCCGGTAGATTTCGTATGTGAAATGCGCATCAAACGAGCCGCCCAGCTAATTGAAAAAAGTGAATACAGTTTCTCCCAAATTGCTTATATGACCGGTTTCAATGACCCGAAGTACTTTAGCAGGCGCTTCAAAAAAATCATGGGAGTCACTCCTACAGAATATAAAGAAAGAAAGGGAGATGCCTCATAAGCACCTCCCCTTTCCTTACCAGTTTTCTATATTCAATTACAATACACCTTTTTTACCTTGCGTTCCATATTGATTCACGGCAGATACCTTCAAAGCATAATTCACTTCCGACACCGGAAAAGAGGTATCAGTAGTCGTCCCGAGAATCTGTTCTCCATCATATACAATATATCCGATCGCATTCTTCACAGGATTCCATTTAAGAGTGCCTTGCTGATAAACCAGACTGCGCGGACTTCCTAATTTCTCCATCATAATACGCGGATTCCAGCCATCATTACCCGGAATCATATTTTCGTACGTATATTTGTCCGCCTCCTCTTTCGTTATAGTTGCCTGACAGGTACCCGATACTTCCTTACCGGTTTGGCGGTCTTTATATTGATATTCCGTTTTGCGTTTACTTAAATCCAACACATTACCCTGTGCATCACGACTATTGTATTCGGCAAAAATTCCGGGAACCGTTCCCATATTCGTCCATCCTTCATCAGCGACAGGGATAAGCATGATGGTATTGATATACACCGTCTTCGAATTATTATGCCATGGACGCCCCAACTTCAAACGTCCGTCAGCCGCTTCACTGTTTCCATCTATAGTGCAATTACGAAAAGCATAACCATATTTAGCATCTTTATGGGAAGGAGCCACTATTACTGCTCCACTCCGTACATTATAAAGCGTACAGTTTTCCAGCAACACATCACCACCACCATAAAAATAGTCTACCGCGCCTTCTATCCAGCAATCTTTCACATAGTGCCGACTGACATCATTATTGGCAGTCATCCAAGTATCTTGAAAAGAACGGAACTTACAATTATAAAAGGAAGCACAATCTGCCTGACTATTCATAGCCAAAGCCTGCGGACCATTATCTGATAAAACTCCCCAGTCATTCACATACGAAATGTTTTCCGTATAAAAGTGGTCTCCTTTTCCCACCACTACCGATCCCTCGTATTTATAAACTGGAGAGGAAGGATTATGAACCGAGTGTTCCCAATAAGCTGTTTTTCCACCTATTTCTTTACCGGTCAGTTTACTACCAACATTCAAGTTTAAATGAATAATGGTCTTATCCTTATCCTGGCCTATTAAATGTACGTATGGCTTATTCTTAGGGATAATCACCTGCTCATTATACAAGCCATTCTTTATCAGAATCAACCAAGGTTTCGTCTGTCCGTCAGGTACAGCATTGATTGCTTCCTGAACCGTTTTATAATCTCCACTACCATCAACAGCTACAATAGCCTGATAAGGCGATGAGTCCGCCTGTGCATAAATCATTGCACAGGCACTCATCAATAAAATTGATAATACAATATTCTTCATGATATTCTTTATACCTAACAAGTATAGGATCAATTAATACCAACGTGGATCACCAGCATTACCCGTTCCGGCGAACCCGGCTCCCGGTTTAATATGGAAATCACCGTTCAATGGATCAACGAACAAGTCATCCGAGCTTTGTTTTATTCTCGTTATTTCTTCAAACCTGTTATTGCCTTCCTGCAGGTCGGAGGTGATATAACAATTATCAGAGAAGTTCAAAATGTCATAAGCACCATTTCCACTATTCATTTTCTTTCCTTTGTTCGGACCGGAGAAAATCAAATTCCGCATTGTCGCAGATTTCGGAGAAGGCGGAGTACTTGCCGCATTATCGAAACGGAAAACTTTAGGCAATTCCTTCTTAGCATCCATAGAATTATAGAAAGTACAATTTTCCAATATCACATCACCGATTCCCCCTTTCACGTCCATCAACTGGTCACCAATATTAATCAATGTACTATTCGTTATAGAAACCTTTTCCAACTGATCGATATTTTTTCCGAAATTAATCATTCCATATCCGTCCGTACCAACTTCGGATATGACACAGTTATCAATCGTAATATCCGTCATGAACACACCACTTCCATCGCTAATACGTACAAGCGTACGTTTTATGTTCTGTATAGCACATCCTGTAAATGAAATAGACTGGGCATAAGAACTATTTTTCCAATCCGTCATATAACTGGCCTCGCCATTTCCATTCAGGCAAACAAACTCGAATGACAGAGACTGTATCGGAGAAGCCAATGATATTTTATTAGTCACAATAAGCTGTGGACGATTATTTTCATTAGCTTCCGTACTGGTAAACAAAATATTATCCAATCCCGGAATCTTTAGTTCACTTACCTTATACACCGCCCCCGGAGTAAGTTGGACAGTTACATTGCTACATTCTTTCTCTTTCACAAAATTAGATAACAATGTACTTAAATCAATGACTCCGGTTTCCGTAGCCTCCACAAAAAGGATTTCGCTACCACCCAATCCCAGTGTCTTGAATACATACGAACCACGTAATGCATCATTATTATAAATCCGAACACGATAGGTCGCTCCAATTCGGAGAGTGTTTTTGAACAAGCCGCTATATCTTCCGAAGTCAAATCAATCTGTTTTTCCTCACCATATTTCGTATCCACCATTTGAGCCAACGTCAGATGAGTTACCCTGTTCGTTTCTTCCCATGTCAAGGTTGCGGAATTAGCTGTAACTTCCACTCCGGTAAATAATTGCTCATCCGGAGTTTTAAATGCTACACTGACATAAGTGCTTGCCTTTCCCTGCGCATCTTCTCCTTTCATACGAACAGAATATTGCGTAGAACCGTTGAACTCCTGAAACAAAGTACGATATTCCACCCTCATAGGCGTATTACTCTCTGAAAATACAGTCAATGTATCTTTCAGAATCGTATCTGTCCTTACATAATTTTCCGCATTAAACTCCAAGCTGTCCGTATAAAACTCAAAAATATAGACTTTTGCATTCACAATCTGCGAATATCTTAATGTAACCGAAGTCGCATCGGTAGCCGACTTATCGAACGTCAACGGACGGAACAAAGCATCATAGTTCTTATTAACTGTCCAGTCATTGGCATCGTCCTCACAGGAAGACATACCCACTATCAAAGCCAATAGTACATACAGGCATGCTCCGGATAATCTATTAACTAGTCTTTTCATCTTTTCCTACCATTAATTATTTATAACCATACGAATTAGAAACATACCCTTGCGTCTTATTGACATCCTCATAATAAATAGCGAATACATGGCGATAATTACACACTCCATTACCAACAGAATATTTACGGAACTCCGCTTCGGCTTCACCGCCCCAGTTCAGCCTGCCAAACAAATTCGAATAGTCGTAAGACGCATTCAGCCCTGTACCGCAAACCAATATTCTAGCCATTGTTTTCACATAATTAGTATTCAGGGTTGCATTTATATCACCATCCTTATTCAATGTCACCTGCATACTGATCCAGTTGCACTCATACTGTCCTTTTGATGCAGAAGCAGTACCGGTTCCCATATCCTCATTGAAGTTAACAGACGACATATCAATGTATTCCGGATTATCAGAGTCTTCATATTTATAATAGATTTTTCTCGGTATTTCATCCACTTGATAAGTCTTCCCGAAAATAGTCACCGGCTTGTAGTCATACAACATACAAAGACCTATTTTCATCTCTTCTATTTTCTCCGCCAACAATCCCCAACGTGTCAAATCCTGACGACGAATAGATTCACATCCAAACTCCCATGCCCGTTCATTGACAATAGCCGTGAAGAAATCCGCGTCATACTGCGTGATTTCGGGAGCACCAGTACCAAATGCTCTTTCACGAACCTTTTCCAAAGCCTGTCGGGGAGACATACCGGCAATCGGACTAACTGCATCCGGTCCTGTCAATACATTTTGAGCCTCCGCAAACATCAGGTAAATATCTGAATACCGCATCAAAATCCAGTTGATACCAGTAGCAATACGTGAATTAGCTTTCGGGAAACGGACTTTCATATAATTATCAGTCATCCAATACCAACGCCATTTACCACAAGCCACTCCTAATGGATTACAGCGAATAACTTCCTTATTTTTTCCATTCTCATTGATATATTCCTGGAAAACACAAGTAACATCCCGACGGGTGTCTGCCGGATCAAATGAATAAAAATAGTAAGCAGTAGTAGCCGCATATCCTGCCCCTCCCATACCTTGGGTGGTATTAAAAACCCCTCTGTTCAGGTTGTATCCCATCGTGGCCCCCACATCTCCATTCTGTCCTTCACCAAAAGCAACTTCAAACAGGTTTTCATTATACTTGTTGTATTCCAGATGATTGACAGTAGACCAAATATTCTCATAACTGGGATCAAGCTCATGAGGATTATCAGTCGCTCCCAAAATCTCCGCACACTGTTTGGCAGCCAGTTCATAATAATCTTTCCAATTCTTAGGGCGACCGACGAAATATCCGTTCATTTCCGGAATGGTCGGATGATGTTCCACATCCAAGTCCGGAAACTGATTTCCATCCCGTACAGACCATCCTCCAGCAAATAGCGCTACCTTTGCCAGCAGTCCTTTGGCAAAACCTTTATTCATGCGTTCTACCGTATATGATTCTTCTCCCATCCAAGGCAGATATTCAATTGCCTCTTTCAAATCCTCTATGATATAATTATAAACAATATCACGATCCACTTTTCCTATATAGACATTTCCCAATCCGCTTTCAGACGCATGCTCTTTATATGGCACATCTCCCCAATAACGGATCAATTCAAAATAGCCTAACGCTTTTAGTGCTAATGCCTCTCCTAAATATCTACGCATGGCAGCCTTGTCCGAAGTAGATTGCATCAACGGTGACCGACGTATACCATCTACGATAGTAGTGGCGGATTCTGCCAGATAATAAAGTTTGTCCCATCTGGTATTCCGGTTATAATTATCGTCATAAAAATTGCCAGCACCTTCATCACGAAGTGTCGAATTATAGTTTTCCGTAGAAAACGCACCCGAGCCAACCTCCACGTCAGTAGCTCCCTGCCAGTTGACACACAGTTTCTGACCATATATATAGGTGTCCGTCATTGTCGCATATACACCCATCAGGGCTGCTTCCGTCAGAGCTGTCGATTTAAACAGATTCTCATCACTTGGAATAGAAGGACTTTCGGTATCCAAAAAATTATCCATACACGAAGTGCATAACACAGAGGAGGATAAAACCGCTAAAAATAGTTTCTGTATTTTCATTTTTCAAGTATTAAAAAGTAACATTAAGACCGAATACATAAGAATGTGCTTTCGGATATGCAGAATAATCCACACCCGGAGTCAAAGGGGTAGAACGTTGTGTGCTCACTTCAGGATCCTGTCCGGAATAAGCTGTCCAGCAAAACAGGTTATTGGCCGTAGCATACACGCGCAGGTTCTTGACTCCTAGCTTACGAGTCACAGTAACCGGAAGCGTATACCCTAACGTCAGGTTACTACAACGCAAAAAAGAGCCGTCTTCAATCGCCCAGTCCGTCACAAGCGTACGTCCCATCATAGGCATCCAGATAGAGGCTTTGGAATTGATTTCAACAAAGCGTTCCGGATTGGCGTCATTACCATACATTACATTGGCACCCGTTTCCGGATCAATAATCGACCAACGGTTTTCCAAACTCATAAAATCTCTGATATTATTATATTTACGATTCGTATGAGTGGATGCCATAATCTTATTGGCATTATATACTTTATTGCCATATGACCAGTTGAACATTGCCGCAAAGTCAAACCCTCTCCATGCAGCATTCAGCCCGAATCCGCCAATATGCTTTGGCTGTACACTACCGATCACTTTACGGTCATTATCCGCATCGATCACACCGTCATTATTCTGATCCTTCAGTTTGATAAAGCCAGGACCAAAGTTAGGCAGGTCATTAGAGAACAAAGCCCTGTCGTCTACTACCCCTTCATTCAGTATCCATTTTTTCGTATTCTCATCAAACGTAAAGTCGTCTACAGAATAAAAGCCCTCTACTTCGAAACCATAAATCTGTCCTACCGCCTGACCTACAATAGCACGAAAATCATCAGAGCCGATATCCGGTCGCCAGTTGGATTGCGCACTCAATACGGTTGCCGTTCCATCCAGTTTATTCACTATATTTTTATTGAATGATATATTGAAGTTAGCGCCCAGATAGAAATCTTTACTATTGATAATCGTTCCGCTAAGCGTAAGTTCAACTCCCCTGTTCGTACTGCGGCCTACATTCTGATACTGATATTCATATCCCGAATTTGAAGGAAGATCCATGCGTAAGATTAAATCTTTCGTTATATCATTATAGAAGTCAACCGTCACATTCAAACGGCTATTAAAGAGGCTGGCATCTATTCCCACATTAGAGGATAACTTCGTCTCCCAAGTCAGATTCTCGTTCCGCAAGGTGTTCTGCAATTTCAGGGCACTCTGTACTGTTTCATTCAGATAATATTGCCTATTGGCAGAAGATTCCATTTTATAATCCTGTCTCCAGTATGAATTGACACGCGCATTACCAACTGACCCGTAACTCACACGAAGTTTCAGATTATCCAGCCAGTCT
>OATP01000968.1_pt1 | contig 13678 bp, 8 predicted proteins | sample 1495041 | NCBI WGS metagenome assembly OATP01 (sample SAMEA2579972, study PRJEB22360) | human gut metagenome | biome: human gut; feature: human-associated habitat; material: faeces | place: Denmark | collected 2008/2010 | reverse complement strand
GACTTAAACTAAAACCCAAAGAAGGTTTTGATTTTATCTTTTGGTTTTGACGTTGACCTTTTCCGGCACGTTGTTCTTCAGCCGAAGAGAGGAATGTAGGCTAGGATTCGCCGACAAGGACGTCGGCGAAAGAACGGAGGAGCCAGGACAAATTTGCCTGGAGCAAATTTGAACAACGCTTGCGTTGGCCCCGAAGGGGTGAGGCGCAGGGATGCGCCGAATACTCGCGATTGCCGTTCGTTCCGTTAAGGCCGGAATGACGAGATTCGGGTACCTGCGAAGCAGGCTGAAGGACGGTGCCAAGCTGGGGTGTTGGGGGCAGTGATTGGCCCCCCAACTCGGACGCCTGCACGGAGTGCATGTAGATTTCAGTGTATTAGGCGTACGAAACCTTACACAGTTCTCATGCAGGTTTCAGTGCTTTAAGCGTCCGAAACCTTAAACAATCCCCATGTAGATTTCAGTACGTTAGGCGTACGAAACTTCTATCCCCATAACCAACTCCATATTCTCCCCTTTTCCTAACAACACCAAACCCGGTTGTCCTTCCATATTATGGGCATCGACTGGATGGCTTTGAGGTTCGAGGCAAATAAACGGTTCATTGGGCATTTGAAACAGCATAAGGTAAGGCACGGAACTACGTATTGTCACCGTTGATTGGTGAGGCGTAACTAAATGAGCAACGCCGTTCCAGCCCGAATAGCCATGGTTCATCCACACGCTGTCAGGCACTTTGGCACAAGAGAAATCAATGTCATCAGGCATGTTTCTCTGCCACGATAGAGGCAAGTGTTTTTCACCTTCAGGCCAATATCCCGAGGAAAAAAACTGTATCTGCGTCTGCGACGTTTTCGCAAAGAACGGATGAAATCCCACCCCATACAGCATAGGTTCTGTACCACAATGCCGCAGCGTCAGATGGGCTGTCAGCCCCTCGTCACTTAGCCGGTAAACCAGCAGAGCCGAATAGTCAAAGCCACAGTCATGCTGTACTCGTAGCCCTAACGCGATGTGGTTTACGCTGAGATCCTGTAACTGCCAACGTTGCAGCCAACCGTCTCCATGTAGGAAAAACATCGGATCCAATGAGCTATCCGGCAGACAAACCTCTCTCTCACCTAAGCGAAAGCGATTATCTCGCACTCGATTAGCCACCGGCAGCATAGGAAACAGCGCGCTCTCTCCCGGATGCCATCCGGTATTCTCTTGGTACGCACGTAGAATCTCCCTGCCGCCGTCGAGATCGTCAAAGCTTAAAATCGCCGCCGACTGCGGTGTCACCCGCAGCCTAAACCGTGAGGTCTCTAAGGTATAAATATCCATTATGCTTGCTTCACATTATGCTCTGCGGGTTTCGTGCTCCCAGCTAATTGACGCTCCAAAGCTTCAAGCGTGACACCTTTGGTTTCAGGCACATTACGCAATACGAACACGAATCCAAGCGCGCAAATAATGCCATACAGCAAGAAGCTTCCTGCGGCCCCTAAGCTGGCATTTAATAGAGGGAAGGTATAGGTAAGCAAGAAACAGGCAATCCAAAGCGCCAGCGTCCCTACTGACATCGCCATGCCGCGCACGCGATTAGGGAAAATCTCAGACAATAGAACCCAAGTAACAGGCGCAAGCGTCAGTGCATAAATGGCAATGGCGGCTAAAACCAGCAACAGTACAGGTAGCCCCATGATGCCCAAGGCATAAGCGCCAGCAATCAGAACATAGATCACGGTCAGCCCTGAAGCACCGAGTAACATCAACTTGCGCCGTCCCAGCTTGTCCACCAGCGGCAAAGCAATGATGGTAAAAATCAGGTTGATAAGGCCTGTCGCCACTATCGATTTCAACGTGCTGTTAATATCAAAACCGGCCGAAGCGAAGATCTCCTGCGCATAGTTGAAGATCACGTTGATCCCGCACCACTGTTGGAAAACGGCCAGCACGATCCCAATCAAAATGATCGGCCTAACTCGAGGGTTGAGCAGTTCGCTCGCCGCAACCTTTTGCGTATTAGCCCCTAGCGTTGCGCGAATATCGGTGAGCGTTGCCCGTGCATATTCAACGCTGCCAATTCGGCGTAACATGCGCTCGGCTTTATCCTGTTTGCCCGCTTTTGCCAGCCAACGTGGAGACTCAGGCACTAAGAACATCAGCAATAAGAACAATATAGCCGGAACCAACTCTGCGCCAAACATCCAACGCCAGCCAGCTTGCCCATTCCAACTTTGCAGAATATCTTGCATGGTTGCCGAACTGGCAACCGGCTCTGCAATCATCAGATTTACCAGCTGTGCTGCAAGAACGCCGATCACAATCGTGAGTTGGTTAATCGCCACAAATTTCCCGCGTTTTTCCGCTGGGCTAACTTCGGCGATATACATCGGGCTCAGCGCAGAGGCTAAGCCAATGCCCACACCGCCTACGATGCGATAAAACACGAACCAGTCGAAATCCGTCGCAACCGCGGTTCCCCATGCCGAAGCAGAAAACAAAACCGCAGAGATAATCAGCGGCAGCTTGCGACCAAAACGGTCGGCGCACCAGCCTGAAATCAGTGCGCCAAAGACACAGCCGGCTAATGCCGAACTCATCGCCCATCCTGATTGGGCGGGATCGGTAATACCAAAATAGGCTTCGTAAAACGGTTTTGCACCGCCAATCACTACCCAGTCATAACCGAACAGTAGCCCACCACAGGCGGCAACCAAACATATCATCCAGACATAAGACATATTGAGATGGTTCTGCGTGTTTTTCATTTTTTCACCTTATCGTTATCTTGTAGGGAACAGGCTTACGCAGTCATTAGAAATAGGCCACCGCGGTTGCCTGTTATGGCTTAGCCATTAAAAACACCGGTCTGTAGCGCCAAACGCAATAAATGCGCCTTATCGTGAGCCGGATTACGCTCAAGCAACCGATCGGTAAGACGTACAAAGCTCGCTTCATCGCCCAAGCCTAAATACCCTAATGCCTCAACCCACAGGCAATGTTGGATATGCTGTTCCTGTGCCGAGGCATCTAGCACAATCAGATCGGGCAGCGAGACGGCAAAGAAATCCGGTTCGGAGGCGTCGTTGCGGTGCTGATTTGCCCAATCCACCATGAATTGGAATTGCTGCTGAGCCTGAGCCTTTTCCCCTAGACGCACCGCCGCCATTGCCTGATAAAACAGATAATCTACCGGTTGATCGTTGTAATAACGGCCTTCGCTAAGAACCGATCCCCCTTGTAATGCACGTTGCAAAGCTAACTGCATTTGTTCTGTGTCTTGCATCTGTTCGGCGCAAACCGCCAGTAAGTACCAGATGTCGTTATCGCTTTGCCCAACCAAACGCCCTTCCCCAAGATTGGCTGGGTAACTGAGTGACTGGTGCAAAACGTTATACGCCTCGGCAAAGCGCCGCTCTTTCATCAACGCCAAAGCTCGACGCTGATGATTAATTAAAAATTGCCCAGTAACTTTGCCCTCGCCGCCTTCCCAAGGGTGGAACTGACGACGCCAAAGGATCTCTGCCGCGGCGTCCGTTTTGTTATGGATGTGATAAAGGCTAAGCAATTCTGCAGTGAGATCGTCACGCTTAAGTGCCACGTCACGGCGCTCATCCAGCAAACGCAAACGCTGTTCGGTCGGCACCGCCATCCGTTTTTGCAGATAACTAAATTCAAATAGCAGGCGCGGATTTTCGGGTTCAAGATCCAGTGCTCGCTGGAAATAACGAGTAGCACCTTCAGCATCATCTTGTTTATTGAAGGCATAAATCCCTAATACGCGATGCAGCGCGGCAAAGTTTGGCATTTGCTGTAGCGCAAATAACCAGCAAGACTCCGCCTGATCGTAACGACGCTTGCTGTAGAAGAAGCATCCCAGCAAATATTGAGCAAAGCCGTCTTGTGGGAGGCGTTGCAGAATGGCAACCTCATCCAAGGTGTTAGGGAATCTGACTTTTAGGCCAAAATTATCGCGAGCCTGCTGTAAATACTGGCTACGATCCTGGGTATCTTGTGTCAGCGCAGCACGGTAAAGCAGCGGTAAAGATTCTGGGTTATCCAACAAATCCAACAACGCTAATGCATCGTTTTCACATCCCAAACTCATCAGCCAGCCGGCTAATACACAGGAATTTATTCCTCTCGTTCCCGCGATAGTTTTGAATGCATCAACGTTATTGTTCAGTAGCGACTGCATATACAGCAAAGCGTAGCTAAGCGGATACTGTACAAGCTGCGCCGCGACATATTCCTTGGCCTGCTCGTTCTGGCCTAAACGCTGTAAAATGAGCGCCTTTAGCCCCATTGCCAGATTGTTTGCCCCGTTAAAAATCAGGCTCTGATTAACAAATGCCAACGCCTGTTCTAACTCGCCTTTACGCAGTGCTAAACGCGACAAGGCATAAAATGCGGCGTCGCGACAGTTGCCGCTCCATGTCGCCTTAAAGTAATCATCGTAGGCCTGCGTTTCACGGCCCAGCTTTTCGCGGGCAGAACCGCGTAACATGCTCGCCTGACCGCATTGGGGATTTTTATTCCAACGTTGAGCACGCTGCAATGCGGCGTCGGCATAAAATTCGGCCCGTTCAAAGTTGGCGCGGTTAAACTCCAGCGTCGCTAACGCGACATTACAGCGATAGTCCTGAGGATCTATTTCCAAAGCTCGTTGGTAATAATCAAAAGCAGAGCGACTCGCATGCAGATACTGTTCCAGATGCTGACCAATGAAATACAGCTCATCGGTGTTAGTGAGTTCTTGTGGTTTTTGCGGAGCACTGGCCGCCTGTGGTAGCGGCATTTCTTCAGGGACATGCTCTAAGTAACTGATAATCTCGCGGCCATCGCTATCCCGCAGAGAAAGCGTCAGACGTGCCGAAGAGCGGTCCGGCAACGCGTGTAACCACGATTGCGCAGGAGAGAACGTCAGTGATTCACGGAAAATCTCTTTATCGTCGGCACTGACGACAAGCGTGACGTTATCAAGCGGGGCTATCGCGTAGAGGCCAAGCTGTATCTCGCCATGATGCCGCTCCAGCTTGATTGCCGCCTGCGTATTCGCATTCTGCAAGGTTCCCAACCGGCTGTACGGCAGAAAGTTCTGTACGAAGACCTTCTCTTCATAAGGTGCAAGCCAAGTAAAATCCGGTTGGTTGTCGGTGAATACGCCGGTCATTAGCTCGATATAAGGCCCGTTGTGATCGGTTAAGTTACGATCCCACGCTAAACCAAAATCACAGTTGCCCCACGTCCACTGCTTTTTCCCCGGAGAAACATGGTGATCGGCGATATGCAGTAAGCCTCCCTGTTCGCCGTGATGGTAAGCGCCAACAAAGTCATAATCTGATTTATCCGCCATATACGACGTTGGTACGGGGATATTCTTGTAGCGAGAGATATCGACCCCAGCCGAATAATCCACCTTATAATAGGTTCCGGTCGCCATTGGGAAGGCAGAAACATCGCGCTTACCGTGGTCATAAACAGCCGTCACATCCGGTGGGAATACACTTTGATGATCGTCCCCTCCTTTCACTGCGGGGTTCGCCCACCACAAGAAGTGGCGAGGCGTGGGGTTGCCGTTAAAAACTTTGCCGGTAATCTCGATCAGCGCTTTTTGCGGATACAGCCTAAAACCGGTCATGACCTGCAAACCACGCATCGGCTCGACCTCACCTAACCAAACGGTTTTACTGCCGTCATCCTGATGGCTAAAAGTCACATCGACCGGCATAAAGGTGGTTGGGCGATGATGCTGCGGCCAGTTAAACTCAATGCCACCGGAAATCCACGGCCCGACTAGCCCCACCAGAGCCGGTTTAATCACCTCGTTGTAATAGACAAAATCACGCTGCATTACTTTGTCGTACGCACGATGAATTCGTCCTCCCAGCTCGGGCAGCAGCATCACCCGAATAAAATCATTTTCTAGCCATACTGCTTGGTATTCACGGTCCTCGCACTCGCCGGTTAAGGTATCGATTACGCCATAGGGATAAACCGCGCCAGAAGAGCCTTGATAGACACGCTTCTCTAAAAACATCGGGTTAGGATCTTCCGCGCCGATGCGATAGGTCGGTAAAGTCACACTTTCTTGCCAAACTTTGACGTCGCCGTACATTTCTGCGTCTCCAGTAAAAAAATGACAGTGAACTAAGGTATGTTGGCAGTGTATGGGAGACGTTTTTTTCCGTTGTGATGAAAGCTCACGCAATACAGTTAACGGAGTTAAGTGAAATGTTTGATCTTGGACTGAATAATCAGCGGGTACGTCACCTTAACAAGCGAATATTACTGGCGCTTATTTATCGTTATAAACATGCGAGTAAATCGATGCTGGCGCAGCAGACCGGCCTGTCGATCCCAGCAATCGGCAAAATTCTTGAGGAGCTGATGGACGATGGCAAAATCGAGCACTCCGATCGCATGCTCAGCAGCCGCGGCCTCAGCGGCGGTTGTTACCAAATTCCCATCAATAATTCGCTGATTCTCTGCATGAACGTGACGCCAAACTGTATTGAGAGCCAACTGGTCAACAGCCAAATTTTGCCTCTGGGCGAATATCAATTTGCGGCTTTTCCAGCCCCTCATCCACAAGCCTTATTAGCTGCTATCGAGCAGGTTTATTACCAACAGCGAAAGCTGCATCCGCAGCGAACCATTCAGCTAGCGCTAGCCATTCATGGACAAGTCGATCCCGTGACCGGCGTTTCGCAAAATATGCCGCAGGCGCCGTGGAAAGAGCACATCGAAATGAAATACCTGCTAGAAGAGAAGCTAAAAACCCGTGTGCTGTTAGACAACGACTGCGTGATGTTGGCGCTGGCTGAGAAATGGCAAAACGCCGACAATCCGCAGGATTTCTGCGTCATCAACGTGGATTACGGGATTGGCTCATCCTTCGTCATCAACCAACAAATTTACCGTGGCAGCCTATATGGCAGCGGGCAGATTGGGCACACCATTGTCAATCCCGACGGAGTGGCCTGCGATTGTGGACGCTATGGCTGCTTGGAAACGGTAGCCTCACTTTCCGCACTTAAAAAGCGTGCCCGTATTTGGCTGAAATCTCAGCCACAAAACAATACTCACCAAAGCAACATTCACCAAAGTAATACTCAACAAAGCAATATCCAAACCGATTGGGATTCGCTGAGTAGTAAGCATTTGATTGAGCGATATCAACAGGGGGATCTTCAGGTTCAAGCGTGGGTCGATAACGCCGCGAGCGCAATAGGTCTGAGCCTGTATAACTTTCTCAATATACTGAATATCAACCGGATCTATTTTTACGGTCGTAGCTGTGCCTTTGGCGATCGCTGGCTAAACGCAATCATGCGCCAAACGGGGTTCAACCCTTTCGATCCCGCCGATCCCAATATGACCAACGCAACACGTATCGGATTCGGTCAGCTCAGCCGACCGCAGCAGATTATGGGTATCGGTTATTTGTATGCAGAAAAGGCGCTAGAGAATGTGTAGTTTTATTCTTCAACGCCCATCAATGAAAAAGACGTAGAGTCAGATATCCAGAGTAATAAATAGACTCCCTAACCAAAAAAGAGAAACGTGCGTATTGACTCTTATACAAAGTGGTTAGCGTTGGTGATGACCACGCCTTAATACCATTATCTTTTGCAATCAAAATAGCGCGTTTCATATGCAGCGGATCGCTGATAATCAATGCGTTATGAAGCTGGTGTAAATTCATCATATCTTTGGCATAACTAAGGTTTTCTCGCGTTACTGTCGATTGTTCTTCAAGAAAAATATTCATTTCAGGAATACCTTTAGCTAAAAGATATCGTTTGGCAATTTTGGCATCGGAAACATGGCTCCCAATGCTATAGCCACCGGTTAAAATAATAATCCCGACATAGCCTTTCTGATATAAATAAACCGAGTGATTGAGTCTTTCCTGAAAAACAGGTGAAGGCTCTCCATTTTTAACACCAGCCCCCAATACAATGGCGCAATCAGCATTTCTAACATCCTGCTCTTGGCTAAATGTATAGATTGATAACATATTCACTAGGAGAATAGTAAACATAAGGATTAGAGCCGCGAAAAATAGACTTAATAATATTTTGGGTTTCACTGTTTCTATCACGCAACGGAAAAATTATAATCATCAAAGAGGTTATCAGAAGTTATATTATTAATGCACGCTAAATATCCATAAACTGCAGAGAGAAAATACAACTATCAATAACCCGGATAGTTTAAACCATAGGATGATAGGCTTCGTTAAGATAAGTTATTAGCAGTGCTTACACAAAAAGACAAAATTCAGATAGGATAAACATTATGGATAAGAAAAAATTATTGAAAGGATGCGGTATCCTTATATTATTAGCCTGTGGGATATTACTAATATCAAAAATAACTCACAAAGAAAACATTCCTACAGGGTATTATTTTTTCAGTGAAATTCACATCATCACCGCTAAAAACCAAGATGAAAAACTCACAGATCATAACGGTCGCCCACTCAGCCCCGAGAAGTTTGCAGAATGGATAGAAGATAAGGTAAGAGAGGAAAACAATGACTTCTATCTACATTATACAGAGGGTTCTTTATACCTCTATGATTGGTTAGGCGAAAAATCAAAGATAGAGACAACGACAGACACATTAGTCTTGAATAATAACACTTACCACTTTAGCGTAAGTCATGATGGGAAGTTGACACTCACCAGAGGCAATATGTGTTTCCTCATCGATTGTAAGGGCGTTTTAACGCTGGATTTCAGCCGTAATAAAAACGAAAAAATCACTGCTATTGAAGAACAGCAGAAAAAAAGTCTCGTCGAGCTAAAAGCCAATTATCAACATGACAAACAGCAGATCGCACAGAATAAATTCATTAGTGATTTCATAGGGCAAAAAATAGTTCAAAAACCTATGAGCATTAAACTTCCTATAGATTATATTCTCGACGAAGGCGATGCCTATTTCCTTAAAAACCTCCTTGATGAAAATACTATTAATAAATATAAGAATGTAACATCAACGTGGATTGTGCACGGTAACCGTTATGATATTAGAGTTGCATATATAAAAGCAGAAGACAATCCGTTTGATATTAATAAAATCGTAAAATCTGACGCAATCATGCCTGAGTCCGTTGTTTACCAAGAGAAACAAGGTGCTATCTATTATGATCAAAACAATAATCTCACTGCGGTATATACTACCTATGATAAAAAAGAAAAAGAATATTGCGTTGCCTTCGCGGAAGGAATGAAAAAGGCAACACTCGATGAAATAGCTAAAAAATATGCCATTATCAAAACATTATCGGCAGAAGATATGGGGGAATTACTGACTCCAGAAACCGCAAGTATGGCACCAAAACAGTTCGAAGATAAATTCGGAAAGCTCTTTGATTCAGAAGCGCTGGCCAAGACACTAAGAGAAGAGTTAAAAAACAAACTCATAATAGAAAATCTCATACAGAAACAATCAAGTGGAATCGATGGAACACACAGTTTTAAATTCATGCCTGAGTTCAAAGATATGATCACCGTTCACTCTGGAAACATCTCTGATCTTAAGAGAGAAATAGAAAACTATTATAAACTCGACGATGAAAAATTAAGCTGGCGTGTTGGCTATCAAGATGAGCATGTTCTCATCATGGAACATTCAGCTCAAGAACTGAACTATATCAGTTACTATTTCATTGAAGACAAGGGACTCATTTATCAGATAGCTTACAATCCTTTTGATAACAGCCATGAGAATGAAGGAACGCTGGCGGATCATCTCCGAGTGATTAACTCATTGCGCCAACTTCCTGAGATAAAAGAAAACCATTACTCCACCAAGTTTATCACTCAACATGTTGGGAAATATTCTAATGCGCAAAAGTTAGATGAACATGATGGCTTACCCATAGGTCTCACACAATATCTCGTTGCGTTAAACGTTAATAATCAAGATCGCTGGGGCGCTCTGGATTCTGCTGGCAATATGATTATCAATATAAAATATACTATTGAGGTCTCTGATTGGGGTTACCTTGTTTCCAATCTTGATAAATGCACTGCCTTTAAATCAGGTGCCGTTTTTTGCGCTAAAGGCCTCATTGATTATAAAGGTCATGTTCTCGTACCGGCGAAATATAAATATATCGAACAAACGGATGATGCTTTAGTGTTAATTAGTTCTGATGGGAAGAAAACTCTATTTAAGCATTGAAATTTTCAACGTTCTTTGCCCAAGGTATACCAATACACTGGTGGTGGTTAGAGAGTCGTTTGAGATTCGCGGATGTGGATGGAGCCTAATACAACGGCTCCATCCCCTTTGACTTCAAAGGTTATTTATCAAGTTCCTTACGTACTTTTCCAACCTGCTCAGCCGTAACCGGTTCTGCTTTATTGCCCCAGCTACCGCGTAGATAGCTCATCAAATCCGCGGCCTGCCGATCGTCCAGCGCCCAGCCGTAACCTGGCATGCCGTATGACATATGTTGCTGCGTAACCGGTGTTTGCGCACCGTCGAGCACCACACGGATCAGCGTTTGCGGATTATCAGCATTAACGGTCAGATTACCTGCTAAGCGAGGAATCGTGTAATCCACGCCTTCGCCTTTGGTGTTATGGCAGGTTGAACAATAGCGAGCATAGGTTTGAGCGCCAGACTGCATTGACGCTGCCGTCGGTGCTTTCACTTTGGCATCATTCGGCAACGCTTCCAGACTCAGTAAGTAAGTCGCAATGCCATTGAGATCGCTATCGGTGAGGTACTGTGAACTGTGCGTCACGACCTCGCCCATTGGGCCGCTTAGCGCAGCGTGGCGGCTACGCCCGCTTTTCAGCAATGCCACCAGATCGTCTTTGCTGACGTTAAGACCACGCAGCGATGGCGCATACCAGCCATCCAGCTCCGCGCCATTCAAGAAACGCAGCTCGGCCTGATCCATTCCCTGCTCTTGCATCGCCCAACCACGCGGGGTATGGCATGCACCGCAGTGGCCTGCACCTTGCACCAAATAGGCACCGCGATTCCACTCATCGCCTTTTTCCGACTGCGGCTGATAAACCCCCTCTTGCAGGAAGAGTGAATTCCAGATGCCCAGCGGCCAACGCATCGACAATGGCCAAGGAATATCGCTTTTCTGATTTTCCACGGACTGTGGTTTCACTTCAGTCATCAGATAATCGTACAGGGCACGCATATCTTCAGGCGTCATTTTGGCGTATGACGTGTATGGCATCGCTGGGTACAGATGGTGCCCATCTTTCGCGATCCCCTGCCGCATCGCTTTATCAAAATCCTCAAAACTATAGCTGCCAATGCCGTGTGTTTTATCTGGCGTAATGTTGGTAGCATAAATATTACCCAGAGGGGTCGCAAAACGCATGCCTCCAGCTAACGCCTGCCCCTGAGGAGACGTATGACAAGCGGCACAGTCGCCAGCTTTTGCCACGTACTCACCGGCCGACATCGCATTAGCGCCTACGCTTGTCGCAAGCAGCGTCAGCATCATTAACGGTTTCATACGTTCTCCTTATTCATCGCCGTAAGTTCGTTCACTGCTCTCCAAGCCTGATCGACGGCCGAGTTGGCATACGGGCTCCAATCAGAATCCGAGTTTGCAATGGTGATGCGCCCTATCGGCTGGCGGGCGGTATGAATAATTTGCTCAGCTTCTTTTTCATCATCGAATAAACCGTTCAGGAAATAGGAATAACCGTGTGACCAGCGGTTAACCGTAATGGCCTGAATATCGCGCTGATGATCGAAGCCAGCGGTACCAAACATGCCCTGTAGCTGCTCGCGGATCATTTTTTCATGGACTTCGAACGGCGTGCCCAGCAACAGAGCTCGTCCTTTACGCGACTGCTCACGTGGGCTTAAGCCGCTTCCTGGCAGCGTTGGCACATAAACCATGTGTAATCCAATCGGCTGATTAGGATCACGCGGATGTTCATAGCCTCCCATATTCACGGGATAGTCCAGCTTGACTCTGCTATACGGCGCAGCGGGAGAATAGATTTCATGCACGCCCAGTTTCATAAACGGCTGCCAGTTACGGATCACCACTTTGGAGTAAACCAGCGGCGATTTGACGTTTTCCTTCAGCGCTGCCGCCTGTTTCTCAGGCATTTCCGGTACTAAATAAGGAATCATCATGTTGTAACCCGCCATCACAACTTGACCGGCGCGCACCCGATGCAGCTTATCTCCGGTCAGATAGGTCACATCAACGGCCTGTTTTCCCTGCTCGCTAACATTCGCCACATGCACGCCCGTGCTATTCAGACGCAGGCGTACAGGAGAGTCTTTTTTATCGAGTTGGCTGTAATCAAATTTCGCCAACACGATGCTTTCCATACTGTCGCCCGGCGCGACCGCAGGAATTAAATGACGAACCATCAAGCGCGCCAAACCGGCATTACCATCAGGGAAATGGAAAATATAAGGCTCATCCAAATCGGCCAAGGACTCTGCGTCAAGTGGAGGCAAATTCATTCCATCCAGCCCTGGTAACGCACAAATGCGAGCGTCGCTACACGAAGTAGCATCAATGCCAACCGCTTGGAAGTCGTTCGTCCTTTGCTGGAAATAACGGATCGCAATTTCACTAAGACCCACTTTTTCCCGCAGGAATTGACTGTAACTATGGCTATCTAACCACGCCACTTTTTCATCGGTATTCAGTTCTGGCAGGTAATCTTTCTGCTCGGTGTGCAGCGCAATCAACGCATTACGATCGGATTCAGACAGCGGGAAATCGTTAATAAACGCGGTGATGTCACGCCCGTTTAAACGATCCGGCGCAATATCATCCGCTACCGCACGTCCGGGATCGCCGTTAACAATCTTATCTACACCAAAGTTTTTACGATCGAAGTAAACGCCACGGCTGAGTTTGAGATCGGGATAGAAATTCTGATCGAAATCTTTCGCCATCTGCTCAATATCAACGTTAAGCGTTTTCAGCAATCCCATCGCAACAGGGCTAAAGTTGGTTCGTGGTGATTGAAAAGATTCACTGCCGCCGTAGCCAAGAATCGTTTTACCTTCAACGTTAAATTCATTGCGCTTGGCATGACCACCGAAGTCATCATGGTTATCCAACAACAAAATGCGCTGATTTTTACCCTGTAACTGCTGCCAAAAACAGGCGGCCGCCAAGCCGCTAATTCCCGCCCCTACAACAACCAAGTCAAACTGTTCCTCGACGGGCACACTTTTCGGATCGAAATGTTTACCTTCACGCCCCAATAGATGCGCGGCTTCAAACGATCCTGGATGATTGCCGCGTAAGCCCGTTAGCGTCGGCGGATAGTACAGACTTTGGGTTAAAGCCTGAGGTGATGCACGTAGTGCCTGCCACGGTGTTAGCCCCGCTGCAATGGTAATTGCCATCCCATTGAGAAAGTCACGTCTAGTGATGCTCATAATGCTTCCCAGTTTTATTTTAAGAATTGAAATCGAAGGAAAAACACAGTTATTTTACATAAAAATAACATGAGAGGGGGATAAAAAATGTGGGGTAGATAGTGTTAATGCAGTGAAATCTACATGGGCATTGTGTAAGGTTTCGGGCGCCTAATGTACTGAAACCTACAGAGAGCTGTGTAAGGTTTCGTACGCCTAATGCATCGAATATCACATAAGCCTTGTGCAGGCGTCCGAGTCGGGGGGCCAAGCGCTGCCCCCCGACACCCCAGCTAGG
>OATP01000961.1_pt1 | contig 13751 bp, 15 predicted proteins | sample 1495041 | NCBI WGS metagenome assembly OATP01 (sample SAMEA2579972, study PRJEB22360) | human gut metagenome | biome: human gut; feature: human-associated habitat; material: faeces | place: Denmark | collected 2008/2010 | reverse complement strand
CGAAGGTGGCGTGAGCACAAATAGCGGGGCCTGTACCGAATAGCGGTGATCGTCTAGCTGTAGCTCGATTTGGCCTGTATTCAGGAAGTGCATCTGAAAGAAGCTGTCGTGACGGTGTGGCTTCATATCACGACCAAAAAATGCCGCCATTCGGGCAAAAGACTGATAATGAACGTCGTCTGAGCCCTGTGTTTCGTCATAGTCTTTGCTGATATCGATATTGGTAATTTGGCTCATGGATTTCTCCTTTTACTCTTTGGCTTTTGCTCCCCCAATGCCTCAAGAACCTTTTCATTAGGGGAGCAACAGAAACCTACGGCGTCGCTCTTGGACGTGATCCTTTCATCGGGATCAGCCAGATAATAATGGCGCCGATCACGAGCAGCCCTGCGACAAAATAGAGTCCCGAATTAAAGTTTCCGGTTTGATCTTTCAGCCAACCAATCAGCAGCGGGCTTACTGCTGAGCCAACGTTGCCCGTGGCGTTAATCACGGCGATCCCCACGGCGCGGGCGCGGAAGCTGATCGATTGATCGGGCGTTGTCCAGAAGATCGCCATGGCGCTAAAAGAGCCGGTAGACGCCATTACGATCCCCAGTAGTTGGATCATGCTGTGATCGGTGGCAGACGCGAGCAGCCAGCCTACGGCTGCGAACAGGAACGGAAGCGCGGTATGGTGCTTGCGCTCCTGCATGCGGTCTGAGTGTTTGCTCCACCAAATCATTCCGGCGATGGTACAAAACTGTGGAATGGCTGCCAGCAGACCAATCGTGATATTGCTACTGGATTGGTTAAAGCTCTGCATGATCTGGGGTGTCCAAATGCTGATAGCGCTCAGCGTATTGGTGAGACAGAAATAAGCCAGCGTATACATCAGGACGATAGGGGTAAAAACTTCGCGCCACATGCTGGGCTGCTGCAAGGCGCTATGGCTACGTGCTCCTTCTGGCTGTACTAACTGAAGATTATCGCTGTCCATCATTTCTTGTAGGCAGTCTTTATCTTCTTTGCTTAGCCACTTCGCTTTAGACGGTTTGTCATCCAAATAGAACCAAACGACGATACCGAGCAAAACGGAGGGAAAACCTTCCAATAAGAATAGCCACTGCCAACCTTTTAAGCTCATGATGCCGTCGAGCGATAAAATATAGCCGGAAACCAGTGAACCGAGCGCAGTGGTGACAGGCATAGCAATCATAAATAACGCGTTAGCGCGTGCGCGAAAATAGGCAGGAAACCAGTAGGTGAGATACACCAGCACGCCAGGTAAAAAGCCCGCTTCGGTGATCCCCACAATCATGCGCAGAACATACAAACTGTGAGGGCCAGTAGCAAACATGGTTGCGGTAGAGGCGATCCCCCATAGCACCATAATTGTGGCTATCCAGCGCCGTGCGCCGACGATGCCCAGCATGATATTGCTAGGAATACCGAAAATCACATAAGTGGCGTAAAACAGGGTGGTTGCCAGCCCGAACATGGTGGAACTCAGTCCGAGATCTTTCCCCATCGTCAAACCGGCGAAGCCGATATTGATGCGGTCGAGGAATGAAAATACAAACAACACGAATAAAAATACGATCAGGCGGCGAAACAGTTTGTTGATAACGCTTTGCTGCTGTGCGGTCAGGTTTTTATGCCGATGAGCTGGGTTGGCCTCATGGGTTACCGCTGATGATGAATCGCTCATTTGTCTTTCCTCTCAGAATGAACTCAGTACACGCTAGCGGGAGCCGGAGGCTCATTACCTTTACCTGCGCCAAACCGTGCCGCTAATGCTTCTGCGGCGCGAGCGAGTAAGGTGGTGTCTACACCCACGGCGACGAATAGCGCGCCGAGTTTGAGGTAATGTTCGGCCACATCAGGTGCCGCCATCAGAATTCCCGGCGCTTTGTTTGCGGATTTAATCTGCAAAATGGCATGTTCGATGGCGCTTTTGACTTCGGGATGCTGAGGATTTCCGGCAAACCCCATATCCGCGCTGAGATCGGCAGGGCCGATAAATACGCCGTCAACGCCTTCAACGTCCAAAATCTGCGGCAGGTTACGCAGGGCTTCACGGGTTTCGATTTGCACCAGAACGCACATTTGTTCGTTAGCCAACTGCAAATAATCGGGAACGCGATTCCAGCGTGAAGCTCGAGCTAGCGCGCTGCCTACGCCGCGAATTCCCTGTGGTGGATATCGTGTGGCGCGAACGGCGGCACGGGCTTCATCGGCATTTTGTACCATCGGCACCAACAGCGTTTGCGCACCGATATCAAGCAGTTGTTTGATCTGTACGGCATCATTCCAAGACGGACGCACTACCGGTTGGCTAGGGTAGGGCGCGATAGCTTGAAGTTGGGTCAACACGGTCTGTACGTTATTAGGGGCGTGCTCACCGTCAATTAATAGCCAGTCGAAACCGGCCCCTGCCAGTAATTCCGCGCTATAGCTGCTGCACAAACCAAGCCATAAACCAATCTGCGGGCGCCCCTCTTTGAGGGCTTGTTTAAAGCTGTTATGTAGGGAGGCTGAGGACATGACATTTTCCTTATACAAAGCGGCAGCTAATGCAGCCCATATTGCCGTAGTCAACGTGGAAGGTATCACCGCGACGCGCCGGAACAGGTCGAGTGAAGGAGCCCCCCAGAATGATTTGTCCTGTCTCAAGCTGAACATCGTGGGCGGCCAGTTTGTTTGCCAGCCAAGCCACGCCGTTGGCCGGATGATTAAGCACCGCAGCGGCGACGCCCGATTCTTCAATCACACCGTTGCGATACATCAGCGCGCTAATCCAACGGAGATCGAGTTCATCCGGCTTAATTGGGCGACCGCCAAGAATCACACCGGCGTTGGCGGCGTTATCTGAGATGGTGTCGAATACCTTGCGCGGACGCTGGGTTTCGGGGTCAATGTTGTGGCAACGTGCGTCAATCAACTCCAGTGCAGGGATGACATAATCCGTTGCGTTGTAGACGTCAAACAGTGTGCAGTTGGGGCCTCGAAGCGGTTTTGCTAAAACGAATGCCAGCTCGACCTCAATACGTGGCACGATGAAGTTGTCGATGGGAATATCGCTACCGTCTTGGAAGAACATGTCATCGAGCAGAGCGCCATAGTCGGGTTCGCTAATCTGTGAGCTAGCCTGCATCGCTTTGGATGTTAGGCCGATCTTGTGACCCTTGAGTACACGCCCTTGGTCGATTTTCAGATCAACCCACTGACGCTGGATCGCATAGGCATCTTCAATTGTGATCTGCGGGTGATCGAGTGAAATTTGGCGGATCTGCTCACGGCTTTGCTCAGCCCGATGTAGGCGATGCGCGATCTGGCTGATTGTTGCTTTATCTAACATTGCGTTTTTTGCCGACATAGGCACCTCAGTTGTTCTCAATTCCGCCAAAGCAGAGATATTTCACTTCCAGATAATCCTCAATGCCGTAGCGTGAACCTTCACGCCCAAGCCCGGATTGCTTGATACCGCCAAACGGGGCGACTTCGTTAGAAATCAGCCCTTCGTTGATGCCGACCATTCCGCTTTCCAGTGCTTCAGCGACGCGATAGATGCGTCCGATGTCGCGCGAATAGAAATAGGCAGCGAGACCGGATTCGGTTTGATTAGCTAAACGAATCGCGTCGGCTTCATCATGAAATTTGAAGAGTGGGGCTACGGGGCCGAAGGTTTCTTCGTGTGCCACTCGCATGGATTCATTAACGTCGCGGAGTACCGTGGGTAGGTAAAAGAGTCCGCCCAACGGATGCTTTTTACCGCCGGTAAGGATGCGGGCACCGTGAGAAAGTGCGTCAGTCACATGCGCCTGCACTTTGTCGATAGCCGCCTGATTAATCAGCGGTCCTTGCTGTGATGCGGGCTCACTGGCAGGGCCTACGCGAAGCTCATTTACCGCACACGTCAGGCGCTGGGCGAATTCATCATAGATGCCGTCTTGCACCAGAATGCGATTGGCGCAAACGCAGGTTTGTCCACTATTACGAAATTTTGCCGCGAGAGCGCCCTGTACGCGGCGTCGAGATCGGCATCGTCAAATACGATAAACGGCGCGTTGCCACCGAGTTCCAATGACAGTTTTTTTACCGTCGCAGCGCTTTGTTCCATCAGTAACTTGCCGATACGGGTAGAACCGGTGAAGGACAATTTACGAACGATAGGGCTTTGGGTTAGCACGTGGCCAATGGCGGCGGCATCGGTGCCGGTGACGATATTAAACACGCCAGCAGGTAGGCCTGCTTCGTGTGCTAGCACCGCCAGCGCGAGTGCTGATAACGGCGTTTCCGGTGCTGGCTTCAATACAACGGTACAGCCTGCCGCCAGCGCTGGGGCGACTTTGCGGGTAATCATCGCGTTGGGGAAGTTCCATGGTGTAATGGCAGCGACCACACCCACTGGCTGTTTAATCGTGCTGATGCGTGGGCCGGGCAACGGTGACGGAATTGTCTCGCCGTAAGTTCGCTTTCCCTCTTCGGCAAACCATTCGATAAAACTGGCACCGTAGGCGATTTCCCCCATCGCCTCGGCCTGTGGTTTTCCTTGCTCTAAGCTTAATAGCTCCGCAAGTTCGGCCTGATTTTGCATAATCAATTGGACCCAGCGTTGCAAAATCTGGCTACGTTGCTTAGCGGTGTGTTTACGCCATGCGGGCAGCGCTTCAGCCGCGGCCTGAATAGCCTGTTCGGTTTCAACGCCAGATAAATCGCTGACCTCGGCGATGGTGTCACCGTTGGCGGGATTGAGCACTGAAAAGGTGCGTCCATCGGCCGCGCTTTGCCAATGCCCGTTGATATAGGCCTGATGGCGCAATAATCCGCGCGATATGCCGGTGGTGAAAGGCGATGTCATGGTTGATCCTTTTTGTTTTTATCGTGCCTTCAAGCCCCGAACCTTCAGCCTATCAACGCAGTGGCAGAGTGGGGCGAGTGCTTTCAACTAAGACTTAAACAGCGCATGCACGTTGTTTTGTTTGTAATTTAGCTGTGGGTGCAGCTCTTCAATTTCGAACGACAGTGCTAGATAACGACTTTCCATCAGCGCGGCGAAGTGGGTTTTAATGAGCTCGAATAGCATTTCACCAACCTGCTGGCGGCTTTCCAGACTGCGTCCGCTGCCGATTTTTAGCGTCATATGCACAAAGGCGTAATCATGCTTCCCATCCGCCATTTGCCAAGTGTCTAACCAGATTGCGCGACTGCGGATGCCGCCGATGGGGAAAATACCGGTATCGGCCAGTGCGGCGTTCACCTTGGCAAATAACGCCGGAAGATCGGCCTGTTGGCGGATATTGTCGGTACATTCAGCGTAGAAATGTGGCATAGCAGCTCCTTATGCCTGCTCCGGCAGAGGGAAAACGGCGTTGACCTGCCCCGTGCCTGAGCTGGCAAATAGGTCAGTAATGAATTCGACTTTGCCGTCGTATTTGTCCCAGCCCAGCATGCCAAGCAGCATCACGGTGTCATGCATATTGCCCTCGCCGTAACAGTAATCGGCGTACTCCGGCAGCATTTCGCAGAACTCTTTGAATTGGCCTTCGCGCCAGAGCTTGACCACGCGTTCATCCATTTGATGGTCAAACTCGCGGGTATAGCTGTTCATGCCCTGTTCTGCGCGCTGATCGTCAATGAAACGGTGAGAGAGCGATCCGCTGGCGAAAACGGCCACGGTACCGTCGTATTGTTCAATGGCTTTGAGAATGGCTTGACCCAGTTTGCGGCTGTCTTCAAAGGCGTGAACGGTGCAAAACGCTGAGATAGAGATAACTTTGAAATGCTTATCGCTGTTCATATAACGCATCGGTACCAGCGTGCCGTATTCAAGTTTCAGGCTTGGAATATTGTGAGCCTGAGCGCGAACGCCCATGGCACAGGCCTCTTTAGCGATCAGTTGCCCCAGTTCGGGGTTGCCGTCGTAGTCATAGGTCATGTCCCGAATAAAATGTGGCAATTCGTTGCTGGTATAGACGCCGCTGAAGTGATCCGCGCAGTTAATGTGGTAGGCGCTGTTGACCAACCAGTGGGTATCGAACACGATAATGGTATCTACGCCCATTTCACGGCAGCGCTTGCCGATTTCTTTATGGCCATCGATGGCTCCCTGACGGCAACCATGGTTTTTACCCGGTAGCTCTGATAGATACATGGATGGAACGTGCGTGATCTTGGCTGCTAAGGCTAACTTTCCCATACATCCTCGCTTGAATAATTTTATATAAGCTGGGGATTTCCCTGCGAGTTAACGCAGGGAAACAGGTACTACACACCCCATTTAGGGATGGGGTGATCGCCCATCGAAATACAGACGTTTTTCATTTCAGCAAATACTTCAAAGCTGTATTCGCCGCCTTCACGCCCAGTACCCGATGCTTTTACACCGCCGAAGGGTTGACGCAGGTCACGAACGTTTTGGGTGTTCACAAACACCATGCCGGCTTCGATACTGCGTGCTAAACGTAGTACTTTGCTGACGTCCTGAGTCCAGATGTAGGACGCCAAACCATATTCCACGTCGTTTGCTAAGCGCAGGCCTTCGGCTTCATCTTTGAAAGGCATCAGGCAGGCTACAGGGCCAAATATTTCCTCCTGCGCCACCCGCATGCGGTTGTCTACGTCGGCCAGTACGGTTGGGCGAAGGAAATTACCGTTTTTCAAATGTGCAGGCAGATCGCTAGGTTTATCAGGGCCACCGGCCAGCAGCGTTGCGCCTTCTTCAATACCTAAGCGGATGTAGCCGGACACTTTCTCCCAGTGCTGGCGACTGATAAGTGCACCGACCTGAGTGTTAGGGTCTTGCGGATCGCCAACACGCAGGCGGTTGGCGCGCTCGGCAAAACGTTTAACAAACTCGGGGTAGATGCTTTGTTGAATGAAGATACGTGAGCCGGCGGTGCAGCGTTCGCCGTTGATAGAGAAAATCGTGAAGAGCGCTGCGTCCAAAGCGCGTTCAATATCCGCATCTTCAAAAATCAGCACAGGAGATTTGCCGCCCAGCTCCATTGAATATTTTTTCAGCCCCGCATTTTTCATGAGGTTGCGGCCGGTTGCAGTGCCGCCGCTAAAGGAAACTGCGCGTACATCATGATGGCGAACCAGCGCGTCACCCGCTGTGGCGCCGTAGCCTTGTACTACGTTGAGCACGCCGGCAGGAATACCGGCTTCTAACGCGAGCTCCCCTAAACGATCGGCGGTGAGCGGCGAAAGCTCAGACATTTTCAGCACTGCGGTATTCCCGAGCGCTAAGCAAGGCGCAACTTTCCACGTTGCGGTCATGAAGGGCACGTTCCACGGTGAAACCAGCGCACACACACCGACGGGCTGTACCAACGTGTAGTTGAGCATTTTGTCGTCAATAGGATAGGTTTTGCCGTTCATCTGCTGACATACTTCGGAGAAGAACTCAAAGTTATGTGAAGCGCGTGGGATCAACACGTTTTTGGTCTGATGAATCGGTAAACCGGTGTCTGCGGTTTCCATAGCCGCAATGTCTGGCACGTTTTCATCAATTAAATCGCCCAAGCGACGCATCAGACGGGCGCGCTCTTTCATTGGGAGATTGGCCCATTTGGGAAAAGCTTCTTTGGCTGCAGCGACGGCCTGATAAATTTCGTCTTCTCCACCTGAGGCAACTTCGGCTAATACTTCACCGGTGGCTGGGTTGGTGGTTTCAAAATACTGCTTGCTGGCAACGTTTTTACCGTCGATCCAATGATTTACCTTTTTCATCTCAGGCTTTCCTCATAATCGGTTTGGCTGATAATGCGGTTGACCAGACGAGCTACGCCCTCAACCTCAACAATCACTTCGTCTCCCGGTACTACGTCTGACAGACCTTTGGGGGTTCCGGTGGCGATCATGTCGCCGGGTTGGAGTGTCATAAATTCGCTTAAATAGGCGATCAAAAACGGGATATCAAAAATCAGATCGGCAGTGGTACCACGCTGGCGGAGCTCGCCGTTGACGTAGGTGCTTAGCGCTAAACGATGTGGATCGGGTATTTCTGATTTATCAATAATCCACGGGCCAATAGGCGTGAGGGTATCGCGGCTTTTTACCCGCAAATTGGGGCGATAGTAGTTCTCTAAATAGTCGCGAATGGCGTAGTCGTTGCAGACGGTATAACCCGCCACGTAGTCCATGGCTTCATCCGGCGTTACCTGATGCGCGGTTTTTCCGATAACCACCACCAGTTCGGATTCATAGTGCATGTATTCAACGTTATCTGGGCGTACCGAGATCTGCTGGTGGCCAGTTAATGAATTTGGCGCTTTGATGAAGATCAGCGGTTCTTCCGGTGCTTTAAACTCTAATTCAGCGGCGTGATCGGCATAGTTCAGGCCGAGCGCAAACAGGGTGCCTTCGGCAGGGGGGAGCCATTCCACTTGTTCGGCCGTGAGTGTGGTTCCGTCGGGTAAACAAACCCGCAGTTGTTCATCCACGGTGACATCAAATTTTTTCCCTTGATAGCGGATACGAGCGTGTTTCATGCTGTTTCTCCCGTCCTTTTGGGTTGTAAACGCACGCTGTTCTCCAGCGTAGGAAGACCGGCGGCTTTGATAATGATGTTATCGCCCGGTTTGATGCTGACGCGCTGCTGAGGTGTACCGAGTAGGATGACATCGCCAGGCTGTAGGGTGGCAAAATCGCTCAGGGCGCAGAGTAGCTCGGCGGCAGAACGATTCAGATCGGCGGTGCTCCAACGATTGGCTTCTTGACCGTTGATTTCAGTCACGATTTCAACGGAGTCTACGTTGGCAAGCGGCGCTAGCTCGCCTAACGGACAAAATCCATCACGGCATTTGGCTTTGATCGCGGGGCGATAGAATGAGGTTTCCGGCAGACTGACATCGTTCGCCAGAGCATATCCGGCGATGTAATTTGCTGCATCAGAAGCTGAGACTTTGCGCGCCGTTTTGCCAATCACCAAGGCAATGGTTGCGCCGCTACACACCTCTTCACCCTGAGGAAAAGGAATGGCATCACCGCTGCGGATCACGGTATTGCGCGGCTTGATAAACCAAACCGGCGTTTGAGGTGGTGTTTTATAGGGCGGTTGCAGAAATGCATCGTGCCAAGCTTCTGTCTGGCTACGGTGATTGAGCGCAACGGCAAAGACGGTGCCTTTCATAAGCGACTCCTTTGAAAACGGTCGAATTAGTGCGATAAATGGTTTTTATTAATATGTTAATGATCATGTTTTAATCCTTGTTTAACATTTAGGCAACCGAATCAACTTGAAGTGTGATCTTGGTAACAATGTTTTTACATATGAAGATATTATTTGTCTATTAATCAGTTTGTTATGATTTTTCATAAGAAATTAATCATCTGTGGTGTAACCTTTCATAAACATATGATGTTCGCTAAATAAAATTATTTAGTTATTAATAAGATTCAATTTAAACTCATGGTAAGTACATGTAGAATGCTGAAATGTACCTATAATCAAATTTATGGTTGCCACCTGATGTTGGCTGATTTTGTGAAGAGTGCTCCGTTATGCATGAATCTTTAACTATTGCTTTGCTGCAGGCTCGGGAAACGGCGATGGGGTTTTTCCGTCCGATTTTGAAAAGTCACAATTTAACTGAGCAGCAGTGGCGTATAATTCGCGTTTTGGCCGATGGTCAGTCAATTGATTTTCATGAGCTTTCATGTAAAACCTGTATATCGCGCCCTAGCTTGACGGGGATCTTAACGCGTATGGAACGCGATAGACTGATTCTGCGACTAAAGCCGGTTAGCGATCAGCGTAAGCTGTATATTTCACTGACGCCTGATGGAAAGTTGTTATATGAAAAGGCGCGGTTGCAGGTCGAAGAGGGCTATCAAGCCATTGAACAGGCATTTTCGAGCGAGAAAATGACGCAGTTGACGCTGCTTTTAGATGAGCTGATTGCTTTGGGAAATTTGTCATCAGCCACCGAAAATGATGAGTGACCCTCTTCCTATTAAAATAAATATATTGTTATACGTAACGTGCGCTATTTATCTCTGTGGATGAAAATTAGGCTATTTAATTTTAATTAATTGTTTTGTGGTCTTTTTATTTTTATCAAATTGTGCTGTGTTTTTATAACCAGATATATTATGAAATATAAGTTGTACAAATTTAACTCTGAGCACAAATTGAAAAATATAATGATAGTGTCATTGTTAAATTGATAGGATCGCCATTTTAGATGTAGAAATCCTATGAAAATTAATAAAGCGCTTTCACCTGCGACAGCGATTCTAGCTATTATTGTTGCTACTTTTCCTTTGCTTGCTATCTTAAAATTACCTCTTGCTCATGGGGCTGTGGTTCAGGTCATTGAAGATGCACAGTCTGTCTGGCTGCTTTTTGGCGCGATTTTTACTTGGTGTTATATGAAGCCATTAACCCTTCCTTCGCGACAGAAGGTATTTTGGTGCTGGGCTACAGTATGGTGGATGGTTCTTTTGGGACGGGGTATTAGTTGGGGACGTGATTTTTTTCCAGAGGTAAATAAGATTTACTTTAGGACTATTTCAGTCGTTCTTATTGGTACGCTATTACTTATGCTTTTAATCCCTGCGTTACGTAAAGACATTGCCATAAGGTTTAAATACCAAAGTATTCCTCTATGGACAGTATTACTGATGGTCGTAAGCTTCCTTATTTCTGATACGATTGAACATCATCGTTTATTATCTCCGCTTTTTATTAGGGATCGACAGTATCAGGATTTGTTAGAAGAACTCTATGAGCTCCCGTTTATGCTGTGCTTATTTAGTGTTGCTTATGGCATTATGCGGTCAGATAAAAAATTGCATCGCAAGGAGCGTCTTGCGCTTATCGAGTCTTATCACTAAACGTTCTCGTATGAAGAAAGCCTTCAAAAAAGTAGAAGAGTAGGAAAAATGTGCGCCGAAGGTTTAGGCGCACTATGTTGATGAACTTTCATGTTGATGAACTTTCCTAAATTTTTCTGGCAATATAATTTCATAGAAAATTATTTTTTCTGATACGATATCCTTGCAATGCAAATGGTATTTTTTGCTTTGATTTTGTTACCTTTTTTTTATATATGGCAAATTATCATGATAGTGCTTGCGTAAAAGTACCAAACATGAGTTAATGCCTACGGTTTGTAATGCAGAACCAGTATGAAAGACATTTTAGTAAAGCAGTTCTTTGTTTAGCGATGTGTATCACTTCGCTCATGAATTTCCTTCTTTAGTGCTCCCGTACGTCCTCTGATAGAACAGACCTTTTTCGCCCGAGAGCGGCGACTCTACTTTAAATAAATTAGGAAATATCATGTCTGATAAAATGACTGGCTTAGTAAAATGGTTTGACGCTGGTAAAGGTTTCGGCTTCATCACTCCAGACAACGGCAGCAAAGACATTTTCGTTCACTTCTCTGCAATTCAGAGCACCGCATTCAAAACTCTGGACGAAGGCCAGCGTGTTGAGTTCACTGTTGAAAATGGCCAGAAAGGTCCTTCAGCAGCTAACGTTGTAGCTCTGTAATATTGCTAAGTGACCACCAGAGTTTGTGATTTTAGGAAATCCTAAATTGCTAAACCGGTAATCATTTAATTAGAACGGGTCCTGTATATTCAGGGCCCGTTTTATTTTGTCTGCTAATATCATTAAAAGTTATTATTTGTAAATTTAGTATCTTTCTGAAAAATAAGACAGATAAGATAAATCTGCTATGCGACACTGTCGCGATTTATTAAGTTTTAATTTCGCTGCAACTTAATCGAACACGGCGAGTCAAATACAATAATGTACCGCTATAGATAAATTTTTCTTTATGCGATACGCCATGGGTATGTGTAAAGAAAGAAGGTCTATCGTGAAACATTCTGCTTTTTCTAAAAGCTTGTTACATCCGCGTCATTGGTTTCTTTGGTTTGGATTAGGTATTTTATATTTATTGGTTCAATTGCCTTATCCGATCATTCGCCGTCTTGGCGGAGCTATGGGACGAATCTCTAAACGTTTTCTAAAACGCCGTGTCACCATTGCACGCCGTAATCTTGAATTGTGCTTTCCCGATCTCTCTCCAGAAGAATTAGACGCGCGTGTCACGGACAATTTTACCTCGCTAGGTATGGGATTGTTAGAAACGGGCATGGCGTGGTTCTGGTCTGATGAGCGTATCAAAAAGTGGTTTGACGTCAGTGGTATTGAAAACCTGAACGCAGCTCTGGAAGAGAAGCGGGGCGTGATGGTAATTGGCGTACACTTTATGTCTCTTGAGCTTGGCGGGCGCGTGATGGGCTTGTGTCGACCAATGATGGCCATGTATCGCAAGCACAACAACAAAGTTATGGAATACGTGCAGACTCGCGGTCGTTCTCGTTCTAATAAAGCAATGATTGACCGTCGCAATCTGCGCGGTATGGTTCATGCTTTGAAGGCCGGTGAAGCCGTTTGGTTTGCACCAGACCAAGACTTTGGGCCAAAAGGAAGTTCGTTCGCGCCGTTCTTCGCAGTAAAAAAAGCGGCGACGACCAACGGGACCTTTACTATTGCTAAATTAGCCAAGCCCGTTTTGCTGACTACCGTTCTGATCCGTAAACCAGACGGCAGTGGTTATCATTTGATTATTCAGCCTGGTCTAAAAGACTATCCTTACGATAATGAACAAGCGGCTGCGGAATTTATTAACGCGGTAATAGAAAAAGAAATTTTGCGGGCGCCAGAACAGTATCTTTGGTTACATCGTCGATTTAAAACGCGACCTATTGGGGATATTTCTCTCTACGCATAGTTTTCTTTTGCAACGCTAATAATAATTAAATCTTAAGCCCCGAATATTTTGTTAAGAAAATGTTCGGGGTTTACGCTATTCTAAGCGGCAGATTTTAATGTAAGACGAACTATTTGAACGTTTGGATAGGCTTTAAAGAGTGAAATGACGAGAGAGGCGAGCGTAATGAAATACAGTTGGGTTCTTTTTGATGCGGATGAGACATTGTTCCGGTTTGATGCTTTTGAAGGCTTAAAGCTGATGTTCTCTCGTTTTAACGTTGATTTTACCGATAGTGATTATGCTGAATATCAGTCAGTGAATCAGCCTCTATGGGTTGATTACCAGGACGGGCGCATCAACGCAGAGCAGTTACAGACAACTCGTTTCGAGCTGTGGTCTCAGCGTCTGGGCGTGACAGCCAATCACATCAATGAAGCGTTCCTACAAGCGATGGCTGATATTTGTGATGTGTTGCCTGGGGCAAGGGAGCTAATTAACGCGTTAAGCGGTAAGGCGAACTTAGGTATCATCACGAATGGTTTTACCCAATTGCAGACAATCCGCTTAGAGCGCACAGGAATGAAGGATGCCTTTTCGACGTTGGTGATTTCTGAGCAGGTAGGTATTGCAAAACCAGACGTTGGTATTTTTGAATATGCTTTCTCACTGATGAATAATCCGCCTAAAGAACGTATTTTGATGGTCGGGGACAATCCGCATTCTGATATTTTAGGTGGAATTAATGCAGGCATTGATACCTGCTGGGTGAACTCAGCGGGAAGTGATTTGCCCGAAGGAATTTCACCAAGTTATCAAGTAAGCTCACTGAGTGAACTGCAAAAAATTTTGTTGGCTTAAGTATCTGATGTAAAAAAACATCTCCTCGGACGGTAATGCTGTTCATTTAAGAGATCGAGATACACAGGGTTAGCACACCACTGGGCGGTTATGGAACACATCCATGTGTTCCACCCTAGGGGGCAACGCTAAAGCGTTGTTCAACTTTGCTCCCGGCAAAGTTGTCGGCAGCTA
>OATP01000950.1_pt1 | contig 13895 bp, 10 predicted proteins | sample 1495041 | NCBI WGS metagenome assembly OATP01 (sample SAMEA2579972, study PRJEB22360) | human gut metagenome | biome: human gut; feature: human-associated habitat; material: faeces | place: Denmark | collected 2008/2010 | reverse complement strand
CTACAATCAGGAACTTACAAAAATATGAAGTTCGTCCAAATTGGTGGAAAATCCCTATGTGCAAAACGTCCCCCAATAATCCAGTTGAATATTTAAAATCATATTGGTAAAACATATAAATAAAAAAATATTAGCCTTGCATTTATATTGCAGGGCTATTTTTTTATCTGCATATTGTTGATATTTAATGTGTTGCGTATTGCGAGTTCACATAAAGAATTAGACATAAAAAAAGGGATTTTTTTATGTTTTCTTCTTTATTCTACAGGTTACCATTTCTCCGTAAGTTTGCACTGTAATCGAAAACGATAAGGCGCCAAGTTGATGATTACTTAAAACTTAGTTATTAATAAAAAATAAAGAGACAATGAAAACAACTAATGCAATGACAGTAAACGAGAATGGAAATGTTAATGTGGAATCTTTAAAAAATAGTGATAATATGGAAAAGCAACAAGAAACTCAAACAGGAACTCTTTCAAAAAACGAAGTATTGGAAAACGCTCGTAAAATCCTAATGGGAAAAAGGCAATATCTATCTGATAATGCAGATGCAGATACCAATATTGTAAAAGCTGCTAAAACTAATGTTGCTAAGGCTGAAAAGGATTATATGGTTGCATTGCATGATGTTGAACTTCCTACTATTTCAGTAGAGTTTTGGCAAGTGGAAGAATCTACAGAAGAAAAGGAGGTTATTAGCAAAAGGAAAGAGGATATTATTATTGCAGTATCTGATTATAATATGGCTGTGACTAAAGTAAATGTTGAATTAGGAAAAGATTTGATTGATAATGATAAATTCGAAAAAACGGCTCTGTTTGTAACGGCAGCCCAAACTTTCTATGAGGCTGATATTGAATTAAAAGACTTGAATGGTAATGTCATTCCTAAAAATACTCCAAATGTTTATGTGCCTGTTGATACAGCAAATGGATATTGGCAATGGAAAACTTATCATGAAGCCAATATTGACAGAGTGGTTAAAGATGAATTAGCTTTAATTGTTGAAAATGTTAGAATCAAGAAATTTGCATCACTGCAAGAGTTTGCAAAGTATAGAGGGGTAAATAATGTACTAAGTAGAGGGTTTAATGGCATGGAAAAAGCAGGTAATGCGGCATTGGCTACTCAACATGAATTTTATCAAAAGATATTCCAAAAAGCTAAAGAGCTGAAGGCTAATATTAGTGTAATTACTAAATATTATAATCAAGGGAAGACCTTAAGTCTAAAAGTTTGGAATGATGCAATGCTTGGTGAGGTTGAAACTAAATTTGAATATGATTTATCTGTTGGTGATAGAATTATAGATACTTTGAAAGTTAAGGGGTTCAAGGATAAGTTTATCAAAGAACGTTATATGATTGATGCTATGACTATGTTAGCAAAGCATAAACCACAAGGCGCAGAAAGTACAATTGGAATTGATGAAGTCATAGAAACAGTTAAGGCTTTGGATGAAGCTACCGTTAAATTCATACCAAATATAACTACTGATAAATTGAATGAAATATATTCAGCTTTGTATAGCCAGTATCTAAGGAAGCATGATATTATAGGAAAGACAGCCTAATTCATATTATATTATAATAGAAAGTCCATGTGACAGGTGGACTTTCTAAAATTAAGTAACATATTATTATTGTTAAAAATGCTTTTACCTGTTAATTGTAAAAATCAGGCGACTGTAAACTATTCCATTTTAAATAGATTTAAGCCTGCATATATTTATAGATTTTTCTGTTTGTCTCTTTCAAGGGATGATTGGTATAATGTGAGAATTACTTTAGATGAATTGAAAAGAACATGTGGCGATAAACTAGGAAGTTTTAATAAGGTATTTAAAGAATATTTGCATATAAAACTATATTCAGAGGATAACGGTTATAGGATTAAAACTAAGCGCAATATTTACCATATTCCTGCAATGGAAGAACAGTGCATCACTATATCCAATAAGTTTGCATTAATCGAGTTAGATACAGCAAGTAAAGGTTTTTTTATCCAATTGCTTCTATTATCCCAATATGGCAATATAGAGCTGATTAAGAAAAATATAATCAAAGCAATCAGAATAGATAAAAAGACTTATGACAAGTATATAATAAAACTTGCTGGCGCTGATTTAGTATCAATCACTACTCCCTTAACTTTACATACTGAAAATATTCTATTGGAAAACGACTTTTCCAAGCAGAAAAAACTATCCACGAAGAAAGTAAATAAAATAGTAGAGATAGACGATAATGGGAATATCATAATTCCCAAGTAAGGGGAAAAAGTGTTCTTTATTAATATATTAATATACAGTATTTTTTCCCTTGTACCTACCTGTTTTACAGAATAGGATGCAATAAAGTGATTTTTTCCGTGTAAGGCAAAGAGAAATGTGATTATTAGTACTATAAGTTATCCTTAGCTTTACATAGGTAAGGTAGTGGGGAAAAAGTATCTGATATTAATTATATATTATAACACACATTTTCCCCTACTACTAAAGAATTTAAACTTTATGTGTGCATGAACTTCATTTTTTAGGATGACAGAGTATCTGTTCTGATTTTTAAAGATTAAGAGTTATATAGGCTAATACTGCACTTGAAGTATGAGACACTGAAAAATATGTCAATGCCTACAAATAAGTTCATTATAGAGACTTTGACGAATAAAGTAGTCTACTATCCAACTAAAAACAAAAATAGCCGCAAGCGAGTACACTTACAAATGTGCTCAATTACGGCTTTTTTTGTGGAACTTCTAAATTCATGTCTAATACAAGGGATATAGCAGTTCGCAATTTTAAATATGGGAGTTAATTTTCCCAATGGAAGTGTGGGAAAATGCAAATATGACCTGTTTGATTTACATATAATTCAAGGAGTTGAACCATTGACAAACAGGTAGTTCTTGATTTTTAAGAATACTCGAAGTTACTCATTATAAACAAGGTAAAAAAATAAACAATACTCATTTTTTGATATTACTACTTAGCATATCTTTATATGGCAGTATAATACTCTTCTTTCTATTATAGTGAATAGTAATACATAGGCACGCAATAAAGTATAGGTACTTATATATAATACCCCCTACCTGTTAAAATAAGAGCCTAAATATATATCAGCTTATTTCTCTTATGATTTACTGAATTGAAAGTTACATGAGCGCATGAACAGTAGTTCTAACGTCCCCCTAGGGTAGTTGGAGAGAAACGAAATATATTTCAATCCACGTAATCAATTTATAAATCATTTAAAATTTTATTCGTTATGAGAAATCTACAAATTATTGGCAATGTGCCACAAGTAAGAAGGGAAAACAACTTTGGTGAGTATGCAGAAGAAGCGGTAATAATCGAAGAACAACCAAAAGTTAAAAAAGAAAATCCTCATTTCTTGGAAGCCAATACGCTAGAGGTAACAATGCAACATTTGAAAGAAGATTGTATTACACCCGTATTTGCCAAAGACAATGAGCTTACAATTCCTCACCCTGCATTTATTGATACTGTTTATGACGCTGCAAATACGTTTTTCAGTGGTGAAAGTATTGATAAGCCCGATATTCGTGTAAGTCACATTATCAAGGGAAGAATCCCCGAAGCAATACACAAACCTGCAAATCAACTTCTTGAAAGTGACAAGACTATCTACTACGAAAGATGTGCTTTTATTATTCAGATTCCTACGATTTACGAAACGGTGAACGGAAATAAGCTAACTCTTACTATTGGTGGTGTGAGAGCTTATAATCACACAAATCTGTATTCAAAGAAAGGAGCAGAACGATTTAAAGTATTTATAGGCTTCATTTGTAAGGTTTGCACAAACTTGTGTGTGTCAACAGACGGTTTTCTTAGTTGTTTGGAAGTTACTAATACCAAAGATTTATATCAAGCAGTATTGGAAATGTTTCAGAGTTATCAACCTGCAAAACATCTACATTTAATGCAAACACTTAGTAACTCATATCTCACAGAACATCAATTTTGCCAATTACTTGGGAGAATGAGACTTTATCAATCATTACCACAGGGTTATCAGAAAGATATTCCTAAAATGCTCATCACTGATTCGCAAATAAATACAGTTGCAAAAGCGTATATCAATGATAAGAACTTTGGGAGCTTGGGGAATGATATTAGTATGTGGAAATTGTATAATCTATTGACAGGAGCAAATAAGAGCAGTTATATAGATTCATTCTTGGATAGAGCGGTAAATGCAACCGAAATAGCAACGGGAATAAATGCCGCTTTGCATGGAGACACTAAATATAAGTGGTTTATTGATTGATTAAACAGGGGAATATTCAGAAATGGGTATTCTCCTATTTTATTAACTACGTAAAATAAAGAATCATGTTTTATTATAGGATACTTGTTTGGCTCTTTTGGGTGGTATTGTCTTTTATAACAGGTTGTGTTCCGTTAATCTTGCTTATTCTTTTAGTTGGCTTATGGGATATTGAGGAAGCGAATAAACCTCGTTAGTGTTCAAAACAGGAATGTGTTCAAATAAGTCTGCAAAGGTGGTTTGAACACATTCTTTCATGTTATCAATTTAATCAAAGAATAAAATGAAAACAGCCGTAATATACGCTCGTGTTTCGTCAAGTAATGACAGACAGGACACGAGCAGACAAATAGAGGATTTAAAGAAATATGCTATCTCACAGGATATAGAAATTGTGAATATATTCCAGGAGCATATTTCAGGTGCAAAGAGAATTGAGGAAAGACAGATTTTAGGGGAATGTCTGGAATACTGTAAACGTGAATCTGTGAATATTCTACTTTTGTCTGAATTGTCAAGACTAGGGAGAAGTACATTACAGGTTCTTCGCTCTTTGGATATATTGCATGAATCGAAAGTATCGGTTTACATACAGAACTTGGGCTTATATACTTTGCAACCAAATGGGGAAGTTAATCCAATAGCGTCTATCATGGTGACAGTACTTGCAGAAATGGCAAATATCGAAAGAAGCAATATCCAATACCGTTTGAATAGTGGTAGAGCGAATTATATTGCCAAAGGTGGTAAACTTGGCAGAAAGACAGGTTCAACCAAAACGGATGATAAGAAGAAAGAAGAATATAAAGAAGTCATTGCTTTACTAAGAAAAGGTTATTCAATCAGAAATATAGCTAAGCTACAAAGTATTGGTATTTCCACCGTTCAACGGATCAAAAATCAGTTTATAAAGCCATAAGCATGAAATATCGGTGGGGTGGAAAAATTCAGAGATTTAGTTTTTATATGGGTAGTCTTGATTTTTTCCACTACCATAAATTTATAAAGCAGAAATAACCCTCAACTTTTAATAAACAATAGTTCTTGCTATTACAAACGCTTTTCGTAACTTTGTGGCAATTTCAGATACCTAATGTGTTAGGTCTGAAAGGACATATTAGTTAACGAAGAGCGTTTAAATATTATCCTCAATTTGAAATCTCGACACTTTCATAACACAGGGATAATAGGCAAGAACGCTCACGTCAATGTTATATACCTATCTTGTTAAGATAGTCTATATATCGTTTGGCGTGGGCTTGTTTATCATTGAGTTGTGGGTGTTTGGCGATACCTCTGAACTGTGATATTCAAGTTCCCACGCTTTTCTCATTGTATAATACTATCCAAAGGGAACAGGGTAGATAAAACGATATATAACTACGAATCAGACATTAAGAAACAACTTTTGCTACTATCTTTTAAGTAGCCAACTCAATTTTTGAGCAGTTTATATTTTGATTTACTAACAGAAAAATAATTAGATATGGGATTCTTTAATTTTGGAAATAATAAAGCAGAGATTCAATCTTGTGCATTAAAAATAAGTACAGGTTTAGGACAAATAGAACAAGAATATGCTTCTTCTAATGGTCAAGCTACACCTATGGTAAAAGGTATCGCTTCAGCGTTACAAAATGAGGTTAGAACATTGGAACGATTATTAAAACCAAATGGGAAAACTGATTGGAATTTATATAACTCTATGACTGTAAAATGGCATAATGGAAATGAAATTCCATTTCGACTATTTGAAGCAAGATTAAATAATGAAGCTAGAGTTTTGAAAGCTCAAACAGGTATTGATATTGCTATTTGGTTGTAAATCTAAATAAAATGCGTATGCCAACATTAGAACAACGGAAAGCTGTATTTAGAACAATTTTTGATATTGTTATTCATAACAAAAGAGAATTGAGTAATAATCATAAATATTGTTTAATGAGGTGGGGACAATCTTTTCTTCATCTTTCTATTATTGAAATGCAGGAATGTTTATCTCCTATTATGTCAAATGGATTTGCTAACTTTCAACAGTTAAGCAATTTAGATAAAGAGTATCAAATTGAATTTAGGAAGTTGTTATATGCCATACTAAATTATAGTCAAATACCAACTGTGCAGGAAATAGAAGATTTTAATTCTGTGTTATCTGTCATTGAAAATAGGTATAATCTTCCTAATTCATATTCTAACTTTGAAAATTCAGTATATAATACCACGCCATTAAAGGAATGGTGATTATGTTTGTGCAATAAATTCCCAATATAAGAATAATACATTAATTATTAATGTTTCTTGTATTGGGAGTTCTTTACTAGTATAATCCTAATAAAATAATGAGGAAAATTTTATATTGCATATTACCAATCTTCTTATGTTCTGTTTTATCTTGTGATAGGAAAAGACAATCAGGTGAACAGGACATAAAAGATTCGTTAGCAGCAGCCAACTTTATGAAATGTGCAAAGTTTCTATATAGCACTTTCTTGGCTCCCTCTAATTTGGAAGAACAGGAAGAATATGTAACATTCCCTGTTTTTAAGAAGCTATATCCATTAGAGAATGATTTAATTGATACTGTTTGTGCTGTTTGGTTAGATTATACGATTGAAGATTCTTGTACACAACAGTCTGTTGTAAATAAAGATTCTCATGATATTGCAGTTACTGCATTACTTCAAGCCTATATTGAAGCAAAACAAATCCAACTACCTCAAAATCCCGTGGATAGGTATAAGTGCATAGATAGTATCATTACTAATAATCTTATTCCAGATGCAGAACTAGAAAAGGACTGTGGTAATCAAATGCAAATAAATGCAAGTTTCAATATTAGTGAAATTTGGACGGAATATTTACGTTATCATTATGAGAAACTGTTGGAAGAACTGTTGAAGAAAAAGAGTATTTCATTACCATTGCAAACAGAACAAGAAGCATTTGATAAACTATTGGAAGCTCAAATTAGTTATTTTGATTCTATTGGATATGGTGGTGGTTCAGCTTCTTCTATGGCATATAGCCAATTGTGTGATGAAATGTATGCTATACATCTTAAAGGAACTTTGGATTTATACTTCGCATTACAAGCAGAGAATTATAAACCTGATAAAGTTTATAAGCCAATCTCAAATAATATAGTCATACAGGAATATAATACAATATTGCATGCCATAGATAGTAAAAATTACTATGATTATTTGGATATAGGTTCAAGAGAAAAAGCTAAAGCATGTCTTTCAAATGAACAGAAAGCATGGAATAGCCTTATGAAAGTAAGAAAAAGCACTTCGAGAAGATTACAAGGTAGAATAAAGTCTGTGTATGATAATGCAACTTATCGTTTACAACGCTACCATTTGATTCAGCTAAAAAATGCTTTTGAAGGATATGGGGCAATGTCTAATGATGTTTATTTATGTTTGTTATCTGATACTTGCAGTTACGATGAATTACTGCACTCTCCTAATTTTTTCGTAAAATGGGCTTCTTTATTGCAGGGTATAGATAAATCTGAACAATATGAAACTGATTTTGAAAGTTTTAATCAACCACGTATTTTTATAAAGTACAAGCAACCTGTAAATGGATATGATGTAACTGTTGTGTGTTTGCCTTATAACTATACTTATGATAAAGAAAGAAATACAGAAATTTTGGGAAATGCCCTACTGTGCTTTGAAAAGAAAGATAGCAGATTCTATATTTACAATGAAAGCTTTTCTGACAGTGTTCTTTATTATGTAAACGAACAAGAAGTTAGAGATAATATGATATTAGAATTGGACTATTTGCCTAAATCAAAAAATGAATATTTGAGTCATAACTCACCATTCTTTTTCTCTGATGTGGATTTTGACGGAGAAGAAGAATTAATTATCAATAACTGGAGATGTGGTACAAGATATTGCAATACCTATGATGTTTACAAGATAACCAACAATGAAGCGAAACGATTAATCGTTGAACCATTTAATAAAATAGAATCTCATGCAGAATTTGATTCTATCAATAAGACGATTATTCTTAATTGTTATAATGGACATAGAGAAAGTTATTATAAAAAATATAAACAAATAAATAAATCGACTTCCTATCAATTCAATTTGATTACAATAGGACAACCTGGAACAGATAGGAAATTCACCACTCTTTCGGATATAGATATGGGATTGAAGCCTAAAGATTTTCCCGATACACCATTAATAAAAGAGTTATTGGATTTATACAATAGTGCTATTATACTTTATAGTCTAGACCATGATTTTAATTTAGCAGAATGTTTTGATTGGAATCTAAAAGAAATTGTAAATAAACTCGATTGCTCAATTATATCTAATGATACTATAAGAGAATATGCGCAAAATTATAAAAAAGTCATCTTATCAATACTTTCAAAAGATACATTCTCTGATTCTGAAAGTACCAAAAGGATTGTTACTACACATGATACATTTGCAAAAAAAATCATAGAGTGTTTTCATGTGACAGATGATATGTGTCAAATTTATGACAGTGTTGTAACTGGCTCTATTGTTGAGGTAGAAAAGCAAATAAAGAATAATGCGGTTAAACCTTTGATTGATGATATTCCTGATTTCAATAAAAAGTGCCTTTATACTTTAGGTGCATATTATTCAAACTATTATTCAACACCCGCATTAGCAATTAAGCCATTACAAGAACTAATGGAATCGAAACAATACTCAATTTACATTTGTGAAATATGGCGTATTTGGAAATTCATTTCAGAAAATGAAGTAGATTGGTTAGGAGTACCCGAAGAAGAATATAGTGCAATGAAAATAGTTTGCTTGAAAACCATATTGGCACAAATTATTCAGCACCCTAATGATATAATGGCAATAAATCAGTTTATGCAGCTTTCATTAATGAAGTATATATAGTAAATTTGAAAAAGAGGATAGCATTTGAAGAAATTCAAATAGTGTACAATCTAACTAACGATACGGAATCAGAACATAAATTAAATTATTTGTGTGGAATGTGGTTATTATTGATTAGGAAATAACTATGTCGCTATTATATACTGATAGGAAGTATATTGATACATTGATTATAGGAATGAGATAACAGAGAAAGTAAAAACTATTGTTTGTTTATATAATGAAAATATTGCAGAGTAATTGTAAAAAACAAAGAAATATAAGAATGATTCTTTTAGGCTTGATGTTAGTTTTTAGTATATCATGTCAAGATAGAACAACATCAAGACAACAAAGCGATTATTGTGATTTTGAAAGTTTTAGCCAACCATGTGTTTTTATAAAGTACAAGCAACCTGTAAATGGATATACGGTTAAAATAATGTGGTTTCAATATGGTGAGATTGGGAATGCTTTATTTCGTTTGGAAAAGAATGGAAAAGTGCATTATTTATTTGTGGAAAAATGGAATGATAAATTTTTATATGATAAATACTGTAATGATAACATTAAATACCCTAATGATACAATTATAGAATTGAATTATATACCTAAATTGGACAGTGAAAAATATCTTTCAGATAATTCTCCCTTTTTCTTTTCTGATATTGATTTTGACGGGAGGAAAGATGAATTTATAATTAATCGTTTTAAAGGTGGTTCAAAAGGTAGTAATGCTTATGATGTTTATAAAGTTGGTAAGAATGAAATAACTCTAATGTCGGAATCTCCATTTACAGAGTTAGAAAATGGACATTGTGAGTTTAGTTCAATTAATAAGACTGTTACTATTCACAAACATGACGGAGCATATCATTATATAAGAAACACATATCAAGCAAAGCAATATGAGATAATGAATTGGGATAAACCAATCACTCAATATAAATTTGAATTAATTAATTCATATATTATCAACAATGACGAATATAAAAAATACAATAGGACGGGAGAAAAGTTACAACTAATTGAAAAAGGGCAATACAAGCCAAATTTATAATATTATTATTAAATCAGAAAGAAAAGACAGCATTTGAAGAAATTCAAATAGGGTACAATCTAACTAACGATACGGAATTAGAACATACTTATATGTTTAAGTGGTTTCATAGAAGAAAGGATAATCATAGTAAGCATCTTTCAGAGTTTAAAAAAAGGTTGGTTATGCAAGAGTTAGCTTCTTTAGATATAGAAGCAATCAAACAATTTGCTTTAAAAGGTTGGGAGCTTGGGGAAACTCATGGTTTACCACATTGGCAAAGAGTGGAACGTAACGGAATAATACTTGCCACATCAGAAGTAAATATTACGGTTGTTAGGTTGTTTGCTTATCTGCATGATAAATGCAGAATAGATAATGGTTGTGACATTGAACATGGAAAAAAAGCCGCTATTATGATTAATGGAATTAGGCACACATTACTAAAAGAACTAACCGATAATGAATTTGAGTTATTGTCTAAGGCTTGTGAACTTCATACTACAACATTGCGAACAGGTAACTTAACTATTGATACTTGCTTTGATGCAGACAGATTAGATTTAGAACGAGTTGGTATAATACCATATCCCAATAAAATGGCTACTTCAAAGGGGCAATATTATGCGAAGAATCTTGGTGAATTTTACGATTTAGCAGTTTTATTAACTATGGAATAATGAAAAGGTATCTTAGAACATTAAAGAACAGCATTTGAAGAAATTCATTTGCTGTTTTTTATTACATTTGTAGGATTGTAAAACTTAACATCTGACATATGAATATCTATTTAGTAAACGTGAATGGTTTTTCGCGATTAGCATTGGAAAAGTTGGCTAATCATCTTAATATTGATGAAATTATTGATGCTCGAATGAATTGTAGTAGACTATATCTACAAAAATACTATCAAAAATCTTTTCTTGGCGTACGTTACATTATAAAAATGGCTAATTCTACTTATAAGGAAGGATATCCATTGGAATATAGAAAAACAGTAAAGGAAACAGAGTATAGTAGAGAAATCGGTAGATATTGTTCGTTGTCTAATGAAGTTGTGGGAGTTGATAAGTTGGCTGGATTTATATTGAAACATTATTTTCTGATTCAGAAATACGGATTAACTGACTATGTTACACCTGAGTTGCAAGCATCTTATACTATGGGGAGTATTAATAGTTTATCTTCTTATTTGGTGAATAAATGTACTAATATTTCGGAAATAATAGCTGATTATAAACATAAAAATAAGAGAGTGGATAGGCTTACATCATTAAAATCGTTTAAAGAATTGTTGGGAATTTTAAAGGGGAATATTTTGTCTATGGCTGCTGCAAGAGATTCTTTGGGGATAGAACAATTGCATCATTGGTTAGAGGGACAGAAAAAGTTTCAGATGCCTCCATTAGAAAACTATATGGAAATGAATCAGTCTCTAATTGAAGAATGGAAAGAAGAAAATGAGTGGTCACCATGTTCTTTAGAAGCATATATTAGAGGTAAGATTACTGAATTTGTTTCTTTTGCCAAAATGAACCCAGAAGAAACTCATTTTTTTGATGTTAATAATATAGCCGTATTTTATAATAATCCAGATTATGAGAATATCTTTAAAGAGCTTTTTACTCCTATTGATTACGAGTATGAGCTTTGTTGTAATAAAATAAAAAAAGAACATATACATGATGAAGGTTGGGCAACTAGTATGGAGGCAGAAAGTATCTTTGAGGATTTGTATGAGGATATGTGTTATGATAAGGAGGATTTGGATGAATATCGATATATAAATCTGCAAAATTTTGATATGAGTGACTATATTCAAATAGAACTGGATTGTTGTGAAGATGCGAAGGAAAGGGAAAATTTAGAAATGAAAATGAAGAAATGGGAAAAATGGAAAGAGAAACAGATGTGGCGTGTAAATGTTGACGAGGGGGTATGGGTAAAAGATGAGAAAGAAAAAGAAAAAATGATACAGGAAATAAAACAATCAGAGAAAGAATATGAGGAATTTTGGTATGACCCGTTTTGTCAAAGTGATTGTGATGACTGTGAATTTGACTAGTAATTAGATAGTGATGATAGTTCTTGTGAAAAAACTAGTTATTTTTTTCTTAAACCTATTTTTATAGACTTTTTTTCCAAGAAAAGATAGATTATTCGTATTTTTGCGATGATAACTTAATGTCAAATCAGAACAGGTAATTAGGAAGTCGTTAATTAGCGTCACCTATAGCGTCACCTGCTACCAATTGATGTATAAAAGAAAAAGGCACCCAGAAGTGGAAGCCTCCCAAATGCCTTATTCTTATCAAGTAGCGGGACCCGGGATTGAACCGGGGACCTCATGATTATGAACCTGCGTCTTCCAAAGGCTAAGCCTTTGAAAGCTACCAGCAGAGCTACTGAATATAAGTCATTTATGAAAATTTTGGCTTTTGCTAAATCTTATATCTGACTTCTAAAATATCTCCTATTTGCTTATCGGTGTAAACCGTAGCGCAAACCAAAATGTGACAATAATATGTTACGTTATGGATGCTAATATAGGCATTATTTGTTTTAAATCAAAAGTTTTAGCTAATGGAGAACATCCGTTAATGTTGAGAATTAGCCAAGGTAAGTTACGTTACTTTAAATCTTTGGGAATTTCAATCAAAGCTTCTTGTTGGAATTTTGATAAGGAAGAACCTAAAAGAAACTATCCCAATCGTGAACAGTTATTGAATATCATGAATCAAACGAGACAAGAATATGTCAATATGATGTTTGAACTGAAAACACTTGGTAAAGACATTACTCCACAATCTTTGGCTGAATACGTGGAACGAAGTTGTAATAAACAGAATGTGGGAGATTATATTCAATACATCATACAGTATATGACTGCCGAGAAACGGTTAGGTAATGCCAAAGCTTACATTAGTTGTTATAATTCTGTATTGAGATTCGCAGGTAACTTGGATATACCTTTCACGGATATTGATGTAAATTGGTTAAAGCGTTATGAACTTTATCTTCGTAAACGTGGTAATTCTGATAATACGATTGGAATACGAATGAGAGAATTACGTGCTGTTTATAATAAAGCAATAGAAGATAATGTGGTGAACGAGAAGTATTATCCTTTTGTAAAATTCAAAATATCTCATTATCGCAAGGGTAAATGTAAGAGGGCAATTACTAAGGCTGAAATACATAAAATAATGAATGTTGATTTAATGGAGATAACAACTTATTATAGTCCATTACTTTATTTGACTAAAGACTTATTTTCTTTTAGTTATCTTGGTTGTGGTATGAATATGATTGATATAGCATATTTGAAGTATTCAGATATTGTGAATAATCGAATATGCTTTGTACGACATAAGACAAAGCAGCCTATTACATTTCAACTTTTACCTCAAGCTGTACAAATTGTAGATAAATATAGGAAACCGAACTCACAACTGAATGATTATGTTTTCCCAATATTAGACCGTAATTTTCATATTACTGAACAACAGCAATATGACAGGATTAGAAAAGTGATAAAAGGCATGAATAAAGTTCTTAAAAAGATAGGGGCTCATTTGGATATTAGTATTCCGCTGACAACCTATGTTGCACGTCATTCATTTGCAACGGTATTAAAACGTTCTGGTGTAAACGTCGCATTGATAAGTG
>OATP01000947.1_pt1 | contig 13946 bp, 10 predicted proteins | sample 1495041 | NCBI WGS metagenome assembly OATP01 (sample SAMEA2579972, study PRJEB22360) | human gut metagenome | biome: human gut; feature: human-associated habitat; material: faeces | place: Denmark | collected 2008/2010 | reverse complement strand
CTCCTGCGGACAGCAAGTTGTGTTTTCGTTTAACGAAAACAGGACGGTTTAACGGAGAATACACCGATAAACCGTTACTTATTTCAAGCTCCAGCGTCGCTTTTTACATATCTAACTATAATTCATTTGAAATCACAAAACAGATTGAACCGAATGTGGTTAGTTTGTCTGTTTATTTCATGTCCGAATCATTAGTATGCTATGTTGCAAAGTTCGTATTCATTATGAAAAAATCCGCTTACGAGAACAAGATATTCAGGTAATTTGCCATCCTTTCCCCAAAGAAGTTCGATGTTAAAAAGTTCAGAAAGCGTTTTGGCTATGTCAAATCCGAAGGCTTCGAGTGACGGACGCACTTTTTCCGGGTGTCGGCATGGTGTGCCGCAGTTACGCGTACACTCGTTATCTGAGCAGTGAAGACATTTACCTATATAGGCAAATGAACGCCCTCCATATTTCCGTTCCATATCCAATAATTCGCTCTCGATTCGTATCCGTTCCGGTAAAATGAGTTTTTGTGTATATTCAATCGGAATATCTTTGTCTTCAGGGATTATCTTCGTTGCCATAAGATGTGCATACTTGTATTGTCGGAGAAACGATTCCGTATCAAAATCAAATGGAGGACACCCCCAACTTTTACCGTAATTGGTACATTGTTTGCAAAGTTCAAGAAAATGTGGTTCGTCACGGAATTCGGCGATGTATCCTTCAACAGTGATGTCTGAAGTAAAATTTTCTACAGTGTATATACTCATTGTTTCAAAATCATTGTACCGCATAAGGAGTCGAAACGGATGTTTTCATTTTGGAAAAGTCTGTCAATGTATCCGCTTTTCTGCATTTCAGACGCGGTCAAGCAACTTAAATTCGGGGTATCTAACAATGCTATCGAATCGCACATGGACAACGCGATGTCAAGTTCATGTGTCGAGAACATGATACATTTTTTCTCGTCGTGGACAAGCCTACGAAGCAACGCCACAAGTTCGTAGCGATTAGGCATGTCAAGAAAGGAAGTCGGTTCATCAAGGAGAATGATAGGAGTATCCTGTGCCAATGCACGAGCAATCATCACACGCTGGCATTCGCCATCCGACATTTTATCCATCGTGCGGTTTGCATAAGCCTCCATTCCCACCGAAATGAGCGATTGCATGACTATCTCCTTATCTGTTTCTTGCATCCTACCTATCCAGTTGGTATAAGGAGCACGGCCTATGGCTACGACATCCTTGCACCGCAGGTTGGCGATGCGCGTGCGCTCGGTCGTGACGACAGCCAGCGTTTTTGCCATATCTTCGGTTTTCATGCAGGCGATGTCGTGCCCGTCGAGAATGATTTTTCCGGAATAACACCGGTTCAGACCGGCTATGGCGCGGAGCAACGTCGATTTTCCTGTCCCGTTTCTTCCGATAAGGGCTGTCAGTTGACCTTTTTTTATCGTGGCATTTACCTCGTGGAGCAACGAGTTTTCTTTGTAACCTATGGAAAAATGCTGTAATTCTATCATGCGGTGATGGATTTGTTGCGTAAAACCACCCATACGACGATTGGGATTCCCAATAGAGCTGTAATGGCGTTGATCGGCAAGGTGAATATTTTAGAAATGATGTCGCAAAGAAGCAATATCGATGCTCCCGAAAGAATTGTTCCGGGCAGAAGGACATGATGATCGCTATTTTGGAAAAGCATTCTTGTGACATGAGGCATAGCGAGACCTATGAAACCTATCGGACCGCAAAAAGCGGTTATCGTTCCGGCGAGCAGCGTTGTCGAGAGAAACAACAGGCTGCGTGAACGCCGAATATTCAGTCCCATTGTTACGGCATATTCCTCTCCGAACAGCAGGAGGTTAAGCGGTTTGATGGTCAGTACAGCCAACAGCAGTCCGGCAAACACCGATGGAACAAGAATCAGAAGTTGTCCGGAGGTGACGTCACCCAAAGCCCCCATCGTCCAAATGACAAAGGCTTTCAGCGATTCCTCTTTGCTGAGGTACTGCAATATCTGCACGACAGCACCTACGCCCGATGAGAACATCATGCCCAGAATCAGGATTACCATGATGTCTTTTATTCGCTGTCCGACGGCAGTTATCACGAGCAACACGACAGCCGCACCCACCCACGCTGCTCCGGCAATGCCTATTGATGAACCGATCCCGGCAAGTACCACAAGTGCCACACCGAGACTTGCACCGGAACTGATGCCAAGGACATAGGGACCGGCAAGAGGATTACGGAAGAGGGTCTGCATCTGAAGACCGCTGACCGATAAGGCAGCCCCGGCCAACAGTGCCACTATAGCTTTTATGAGGCGTATGTTGAGTACGATTTTTTCCGTGGCACGGGAACAATTTCCCCCGGTCAGTGCTGCCCATACATCGCGGATCGGAATGTTGACAGCTCCCACGGCCAAGTCCAGTAAAAAAAGACCGACCGTGAGCGTAATCAATATGGAGAATAATATAGTCGAACGGGAACGCATCTATTTCAGTTGCTTGTAATACACACACTCTTCCTGCACCAGTTCAGGATGGAATATCTTCACGAGGTCGCGGAGCACGATGTCAGGATTCACGACGGCAGACTCGTAATAGTCGTTACCCCCGGCTGTGTTGGTACGGGCGTTGTTGTTATACACCTCTCCATTTTTGAAACATCGGGTATCGGTGAATTTCGGACATGATGCCTTCAAGTCGTCAAGGGAGTTCGCCATTCCCACGTTCAACCACATGTCCGCATCCGACGCGAGCAGATATGCTTCTTCTAAGTCAATGGGGATAGAAGCGTTTCCCGTGTTCTTCTGGTAGATATAGCGGCCTCCCGCATCAGTAATCAAGCGGGCTACATAACTTTGGGTTGAAGGCATGAACCACGAGTCGCCATAGGGAACATTAAGCATAACCGAAGGAGTGCCGAGGGTACTGTCGGCCACTTTCTTTTTCAAGGCGTTGTATCTGACCGGGATTGCGGCAAAGGCTTTTTCACCCTTCTCACGTTTTCCTGTGACTTCTGAAAGCACTACCATCCATTCGGCCTTGCCGAGAGGCGACTCTTCAAGATAATCGCCGACATACATGAACGGTATGTCGAGTTCTTCGAGTTTGCTTTCCATTGCGCTTGCGCCGTTCACCCCATAGAGCAGAACGAGGTCGGGATCGAGCGAGAGCAGCAACTCGTAGTTGATGTTCCCTTCATAGCCGACATCGCCAATACTGTCGCGGCGGGCTTGGATGTCTGGGTTGGAAATGTAGTCGATTCCCGAAACGCCGGTTATACACCGGACTTCACCGATTGCGTCAAGCATGGCGATATGAGTGGAAGACATCGCCACGATACGTTTGGCGTCTCCTTTGAGTACCTGTCCTGCAAACCCTTCGGGAACCTCTTCACCGTTGCGGACGATAAACAGCCATGTGGTTACACTGTCCGCTCCCTGCCAGGGATTCCTGACGGTTATCAGTACGCTTTCCTTCCCGCCCGCCCCTTTGATGTCGAAGCCGGAGGCATATTCGGGAGCATAAAGCAGCAGGTTGAAATCATTGATTTTTGAGCTTTTGTTGTGGCAGCCTGTAAATGCCAGAGAAAGCAACAAAATCAGGCTTAAATTCTTTAATGCGTTCATATTGATGCAGATTATCGTTTACTATTTTTGTTTTTTCCGAACTTGGGTGTTATGCCGATGAATATCTCGAAATTGATGCCCGGCATGGGACGGGACAATACGGAAAGGTATTCTTCATCGAACAGGTTGTTGATGCTGCCCTTTAGCGACAGATCGGCCCATCGGAAAGAGAGCTGTTTTTCCAGTGTCACGTTATTCATGAAGTAAGGGGGCAGATAGCCCGTCAGGGTATAGTCATTACTCGACATGGTATAACGCTGGCTGTAATAACACCATTTGTAAAGCAGGCTCCATGTCCGCCATGACAGACGTCCGGTCACCGTTGCGGAAAACTCCGGCACGTATGGCAACTGTTTGCCGACGGATTGGTCTGCCGGACTCATCGGTTCGCTCTCGTTGATCGAGGGAGTCCACGAGAAAGTTCCGTTCATATCCAGTTTCCAGTCCTTTCCGAGCATTATATCAAGGTGGGCGTTGGTCTCTGCCCCGTAAGCATGTACCTTTTTGAGGTTTCTGGGGGAGAAGAATCCCTTGGTTGTGGGTAGCCAGATGATCCAGTCGTCGATGTGCGAATCGAACCAGTTGATACCACCGCTCAAAGCATATACATTTTCTTTCCCCACCGAGAACGACAACCCCACGTCGTATGTGAAGCCGTGCTCGCTTTTCAGGTCGGGATTACCGCCCGGCAGAAAATAGAGGTCGTTCAGCGTGGGAAAACGGTAGTTCCGGGAGATGGATGCTTTCGCCACGATATTGCCTTTTTTCGACAGTACCCCGTCGATGAAGAAAGCCGGGATAACCGGGGCCCATTCCGTACCGAACATATCCTCGCGAAGGACAAGCGAGGCGGCAAAACGATCGACAGGCCGCCATTTCGCAGAAACGGAACCGGAAAACTCGACACGTCCCTTGTCATACCCGACAACAGCCTTGTTACCTTCCTGCGAGATGATATTTTTGTCCGCGCTTTCCACCAAATGCTGGTGTACGGAAACACCGGCCGTGAACAGCCATTTCTCTGAAGGAGCATAATCCCCGTCCGCACTTCCGTAGAACGTGTTAATCTTACTGCGTGAGCGGGTCATCGAAGCCATTTCGCCGTTTCCCTTGTCCCGCTTGTAATCATAGGCCATCCATGTGTGTATATAGCCGCCTTTTACACCGACCTTCCATTTCTCCCGCACGCGATCCCACGAGAGGACGCCGCGAAACGTCTGCTCCCTTTGGCGGTTCTCGAAGTCCATGTCGTTCCCGTAATCCGTGCTGAGCATCGCCAGTTCCCGGTTGGAATTGATATACCAGGCGTTTAGCCCGAACTTGTCGCCTTCGCCCGTGTTATAATAAATTTCCTGCAAGACGTGCAGATCCTTATAAGCCCCGCTGCGGTTGCGTTCCGTCGGGTAATAGGAACCGATGATGTTCTTGTCCTCGTCATAGATGTTTTCCTTCTTGTCCCGGTTTCGGTATTTGTAGTCGTTGGGGGAAGAGGAATACACCACACGGGTGGAGGACTGCCAGTGTTTGTCACCGTAGGTCAGGCGGAGAAACTCGTCGAACGTGCTGAACGACCCCACTCCCTGCACGTACTGCAACCCGAACCCTTCATGGTTGGCCGGAGAAGTGGAGAGCCTGACCAGACCACCCAAGCCGCCGCCCGTTTCGTTTACCGATGACGTTCCGTGCAGCAGCGAGGCATCATCGATAAAGTAAGAAGGGATGGTGGAAAAATCCGTCATGCCCAGCATCGGGTTGTTAATGCGCATACCATTCCACGTCACTTGGGTATGCGAGGGAGAGGTACCCCGGAAAGCCACGGTGGATAACGTGGCGCGTCCGTAGTTCTTGACAAAAACGGATGAGTTGAATGTCAGCACATCGGCCATAGACAAGGCGATGTTCTCTTTCATGGCGATGGAATCGAAACGGGTTCGTTGCACGCCTATATCCTTCATAGGTCGTTTGCCCACCACCGTAACCTCCGGAATACGTAGTACCCTTTTGGTAATGCTGACGGAATTTTTCTGCTGGGCGGCAAGCAGAAAGGGCAGGCTTACCCCCACGAACAATAGAATAAGATGTCTTTTCATTTTTGTCCTCCTTCCTCGTTATTTCCAGCAGAAAGCTCCCGGAATGATTCCCACGTAAAATTCATCGATCAGCTTGCCTTGCGGCGAATAGCGATACACGATACCTTGTTGCTGGTAATCAATAGCGTCGGCCACATATACCTCCCCGTTGTTGGGATTGACCGTAAGGCCGTAGTATTTGGTGTCCCGAAACTCCAGAAAAGGCCGGACGGGAACACGGTCGGCTTCCACCGGCATTCGCCAAATATCGTTGTTGATCCAGTAAAGTGTATCCCGTGTACCGTTGAGCTGGACTTCCGAAGGCCAGTCGCCCAGCTTAAACTTGAACTGTTTCTCTACGGTGAAAGTCTCGGCGTCTATACGATAGAGAGACGGTGCCTCGTAACCGTATGGGCTGCCCTCGTAACCGCCATCCGTGATGGTCCACATCTTGTTGTATTTGTCCATGACCAGCGAAGTAGGTTGTATGCCGATGGTCAGTTCGTCCACGACCTTGTCCGTCTCCGTGTCGATTTTCAGGATGCGGTTCTGGTACGACCAGCAGTTCACATAGACGTACTTGCCGTATTGTACCATTTGTTCGGTGGAACCCGATTCCATGTCCATGTCTGGACATTCGATATAGCCGGTAATCTCGTATGTCTTGGGGTTGATGATGAAGATACGGTAGTCCCATATCTGCGTCACATAGGCTTTCTCATCCGACAGAAAATGGATATACCGGGGTGAGGTGAAACCTGTGATACGGCCCACTTCCTTGAAAGTATTGATGTCGATGGCGAAAATCACATGCGAGTTGTTCACCACGATCCAGCCTATACCGTCCCGGATAACCATAGACTGGGCCACATCGCCCAACTTGAACCCGTTGGCACGGTAAAACACTTCATTCTCCACTTCGCACGTGGCGGGATCGTAGTAGGAAAGCGTGGCATTGCTGTACTGGAAATTCCCCTCGTTGGTAATGAAAAGACCAGAGGCCGATACAGAGAAATCTTCCATCTCTCCGTAATCCCATTTCATGCAACTGCCGAAAACTGGCAGGCAGAAAAGAAAAAGGCAAATCCGTTGTATTGTTCTGCTCATTGTCATTCGGATAAAAAAGAGTACCCGAATCATTACGGGTACTCTGGTTAAGGTATAAGGTTTAATCCTGCTGCGTATATTGTTTGTCCTTCATATTTTGGAAGGTTGGGTTATACCCACATTTCGTCACGCTCCAACTTTCCCCCGTAATCATTCCGTTTTCTATAAACTTGCCGAAGAAAGTGTAGTCGGTAAATTTCGTCAAACCGTCAAAAACAACCCCATGCAAGGTCTCCAACTTCTCCATGGAAAGTGTTTCCTGAGAAAGAGAAGTCGCACTTTTTATCTGTAGCGTACCATCTATAGTCTGTAATTTATCACAAGTAATGCCTGTTGCTTTATTAACGAACAACCCTTCACCTCCTACGTGAAGCAATTCCGGAATATCCAGCGATTTACTTTGTAAAGATATTGCTAACGAACCCTCTCCCTCTTTATAATATACAGGAGAAGCTGAACAACAAACTTTGGATAGTAAGGGCAAGTTACAACTGGTAAAATTTCCAGATAAATAGAACTGTCCTCCCACTTCTTTCAAGACTGGCATTGTGATTGAAGCAAACATGGGTATTTGGATATATCCATATCCATCTATGATTTCCAAGTCGGGAAATTTGGCATTGCTTCGCATTTGGCCTGTCACATTTAGATTTCCATATACATGTTGAATTGTCGATATGGTATAATCGGTATTGTTGGTGGTTGGCTTACAAGTGAAGTCTTTGATATTCTTGAACGTGATTTCAGGGAACTTATTATTCGTGAGACTGGTGATGACAAAATTTACATTTGACAAATCTTCGGCTGTTTCAATTTTGGAGAGCTGCACCTTGTTTATAATTTCAATCTGGGGCGCTGTTTCTCCGAAGGTTTCAAATCGGGCGTTCGGCAACAGCAGTGTTCCGCTCACATCTTCAAGATAATCCAGCGTGATGCTTCCAAGTGTGGTGATCTTGCTCCAGTCGGGAAGTTGTTTGAGTGCCGTGAAATTCTTTATCTTTATCTGTCCCTTTATCGTTGTCAGTTTGTCCATTCCACCGAAAGCCTGAAGCACGTCATTTCGTTGGGGAACAAAACTACCGGTAGGAGGAGCTTCCATATTGGCTTCCATAATAATACTTCCGTTTACTGTTTCGATTTCCGGAAGGTTGATGGTTTCCAACATCACGGGGACGGTATGGAAATCAAGGCCACCGGTCTCTTTCAGCTTAAGGAAGCTCATGGAAGTCAGCTTGGCAAGATTGTTTACGGACAAGACCCCTCCGACACTTGTCAGTTCCGGTATTTCCAAAGACGCAATCGAACCGGCTGCTGTGTTCTCTTCATTGAGTCCTTGAAGATTCAGATCCTGACCTACAGTAGTCAGAACCGGAAACTCAAAACTCTGTAACGACGACGCATTGAACATCACGCTTCCTTCAATAGTTGCCAGTTTCTCGAATAGGACATACGTCACTTGGTCGTTATATACCGATATGTCTCCGGAGAGCGTTTCCAATGCTTTCATGGAAATCATGTGAAGTTCCGTAGCTTTCGAGGCGACATCGGTCGAACCTACCTGTAAACCTCCGGCAGAAACGATATTATCCAACCCTGTCAAGTCTGCACCGTTGTAACTGTTACGAATGACAATGTTGCCAGTAACCTCTTTCAAAGATGCCAATGCAGATATGTCAGTGATTTTTTCTGCCTCTTCCGCATCAGAGCCGATAATCAGGTTCCCTTTGACAACGGTTGTTTTGGTTGCGGCAAAAGAAGCTACCTCCTCGGTGGTCTTCAACTCCACATCTCCGTCAGATTCTATCTCGCTTTTCACGACCTTATAGGTATATTCGCGGGCATCTCCGTTATAGGATGTCACCCGGAAGGTTCGTTCGTTATCCCAGTCCGTTACCGTTTCAGGATCAGGTATGATTGTTGCAGAAGTTGTGTACTTGAATTCCACTTCGGCGTTGTTCAGCGATACCGTATAGGGAACGGTTATTGTTACTGTATTGTCCGTAATGTCGGCCGTGTACGATTTCCCGTCCACGGTCATCACGACCGATGTGATGAAATTTTCATCTGCATCTTCAGGTATAATTTCATCGTTTTTGTCACACGCTCCCAAAAAGAACAAGGATAGGAGCATGGGAAGAAAATAAATTTTCATACTTGTAATTTTTATTATTTGGTTAGATCCTCAAAAGAAAATACCTCCGTAGAAACTTCGCCCAGCCAGCCGCTTTTGGCCAGAACACCGCATTGTATTTTGATAAAGTCAATATATTGCAGATTGGCTTCCGTTCCATCGGCATGGATGGCATTGGAAATTTTGAAACCGTTCCTTTGTCCGCTTCCATCCACCGTACTGCCGCCTTCTATCTGGTCGTTTCCGAAATTATCCACGTACCCCCAGTCATAACTCTGATTATCCCAATAACCGGTTTGAGAATCTTGGGTGTTGCGGGCGGCCAGACAAGTGCCTGTCAGGGTATAACTGTTTTCCGAAATCCAAGCCGGATAATAATAGTCTTGTGTATGATAAGCGGACAGATAGTCTACCCAGCCGTTTCTACCGTCGGAACTGATCCATTGGACATCCATTTTTTTGCCTTCCGGACGGTAATAGGTCACTTCAAAATTCTGTATTGTTTCTTCCTTGCCTGCTTCAGATCCTTTCAGTTCGTACCACTCGTCATCCGGCAATCCGTTTCCGTTTATATCTTGCATGACCCATACGATACCCGGTTCGGAACTGCCGTCAAAGGCGTTCCCCTGAACACAGAAATCATATTGGTTACCCGAATTGGGAATACTGTGGTCGAAGCCGACGATGATATAACCCCCGAAAGAACCTAAAGAGACGTGCAGTTTGTCTTTCAAACGCTGTGTTGCCCATGCGACAGCCGCTTCAGGGGATGTTTCGTTGCCGGTCATACCGCCTATCGTGCTCGTCTCGTTGATAAATTGGCCGGGAGCTGGGGTATATTCATAGACTTTATTCCAGAGCTTGGAACTTCCCGAAGCCCGGAAGCCGTCTTGTTCCTTTTTGTCCACACAAACGACTTTTACGGTGGCAGTGACAGCCGTTTTCCCTTTGTCGATATTCCTGCTTATTTTTTCCGTCGGTGTGTCTTCCGACACAGTACAGGAGACGGTGTATTCTCCGGGTGCGGACGGCGTGAACTTGAACATGCGTTCCACTTCTCCTTCCATGACCTGACCGTCCACACTCCACTCAAAACGGGGATTGTCGAAATACTCCAACAACGGACGCAGGAAAACAGGACGGTCGGCAAAAGTGTACCTGTCCGTGGATGTTTGCAGGTAAGACGGGGTCGGGAATTTGACAACGTAGGGCATCGTTTCCACGACCTCTACGCTTACGTCTTTCGTTGTTGTCCCATCTATATTGGAAGCGTTGATTGTCACCGTATAAACACCGAGTTCTTTTTCATTGAAAGTATAAGTATTCTCGGTGGAAACGATTTTTCCTTCCCGTACCCATTCGATTTTGAACCCTTCGACATCCGAATGCTGAATATCGGGAGTAAATGTGTAATCGGTATTCCGGACGACTTTTAGCCCCTGCGAAGGTAGTGCCAGTGAGATGACCGGAGGGGTGAGTTCTTTCACTTCTACTTTCAGTTCCTCTTCGGCATAGCCTTCCGCATTGTCTACTCTTAGTTTGACATAAAAATCCCCGCATTCATTCCATGTACGTTGAAGAGACGGACCCGAAGAAACCAGCGTACCGTCTATCGTCCAAGCAAAAAGAGCATCTTCAACATTCTGGTATGTCGGGGCGATAGTCAATTCGTGATCGACCTTGACCGTGTAAATACCGGTCTCGCTGTCAAGTTCTATTATAGGTTGTCCTCCTACTTCTTCGGTAATGACTTCATCCTTGTTGCAGGAGGTGAACAGCATACAGGCAGAAATAATAAAATAGTGAAAACGATGCATGATGTGTGGATTTTAGAAAAATAACAGGGATACCCCCGACAGAAGGGATATCCTTGTATTCTTTTTATTGTATGGTGATATCATCAATACAGATATAAGCCGGAGTATTCAAACCGTATGCTCCCGAATCCGAACCCTCGAAGTTGAATTTCACACTTTGCACCCCTTCGGCATTGATTTCCCAATAATCCCATGTCGTGATAGGATCAACCTGTTGTTGGCCGTTACGATAATCGGCTAAAAGACGTTTGTAAGTGCGGATCAGACCGCCATTCGCATCATAACATTCCAGATTCACTTGGAAATACCCTTTCATCTCTTTCAGAGGAGTCGCTACCCCCGTAGAACCGAACTGATTACCATAAGTAATGACACCATAAGTGTATGAGGTGTTGCAGATCCACAGGCCGACCAATTTCCGGGGAACATTGAAATAAAATTCTGGTTTAGCCATCCATGCCTGATTGTAAGCATCCACATATCCGTAAACGACACCGAAATTGGAACCGCTGTGCCCGGCTTCCTTATTCTGTCCTTCCGCTTCCACCGCAGTGTTATAGACAGAACATTGGTTTAGATAAGAATACCACCAGTCTCCGGTATTTCCCGACTGATTGGAGCGGATGTTCCAGTCGGAAATTGTGGGAAAGTGCGATGCCGCCGCTGGAATACTCTGTGCTTCCACCTACAGTATTAAACATTGAAAGGAAGAGATATTCTTCCGGAGTATTGTCGTAAATGGTGGTTACTTGAGGATACCCTTGGTACGAATAAAGATTTTCTCCGGCCGAGGTAGGTCCTGCTAACATGCCGGGATCGAAATCATCGAAAGTGATAGTTAAAGTACCGTCCGAATTTGTCACAGCACGGGTTTGCGAAGTTCCGGAATCAACCGGGTCCATCAAAAAGTCATCGTCCGAGCTACAGCCAGAGAACAAGGCGGTTGCGGTAAATAGACAGGCACCTGCCAGAAAGCGTAATTTTCTTTTCATAGGTCACTCATTTTAATGTAAAACATATTATTAACAAACACAAAAAATTCCCGTTCGTGCGGACTTACACGAACGGGAATATGTCTGTCTTCAAATATTGAATGGCCGATGAGCTATTCCTTATTTGATTACGACCCGTATATCCCGCAGGTGTAAATCTCATTCCGGTCATGGCAGGTCTTCTGACTCGTCCCGGTCATCGTGCCTTCCCGGTATTACACCAGTGGCAAAAGTTCGATGTCCGTTTTTGTGGACTCACAGCAGCGGGTACTGTCCCGGATTTTCACCGGGTTCCCTTTTCATTCGGAAGGCGTAAACCTCCCGAAACCATTTCCCGACTGCAAAATTATCTATATTACATATCAATTCCAAATAATTCATAATATTTATAATAAAACACACAAAGCATGACAACCGTACTGTTTTAATTAGAGCATTCAAGTTTACGACAAACGAAGACGGTAATTATCATACACAATATCCATAAACCAACAAAACAGCTTGCCATTTTCCATAACAATGCGTTCTGGAATAGATAACTGTTAGCTGCAATTATGCAAGCAAAAAAAGCAGACAGAATAATGACTATTAATATCATGCACCAGAAATTAATCCTATAAATTTATGGAAAACAAGTAAGGGAATGGAAGTTCCGTTGCCGCATGGATGCAGGTGAAGGACCTTCTCTTTTAACGTTGGATACGCCAATGCACGCCAACGGAAGACTCTGATATTATCTGTTTGGAAAGGATATAGGATGTGCGTTACTTTGTCGCATATTCAGAATCTTAAAAAGAATTTTAGTATGGAACTGACAATTATTGAAACAAGCGCGTATTAGGAGTTGAGAAAGCTGGTCAGCACGCTGGTCGTACAGATGGGCGACTTCCAGAAAAAGATTGCCCCGCCTGCGCCGGACAAGTGAATGGATGCGCAGGACGTATGTGATGGACTTATGCCCAAACACTTTCTGAAGAGTTTCCAGCAGCATCCCCTTGAGTATGGCCAGAACGGCAAATGCGTGGCGTCCGATGTGCGGGGTGACCTCGCCCCGGAGTTGCATTTCCTGCCTATGATTCCAAGACTGAGCCGCATGGCATTGTATTCACCTACCGGAAAGACACATTCGGGGAGTCTTTCTTTTCATCCGTACCCCTATATTTTTCAATCAGTTCGATAGCAATGGGCAATAATTTTACGACATACGCCACTCCCGTTTTTATACGGTTGCCCATCAGCCATGTACCGCCGTCGGAGTCGGTATGGATATTATCGTATGTTATGGCTTTCAAGTCCACATAGGAAAGACCGGTGAAGCACATGAACAGGAACATGTCGCGCATGGCACGCTGGCGTTTGTATCTCGGTTCTATATGGATTATCCTTTGCAGTTCCTCTTCGGAAAGGAAAGAACGCCTCTTGTATTCGGGCATACACTCGAATGATGCGAACGGATGAACCCGTATCCAGCCTTTTTCCTGCGCGATATACATCAGCCACTTCAAGGTATTGACACGCCCGAAGACAGTGGAGTTTGCCAAAGCGCATGTACCGAGCATCCAGTTGTAGTAATCCTCGATGAATGATTTCTCAAGTTCTTCGATGACAATATCCTCTGCATTCTTCTTGCTTTTCATGAAAAGCAGGAGACTCTTGTAATCGGCAACCAGACCGCAGTAGGTGCTTTCGGCTTTCTCTATGCCGATTTTCTTTTTATACGGTTCCAGCTGTTCCCTGAAAAGGTTCATAAGGGTGTGGCATTCCTCTGAGAAGCCGACATAGCGGTTATAGACTTTCTTGGCTGTAACAAAACTGTCGTGGTCGCAGATGTACTGGTAGTGCCTGGTGATTTGCGCCTTGATATTGTCAAGCTCCTGATTGAGTGTACGGGCCTCCTCGGACTTGCCTTTGGCCCGGTTGGTTTTGACGTCCCACAAAGCGAGGGACACTTCTTTCTTACAACTGAAACCGGCTTGGGTTCCATTGATGGTGATACGGCCCATAATCGGTGTCTTTCCGTTTTTTACAGACTGTTTATTCTCAAAACACTTAGCTATACATGGTCTGCGATAAGCTAAGAGAGATTCCCCTTACACAAAAGCATGGCATCTCCTTGTCGTATCTCGCCTTTATACTTTTATGTATAGTAGTCTACCGGATCGAATGAACAAGACCTATCCCATACATAAACCAATTTAGA
>OATP01000904.1_pt1 | contig 14562 bp, 6 predicted proteins | sample 1495041 | NCBI WGS metagenome assembly OATP01 (sample SAMEA2579972, study PRJEB22360) | human gut metagenome | biome: human gut; feature: human-associated habitat; material: faeces | place: Denmark | collected 2008/2010 | reverse complement strand
ATTGACGCAAGGTAAATGGTTGGAAGCGGCTGAAATGGCTAAATTGGTCGTTGATCTATCAGGAGCCAAATTGCAAGATGATACCTATACGACATTGAATGATCGTTTTAGCGATCAATCAAATACAGAATGGTTGTGGGGATCGAATCCTTTGTTGCAGCAAGCTCCGAACTTGACTCACTTCCATGGATATATGTCGAATGAGATCATTTCGTATAATGGCAATACCCCTCGTGCGATTTATAATAAGTTATACGACAAGATCAGTGATACCGATGTGCGTAAAGGAATTTGGTTTCCGAGGGCGACCGATCCCAATACTCTTCCGCGACCGATCCGGGCGGAGTGTAACAGTAAAGCGTATGCTAATTATATGGCCAATAAGTTTATCGTATCGGATCCTACGACGAAAGGTGGCCGGGATGTTCCTTTCATGCGCTTGCCGGAGATGATGTTGATCATGGCGGAGGGATATGCACGTGCTGGGGAGCCAGGCAAAGCGGCTCAGGCTCTTTATCCGCTGGCAAGTCATCGGGATCCGGAGTATACATTGTCTACGAAAACGGGCGAAAACTTGATAGAAGAGGTGATGACTCAACGTCGCATAGAGCTTTGGGGGGAAGGTTTCCGTTGGTTCGACTTGAAACGTTTGAATATGGATTTGGACCGTGGACCGGCTCCTCGTCCTGAGGTTTTCCCGAATGGTTTGATTGAATATTGGAACAAAGACGCAATGCCTAAAGTGGTGGATCCAGAAGCTTCTAATTACAATATGTATGGTGATGGAACGGTGACGGGTAACGGGAACAGATATCGTCCGGCCGGACATAGGGATTGGCAATGGGCTATTCCTGATAAGGAGACTCAACTGAATCCGCTTTGCGAACCGAATCCATAAAGTAAATAAATAGTTATGAGAAGATTTTTTTTAATGTGCCTGTTGCCAATCTTCTTGGCGACAGGTGTTTTTGCTCAACCACAAGCGGATGAGTATCCTTATGATTTGACGTATTTCTTGCCGGAAGGTTCTCAGGTTTATGACCCTCAGGTTCCTACCCCGGAAAAAATCTTGGGATTCCAGCTTGGAGAACAACATGCCGGATGGGATCAAGTAGTGGAATATATGAGAACATTGGCGCGATGCAGCGACCGTGTCACGATTAGGGAGACGGGGCGTACCTATCAGCACCGTCCTTTTATAGAGGTCGTGTTTACTTCGGCCGAGAACCAAAAGAATATAGATCGACTGAAGGAGGAGCACTTAAAGTTGAGCGACGTGGCGAAATCGAGAAGCATAGTGATAGACGACATGCCTGTGATCGTAAGCTTGATTTATAGCATTCATGGAAATGAGGCATCGGGTGTGAACGCTTCGTTGGCTGTTGCCTATCATTTGGCGGCGGCACAAGGGCCTGAGATCGAGGAATTACTAGACCAAGAGATTGTCGTGATGACTCCCGGAGCCAATCCGGATGGAATCAATCGGTTTGCGTCGTGGGTGAATTCCTCTAGAAGTTTCACGAATGTTAGCGATATAAAATCACGTGAGTTTACCGAGCCTTGGCCTTCCAGTCGTACGAACCATTATTGGATCGATTGTAATCGCGACTTACTTATGGCACAACATCCCGAGGGGATCAATGGCTTAAATGGATATTTTGAATGGTTGCCCAATGTGGTCGTGGATCAACATGAGCAAGGGGCGTTACGTCCTTATTATTTCAGTCCGGGACATCCTAAGCGTACCCATCCGTTTACTCCCCAGCTTAATCAAGACTTGACAGCCGAGATTTCTTCTTATACGGCAAAGGCACTCGATCGGATTGGGACGACTTATTATTCGAAGGAGGGTTATGATGACTTCTATTACGGAAAAGGGGCTGCTTATGGAGATGCGCATGGATCCGTTTGCCTGCTATATGAGCAAGGTTCCACGCGCGGACATTTGCGTAATACCCCGAGCGGGGAATGGACCTTTGGCTGGACGATCCGGAATCAGGCATTAGCCTCTTGCGCTACGCTGGAAGCGGCCAAGGCGATGCGTACCCGTTTGCTGGCTTATCAGAAGGAATATTATGAACGTACGGCTTCTGAGGCGCGGAAGGAGGCGGTACAGGGCTATGTGTTCGATACACGCGGATCTAAGTCTGTCGCTTTTCATTTCTTGGAGAATATGGCCCGTCATCATATCGAGGTCTATCAGTTGGCGAAGGACTATCAAGCCGCAGGTAACAAGGAGTTCCAAAAAGGTTCAGCCTATGTCATTCCGGTGGCGCAAAAATACAGTACGATGGTTAAGGTGCTTATGGAGGATTGTTTAGAATATACGGATAGTACTTTCTATGATATCTCTACATGGACGTTCCCGCATGCGTTTAACTTGGAGTGTGCTCCGGTGAAGAGTGTCGCCGGATTGATGGGTGATCGGATTGAGCGAAATGATTTTCCGCAAGGACGGCTCATCGGCGGGGAAAGCCGGGTGGGGTATGTGTTTGAGAACCGGGAGTTTTATGCGCCTAAGGTTGTCTATGAGTTGCAGCGTAAGGGGATTCGGGTCAGTGCGACCAACCGTCCGTTCCAATTTAAGAACGAAGAGGGAGAATGGACGATGGGCTATGGTACCTACCAGGTATTGACGCATAATCAGCCGCTTCCTTCGGATGTGCTCTATGCGACATTGGATGAGTTGGCGAAAAATACGGGAGTGGATATCTATTCGGCCAACACGGGATTGATGGCTGATGTGGTTTTTGGCAGCCCGGCTTTTAAACCATTGGAGCAGCCGAAAGTGGCTATGTTGGTAGGACGTGGCGTAAGTATCCCGGAATCGGGTGAGATTTGGTTCTTGTTGGATAAGCGTTTTCAGATGCGTCCGGTATTGATAGAGAACCCGTCTTTGACAGGCAAGGACTTGAAGGCTTACAATGTTATCATTTTGGCTAATGGTGTTCCAAATCTAACTAAGGGTACCGAGACTGCCTTGAAGGAGTGGGTTGCTGCCGGAGGAGTGTTGATCGCTACCGGAAAGGCTAGCGCATGGGCTAGCAAACAAGGGCTTATCTCTTTAAAGACAAAGGAAACATTGCTTGAAAAGGCGGACAGCTTATCGGTTTATCGTTCTTTTGCGGATAAGGCGGAAGCAAAAGCCGGAAAGTTGATCAAAGGGGTAATTCTGAATTGTCATTTGGATAAGACGCATCCGCTAGCTTGGGGACTTGATCAAGATGAGATCGCTGTTATAAAAACGAATGATATCATTTTCCAGAAAGATAGGGATCCATATGTTTCGCCTTTATATTATACCAAAAAGCCCTTGTTGTCGGGATTCTTGTCGGCGGATAATGCGAACCTATTGAGAGAGGAGCCTGCTATAATGGTGAAACCTTATAGAAGCGGTAAGGTGATTGTTTTTGCTGATGATATGAATTTCCGTTCTTACTTCTTTGGAACTAGTAAGTTGTTCATGAATGCGTTGTTTTATAACAAATGTATGTAGTTGTCGGATGAGTACGCAACGAAATATATTGTGTCTCATGGCTCTTGTTTTATCAGGAGCCATGGAATTTGCCAATGCTTGCACGTCGGCTATCATTTCTGGCAAGGTAACACCTGACGGACGTCCGATTATGTGGAAAAATCGCGATGCGGAAAACTTGAAGAATTGTGTGCGGTCCCATTTATCTCGCTCGTTCCATAATCCTTTGATGGGTATCGACTTGAAAGATGGAAAACAAAATAAGCCAGAGACTTTCGGTTGGTTTGCGGAGCAGGATTTTATCGCTCGTAGAAGTACCTCTTGCGCTGTGGCTATTCAAGGTGTACGGCCGGACGAGGATGCTTCGTTCACTACGATGTGGACGGTTATCGGTTACCCACCGGTTACTCCTGCGGTTCCGGTTTGGTTGAAAGGCGCCGATAAGAAGTTGCCCAAGGCGTTAACTGTCGATCAAAATAAACATGCTCCGTTATGTGACGCGTCGAACATGCTTCGGGATAAGATTTACAGTTATCATCGGGGGACGAATACGGAAAGTTATTTCCATTGGGAATTACTTTTCAATCTAAGCGGCAATGGGTATATGCAGCAAACCGAGCGATTGGAGGAGGAGTTATTCGAACGTTTTTATTCCTCCATCGAAACGTGGCGGTCAAGGTCGGTAATTCCCGAGGAATTGGTTTTCAATTTGTATGATGATTGTGATGCATTCCTTGATGAGAAGACACTGAGGTGAGTATCCAAAATATTCCTTTTCGCTATTCGCTTTGTAAGGCATTTACGGGATTGCGGGATGCCGCCTTATAACTATGCCTGCTTACGGTCAGTAGCGTAACCATCAATACGATACCGCCGGACAGCAGGCATGTTCCTATGGATATGTCCACCCGATATACGAAATTCTCCAGCCAACAACTCAGCGAATACCACGTGATAGGAACGGCAATTGCGAAAGCGATCCCTACCCAGCCGATAAACCGACGATTTAATAGATACAAGATCTCCCCGGCCGTAGCCCCGTTTACCTTACGGATACCGATTTCTTTCGTACGCTGCTGGATGGCATAGAGAGCCATGCCGAATAATCCGAAGGCGGTTAGCAGGAGGCTGATGATCGAGTACATGATGAGCAAATGTGCCAGTTCGATCGTTTTTCGGTTAGATAACATAAATTCCTCGTATATATCTTGGTATTCGAAAGGTACGTTGGGATTGATCTTTTCCCATGTTTGTTGCAGTAACGTTAGAGCCTCGGCTCTATGCTCCTTTTTCAGTCGGACTTGGACGAGGTTATAGGGGGGAGTATGCGTTAGGTAGGTCAAGCTAGGGTAAACCTCTTGTCGTAAGGTTCCTGTATATAGATTCTCCACGATCCCTGCTATAATCGCTATCGGTTCTCCCTCCTTTTCCATCTTCCCGAATTCAGTGTCGTAAAGGCGGACAGGCTTACCCACGGGATTCTCGCCTTTGGGCACGAGCAAACGTGCGTATTGTTCGTTAATATAGACGGGTGTGCTGTATTGTTTTAGAGCCTCTCGCTCTGAGAGCCCTTGAAGAATGTTTATCTTCATAACCTTTAGGAAAGTACTATCACCTTCGTATTGGCCTAGCGTATAATTTAGTTCGTTTCCGTTTTCGTCTTTCAAGACCATTGTCCGCAAGTTGAACTGTATGATCCCGCTTCTCGAAAGGCACATCTCTTCTATGGAAGGATAACGCCGGATCTCTTCAGAGAAGGTCTGTATATGGTTCCCACTCCAGTCGGCTATTTCGATGAGGTCCCGGTAACGTTCACCGTTTGTCTGAGTGAGCGTTAGTTGCTGCCGTACGGTTAGCGTGGCGAATACCAGAGCTATTGAGATGGCGAATTGTAAGATGGAGAGCCCGCTTATGATTGTCCGCTTCCGGGTACCGGTGGTGAATGATTTATACTCGGAATGGGAAAGGGAGTTGATCTTATGGCTCATATATAATGAGGGGATAATGGATAGAGCTAGGATGAGTGCCACGATCACAGGTAAGACCTGTCCACTAAAGAAAAATCCCAAGGAGATACGTCCGGAAACGATCTGGTTGAAAGCCGGCAGGAAATCTAGTGTAAGTAACAAGGATAAAAAGAAAGCGATCAGCACGGTAAGGAAAGTATCCAAGAATAGCTGGCGATGGATTTGCCCAGCCGATGCTCCCATCACCTTCTGGGTGTAGATCATCCTTACTTGTTGCAAAATGCGGGAGAAACTTAGGTTGGCATAATTGAAACAGGCGATCACGAGGATTAGGATGGCTGAGAACAAACCAACGTACAGTAAGTCTTTCTGGTTTCGGTGGATATAGGGGATGTATTCTTGTGTATAGGTTTGCTCTTGGAAATAACTCTCTTGGAGGGTATAGAAATAATACTGTCCGGTTCCGTTGAAAGTAGGTACCTTATCATCCTTTAGTTTTTGAGTGAACGTATCAATGTTGAAGAGATCGTTTACCAGTAATAAGGTAGGGCCGCCATTGAATTGGGAGGTAGTACCTGCCAATGCGTTGAACTTCAAGAATGATTGAGGGTACTCTTTGATAACGGCGGCGACCTCGTAGGTAATCGTCTCGTTCTCATAAGTGTACTTTGCCGAAAAGGTTTTACCGATAGGATCCTCGTTCCCGAAGAATATCTTCGCTTGGTATTCGGTCAACGCAATTGCGTTTGGTTGGGTTAATGCCTTGTTTATATCTCCTGCCACTACCTTGTAAGGGAAAAAGCGAGGAAAGGAGGGATCTGCTCTGACGATCGAGATTGGGTCGAAGTGCTTTTCTCCTATCGTGATGGAGGCGGCATTCTCTATGTTCAGTCGTAAATAATCCTCAACTTCAGGGTATTGGTCTTTTAGCTGCACAGGGATCTTCCCTTTAATAAAAGATACTTTCTCTCCGGAGGTCAAGGGAGAGTCTTGTGCCATATAGATGATATGCGACTTATTGGGATTATGGGCTTCTATCCTAGATTCATAAATGACGTATGAGATCAGTAGGTTGGTACAAGTGATGCCTGCCGCCAGACTCAATAAGGAAATGACGGCGAACGTCTTGTTTCGCCACCAGCTACGGAATATAAGTTTTAGAGATATGGATTCCATGGTTTTATCTGTTTGTTGGTTCAAAGCTATCCGGTTGCGTGGAATATGGCAAATAAAATCGGAGGAAACGTTCGTAAAGGACTGGATTTGTCTAAATATTGGACACTGAGAGCCGGGAAAAGATCGTATCTTTGCGTGCGAAAAAAGAGGAGGCTTCATGCGTAACGCGAAGATTATAGTCGTAGATGACAATGAGGCGGTATTGAGAAGTCTGCGGACGATCCTGTCCCATGAGTTTAAGACGATCGTTACCGTATCATCTCCTGTTCTATTGCCTGCCCTTTTACGGAATGGAGATGTAGATATGGTTTTACTGGATATGAACTTCGGCGCTGGAAAGCAAAGCGGTGGGGAAGGGCTTTTCTGGTTGGATCGTATTTTGGAGCTTAAGAATCCTCCGGCCGTTATCTTGATAACCGCTTTTGGGGATATCGAGTTGGCTGTATCTTCCCTTAAAAGGGGAGCCTCGGACTTTATCGTGAAACCTTGGGATAACGAGAAACTTATTCAAACCCTTGTCCATGTGTGGGAACACCGTATGGAATCAAATACAGATAAGGCTTCATCTGTGGCCGAATCTCTTATTAATGCATTGCTAAAGAAATATACGGAGGCTTATGCGAAACCATTGCCTCGTCTGACAGCGGAGGCGGTCGATAAGTTATCCGATATGGCCGGACGGGGTGATTTGGCCTTGTTGCAGCAAATCGTCGAACGTACGGTCTTACTTGTGGATAAATGCCGTTTGGATGCCGATGATTTCTATGTGGAGGAGCTTGCAGAAGCCTCTCATCCTTGTACGTTGGAGGATATGGAGCGGCAGTTTATCGCCGAGGTATTGAAAGAAAAGAAAGGGAACCTGACGCTTGCGGCTCAACAATTGGATATTAGCCGCCAGACCCTTTATAATAAGATGCGGAAATACGGATTGTAGATTATAAGGAGAGTAGCTATGGTTAACCGGAGTTTATACTTGAAGATTATAGGAATCGTCTCCTTGATCGTGTTTCTCGCGTTACTTGGGTCCGTATTGTTGATAACCGGTACCTCTTACTTCTTATCCTTTGTATGTCTGTGTATTATCCTGTTGATAACTCTGTTACTAATCCGGTGGATGAACGGTATAAACCGTAAGATAGCTACCTTCTTTGAGTCGGTTCGTAATGGGGATACAGCTTTGCGGTACCCAGATAAAACGAATGATCCTTTTGTAAAGGATTTGTATATGAACCGGATTATCCTCCTATTCAGTCAAAACCAGAGTGAGATGGAAGAGAAGCGTTTATATTACGAGAGTATCTTGCGGGTACTGACGCATGAGATTCGTAATTCGATTACGCCAATCCGTTCCTTGTCTGCTGACCTATTGAAATATTCCGATACATATACTCCGGAGCAATTACGGGAGGGTTTGGAGGTTATTCATGGGCAAGCGCAAAATTTATCCGCCTTCTTGGATTCTTACCATCGTCTGACGCATCTCCCGGAGCCGGAAAGAACCGAGGTGTCTATAATCTTTTTATTTCGGAAGATGGAACGGTTGTTGTGTGCCGAGCCGGGTAGCGACCGTATTTGTTTCTCCTCTGCGGAAGCTTTAACGGTACGTGTGGACCAAAACTTGATCGTGTTGGCTCTGATTAATTTGATCCGTAACGCATTACAGGCGATAGAGGGGCAAGCGGATGGTATCGTCTCCGTAGAAGCCTTGAAGACAGATGGTAGGGTATATATAACTATAACAGACAATGGCCCCGGTATTTCTCCTGAACTATTGTCTGCTATCTTTACGCCTTTCTTCTCTACGAAGTCCGGTGGTAGCGGCATCGGCCTCAGTATCTCCCACCGCATAATGCGCTTGCATGGCGGCGATTTAACCGTTGATTCCTTACCCGGTGTCCGTACCGAGTTTCGTATGAAGCTGTAATTGTCTGATCAATACCCCAACTCAAACGGTTGCTCTACGGCAGGTACGCCCTCGGACATCCATTTAGGCATCTTCTGGTTCTTCAGGTAATGGTTGAAGAATTGGAACATGCGGCGTTGGAAGTCGATACGGTTCGCCATGTTCGTGGGCCAGTGCGGTTCGCCAGTATAGTTCAATAACCAGCAAGGTTTGCCTAGCCTCTTCATGGCAACGAAATACTCGATACCTTGGTACCAAGGCACATGGCCGTCGGCGTCGTTGTGCATGATCAATATCGGGGTCTGTACCTTATCCATCGTAAACAACGGGGAATTCTCCAGATAACGAAGCGGAGAACTCCATGGCGTAGCGGCCAGACGGCTTTGTGTATGCTCGTATTGGAAAGAGCGGGCCATACCCGATCCCCAGCGGATACCACCATATGCGCTGAACATATTTACGACAGGCCCCCCGGACTCGATAGCGGAGAATAGGTCTGTGCGAGTCGCCAGATAAGCCACTTGGTAACCACCCCAGCTATGTCCTTGCGCACCGATCGCTTTCTCGTCGATATATCCCTTGGCGATCATCATGGTGACACCCGGCATCAGGCAATTGTAACAGCTTTCTCCCGGATAACCATCTACATAGCGAATGTCCGGGTTGAAGATGATATATTCGTTGCTATTGTATAAATGATAATCGATCGTAGAACGATGCGGTTCCGGCATGCGGTAATTATATAAAGTCTCCGAATTCCGCTCGTAGAAGTTTACCATCATCGGGTACTTCTTGTTCGGATCAAAATTCGCCGGCTTATAAACGACACCTTCCAGTGGACGGCCGTCCAAGGAAATCCATGATACCAACTCGGCGGTACCCCAGATAAAACCTTCCTGCTGCTTGTCTCCATGTGTCAATTGCACGGATTTCTTGAACGCCAAGGTAGAATAGTGGATATCCGGATATTGCTGGAAGGTTTCCATCGTATAGATCACGTCGTCCGTATTCTTCGCCTTGTTGATAGATCGCAACATATAGTTGCCTGCCAGCAAGGTCTTCGGGGCTGCTGGAGCGGAGAGGCGTGCGTTATAGAATCCGTATCCTTTCGTGGTCTCGTTGAATCCTTTTAATAATTGCGGTTTTCCGAGGTCGATAAAGCGAGCCTCTTTATCCAGTTGTTCCAAGCGGTAGGACAGTTTCTCCTTCCTTCCGTTCACGGTCAGGTTGATCGGTGAGGTAGCTGCGGTCGGATCGAATTTCCAGATGTCGTAACGATCATAGATCAAGAGACTTTGATCGTTCGCGGTCCAGCCGGCGGCTCCATGCGCATAAGGATAATCAGGTACGTCGTTCTCCTCGTCCCAAGCCGGGAAACTCTCCGGGGTGGTTAGGCGATATTGCTTACCTTCCGCCAAGGCGATCGTGTACCAGCAACTATCCGTCTCGCCATACCAATACGCATATTTACCTTGTGGGGAGAGGCGGAAACGGCCATAATCCGCTTTGGCGATTTGCTTACGTTCTCCGTTATCCAGCGATACGGTATAATAGTCGCTGCGTGTGCGGGCCTCCCACATGGAAGACAAAGAATAGGGACGGGAAGTGGAAAGGAGCGCCAAGGCTGCGTCACCCTCGTTACCCAATTGGATATTCGGTAATTCCTCATTCGCCAATTGGAAGATAGAGCCGTTGCCCAGATTATAAACCGCTTGATAGCTTTTCTTTAAGTCTTTTTCCTTGTTATAATTCTGTACGGTATATTGTACGGGCTCATCCCAACTCCAAACCTGTACGTTCGGACGATTCTCGGCTAGTTGGGTCGTGTCTTTTTGCCTCGGCTCCGGTGAGGTACCGAAGAACAGACGGGAAGCAGATTTCGAGAATTGAAGCATCCCGTTCTCATTGATTACCCATTCAGCGGGGAAAGCCTTGTTTCCACGGGTGGCGATTTCTTTTGCGGGAGCGTTATGCTCGGATAACCATAAGCTTAACGCTTTGTAAGAAGAATCTTTGTCGGCGCAATATAAGAAAGCTAGCCGTTCCCCTTTCTCGTCGAACGTGGTTTGTTTGAATACGCCTTTTCCCTCTTTGATGAGCGCCGGACTTCCTTTCTCCGGGTTCAAGGTGAATATACCTGCTTCTCCTTCCGCTGCGCTCGTGTAATATAGCATACCGCTTTTCTTGGCGAATTGGAAATCCGTTACGGTCGGGAACTGGAAGGTCTTGCTTCCATCCAGCGAACGGACGTACAACGTGGAGTCCTTCCGGCCTCTTTGATAAGCGATCCAATCCGCTTCGTCCGCTAATTTGAAGGTTTTGAGGGAGTCTATCGTCTCCTTTTTACCGGCGACGGAATAGATTACCAAGGTGTTCATCGGCATCTTGTCCTCTTTCGTCTTCAATATTTTCAGGGAATCTACCGTGGACTTTCCGGGTGTTTGCGTGACAACCAGATAACCCGAGGAAGCGGAGAATGCGAACTTATCGGCCGGAGAAAAAGTGGCGGTCTCTTGCCCTTGGGCCGCATACAAATAAACGGTAGCGTCACCTTCCCAAGGTTCCATCTTGCAAGCTACCCATTTTCCGTTGTCCGAGATCTCCCGGTCCGTGATTCGTTGCCAAGTGATCAGGTCATCAACTGTTAGGCTTTTAGAGGCGTTTTGCGCGAAGGCTGGGGAAAGACTTCCCAGACATGCTACAAAAGCCAAGTACTTTAAGTGTCTCATCATGGTTATGTATTGATTTTAAAACAAAGATAATGGCTTTATCAGAATCTTTATTGCTTTTGACCGGAATTTGCTTCTGGAAAAACACGTACGTGTTTCCGAGAAAACATGTACGTGTTTTTTGTAAAAGTCGTACGTGTTTTCTGGACAAGGTAATGGCGTTTTTAATGTGTTGATTATCAGTGTTCTTTTTGAGCGTTCTAATGATCGCAGTTATAAGCAGCTTACAATGGGCATTATAAAGGTGTTACAATGCCTATTGTAAAGACCTTATAATGGGCATTGTGGTGATAGGAAATTCCTTTGGTCAACGGTAGGAAAAAAGGTTTGTAAGTGGTTAGTTATTCACTTCCCAAGCCGTAAGTTATCCACTAGGTATAGCCGTTAGTTATTCACTCGACAAGCCGTAAGTTATTCACTTCCGAGGCCCAAAACAGGGGAGTTTATATTGAATATGTTATTTATTGCAAGGAGATATTTTAGTACGCTATTATAATGTACGCATGTACATTATATTATATATATGAAAATGATTGGTGAAAACGATCGTTATAATTAGTCATTTGCAAAGGTACGCGTTTCTTTGACTTCTGCAACCCTTCCGAGCTATTTTTTTGTTCCCTTATTCGCTTTCTTATCAATAGGATAGCCTATCCTTTACGAAACAACCGATTCCGTAAACAAACCTCCCGTTTTCCCTCTTCAAAAACGCAAGATCTAAACGATGGTCTAGACTAGTCGTTTTGGTATGGCGAAGGATAATTAAAGAGTTGAGAGATATTTAATTAACACTATTATTAATATTTAAATTAGAGATTATGAACAAGAGAATTTCTACTATGTTTGCGTCGTTCTTGCTTATGGCAGGTGTGGCGTTTGCTGCGGATGGAACTACTTATTCTCAGAAAGAAGCTAAGCCAACAGAAGGCTTGAAAGTCTATTTGGGAAATGAAGAGGGTACATCTTTCTTGAAATCAGCGAAAGTGACGGACGCTGCTTATAAGTTTGCGAATACCGTTACAGAAAGCGAAGCTGGTGTCTTCACGGTTACAGGCGTAAAGACCGAGAATGGTAAATTGATGTTTAAACTGGTAGACGCTGCTGGAAAGGTGGTTTATGGTAAGGAAGGAACCACGTTTGTTGAGGCCGCTAGCGAGGATGATGTGAAGAAAGGTTATTGTTGGTTTACTTATGATGACAATAATACCGATGATAACTATAATGATGATAAAATTACATTAGGAGGTAAACCTTTGGCTTATGATATGGCTACTGCCGCAAATGTAGCAAAAATGCTTATCGCTAAAAAAGGAACAACCTCTAGTGATTTGAACAGCAATCTTTCCGGTAAGGGGTTCTCTTTTAAATTCCCGAACGCCGCTTCCGAGGCTGACGTGAATCCGTTTGGAGAGCAGATGTTCGCTATCGACGCTTCTACTGTTAATTCTACATTGGAGTTAGGTGAGACTGAGGTTTCCGGCGAGTGTTTCGTTGTAGCTAACGCCGCTGGTTTGAAGTTGGCTAAGGAGGGTGGTGTAACCGCAGATAACTTGAAAGCCGCTACTTTCATCGTATTGAACCCGAACGCTACTTTCGGTATCACGAGCTTGGATGCTGCTAAAGGTGAGGGTTTCGGTTTCACTACCGTAAAGGGCGAGAAACTGAACGCTACCAATGTTAAGAAAGACGGTAAGATCGCTTTCATGAACGCTATCTATGGTGTTTCTGAAGATGACTTGGCAAACAAGGCTGGTCAATATACGATCAAGATGACAGGTGTGAAGGTAACGAAGGGCACAGATGAGAACTTTGGTTCAGAGTTAACTGTTTATGTAGGAGCTTATTCCTTGACCACTGGTGGTTTGAAGACTTATATCACTACGAAGGGTTCCACTGATAAGCTTTCCTTGGCCCAGACTACAGGAAATACATGGGCAAAGGCTTCTGATCTGTTGAAGACTGACGGTGCCGCTATCTATAATATCTCCTCCACAGGAACAACCCCTGCCGATGGTGAAGAAGGTGAGTCTTTGTATGGTAAATATTTGGTTTCTACGTATGCGAAAACTGAAGAGGCTCGTGCTATCGCTTCTTTCTCTAACGAGGCTTTGGCTCCTGCTAAGGTTGACTTGAAGGCTCCTGTTGCACAATGGGTAATTGTAAGTATGCAGGGTTCCGGTGCTGTTACGTTTAAGAATCTTGAGACGAATGAAACGTTTAATGCTAATTTGTATAAGACAGACAAGGCTGGAATTTATCAAGCCGTAAAGACTTCGGTTGGTGATATTCCTGCCGAGAATATCAAATTAGTTGCCGTAAGCGCTAATGAAGGCTTCTTGACTCTTTCTGACGCTCAATTGAAGCAAAAGGCTCAGTTGGTATTTAATGGCGAGTCCTCTGTTGCCGTAGAGAAAGTGTATATGAGCTGTAATGCCGATGATTCTAAATTTGAGCCGGTAAGTGATGCCGCTAAGAGCTACGCTTGGAGCTTGGAGAAGGCAGAGGCTGTTAAAAACAATGTTGAGTACATCTATTTGAAGGATGACGAGGTGGCTAAGAAGAAAGCGGATATGTTGACTATTCAAGCTTACTATTTGGTTGACGATAAGAAGGGTTTGAATCATGAGGGTTCTGATTATAAGTTGGTTGATCATAACGATAAGAAAGCGGACAATCTTTCTCGCTTGGTATTCAAGAAGAACGTTGACGGCACTTATTCCGTAATCTGCTTGGATGAGGCTCTTGACGCTGACGAGGCTGCCGATAATTATATAGAAGTTGTCAAGGCTGACGCTAAAATGTTGAAAGTGGATGTGAATACTCCTAGCTTCGCTGAAGTTCCTGTTGGCTCGGAAAAGGCGGATTATGCGAAAGTAGTGGTAGATTTCTTCCAGATGGGTGCTAGCTTGGATGCTGTTCCGAGACATGCGACATTGGATAGTGAGGAAGGTTCAATCTCCTTGAAGGAAAACAAGAATGGTATCCTTGAGGGTATCATTGGCGCGGAGGGTTTGACTTTCTGGTTGGATACGGCGGATAGCAAGGCAGAGCTTCCTTCTTTCTATATCTCTAAAGGTATCGCTGAAGGTGACTCCGTTGCTCCGGTAAGAAATTTCTTGTATTTCGCTCAAGACTCATTACGTTATTGGAATGAGGCTCAAGCTAAGTTTACTTATGACGAGAACTATGGCTTGGAAGGTACTTATGGAGCTGAAGCTAATCAGAATACAGATGTTAAAGCCATTTTCCGTCCGGCTACTTTAGCAGGTGTTGATACGATCAATACAACTGTAAACGGAAAGAATGTGGTTG
>OATP01000889.1_pt1 | contig 14754 bp, 11 predicted proteins | sample 1495041 | NCBI WGS metagenome assembly OATP01 (sample SAMEA2579972, study PRJEB22360) | human gut metagenome | biome: human gut; feature: human-associated habitat; material: faeces | place: Denmark | collected 2008/2010 | reverse complement strand
AAGGCAGAAGGGGGCGACCTGAACAACGGTCGGGTTCACTGCCGTACAGGCAGCTTAGAAAATATGTCTCGTTCAACCACCCTTTATTGCCTTGTTCACTGCCGTACAGGCAGCTTAGAAATTGGAACCGTGTCAATAACTGCATTTTGAACAGTTCACTGCCGTACAGGCAGCTTAGAAAATTGGCCGCCGGACGACGTGACTGTCCAAAGTGTTCACTGCCGTACAGGCAGCTTAGAAAGCCTTTTGTGGTTCGTTTAATGCAATTGGTATGTTCACTGCCGCACAGGCAGCTTAGAAAATATAATCGTGCTAACTATTTTCAGTTTTTGGCATGGATTTTCATTTTTTTAACAGAACATCTAACTTAACTAGGTAAAATCCATTGTGAAAAGACAAAGCATTAAAGTTATTTAGCATTCGTTGTGCTTTTTATTTTCCATCAAAACAATTAATTAGCTAATTTCATTGATCATGGTTCAGTGATTTATTGTATTTTGTATGTAAATTGAAAAACACGACAAAGTAATTAAAATGAAACGAAAATGGTTGTGATAATAAAGATAAAAGTATACATATAACCCCAATAACCGATCTCCCTCCATCGTGGTACTTCTAGAGTGAAAAAATGGAGTAGCGCCAACAAGATCGTGCTTTAGGCTGTTTATTCTTCGGTGTTACCGAAATGTAATAAACAAACTCATAACAAAATGACGATTAAGTCATCAAATAGCCGGAATAGTGCGAACTTAGGTTTACGATGTGAGTTTTTTGTGAAAAAATTGTAGTTAGTTTTTAATCAGGGTAAAAATGTGAATAGTTTCCAGCTTTCGATAGTCCACCGGTTGCCGCAAAGCTACCGATGGTCATCAGGGCTCACCGGCGTGCAGGTCGAACCCATTTATTTGGAAAAGACGGCTGGCGTTGAGAATACGGACGTTAATAATAGTGCTATTGAGAGTAATAGTCTGATTGGCCTGAAGCTCCTGAGTGAAGAGGGAGAAGCTGCATGGCAAATCATGAAACGTCTGAATCAGTCTTTACAAGAGATGCAGGTAAACTGCTCTGTCGTTGAGCTTGACGGTGAACCTTGCCTATTTGTTCATCTTGAAGATGAAAGTGCGGCGATGTGCCGTTTGAAAAACGTCGGTGTGGCGATCGCCGAGCCGATTATCGCTCAGTATCCGTTCTGACTTCCTTGTTAGAACCGCATACCGGCACGCCTGTGTGGCTGCCGGTGCATGCAGGGATCTGCCTATCATTCCTGTCTTTCTTCGTTATCGTCCTGATGTTCACTGCTATGCAGGCAATCCCATATTCTTATCGCCGATTTATGTACAATAATTAACTGATATTATGAATTTCGTTTTCCAATATAGTTACATAATTGATTATTAAGGCATGTTGGTAGTTAATTGTGACTTAACTTAAAAATTATTTAAGTTTATCGTGATATTTTCAGTTAACGATTACAACGGCGTTAGCGATATGAACAATCACGACTTATCTCCTTCCGATTTGAAAACCATTCTGCACTCTAAGCGTTCGAACATCTATTACCTGCAATATTGCCGTGTTTTGGTCAATGGCGGCCGAGTGGAATATGTCACGGATGAGGGGCGCGAGTCGTTGTATTGGAATATCCCTATTGCGAATACCACCGTTGTGATGCTCGGTACGGGAACCTCGGTTACACAGGCGGCGATGCGGGAATTTGCTCGGGCTGGTGTGCTCGTTGGTTTTTGTGGTGGAGGCGGCACTCCGTTATTTGCCGCGAATGAAGTTGATGTGGATGTCTCATGGCTCACACCGCAAAGCGAATATCGCCCAACAGAATATCTGCAAAATTGGGTAAATTTTTGGTTTGATGATGAAAAACGTTTAGCCGCTGCAGTACGTTTTCAGCGAGTGCGAGCCGAGCAAATTCGGCAGCATTGGTTAGGAGGGCAGATGCAGCGAGAAGAGCGCTTCACATTAGATGATTCGCGCTTGCAGGCTTTGTTGCTGCGCTATGAACAAAATTTGGAAAAGTGCACTAACCACACTGAGTTGATGGTGCAAGAAGCGGTCATGACCAAAGCACTGTATAAACTGGCATCGGACTCTAGCGGCTATGGGCAGTTCACCAGAGCAAAGCGTGGCGGTGGTACCGATATGGCGAATCGCTTTCTCGATCATGGTAACTATTTGGCGTATGGTCTTGCCGCTGTAGCCGCTTGGGTAACGGGTTTACCGCATGGCTTGGCGGTGCTACATGGCAAAACGCGGCGCGGTGGATTGGTGTTTGATATTGCCGATTTAATCAAGGATGCTTTGGTATTGCCACAGGCTTTTATTGCTGCAATGGCGGGGGATGATGAACAAGAGTTTCGTCAGCGTTGTTTGAATGGTTTTCAGCGTAGTAATGCGTTGGATACGATGATTGAGACGTTGCAAGATACTGCACAGCATTTAGGGCAGAGTAAGTCATGAATATTCTGCTGATTTCCCAGTGCAGCAAAAACGCGCTGGTCACGTCACGTCGAATTCTTGATCAGTTTGCCGAACGCAAGGGTGATTGCACATGGCAAACTGCGATTACTCTGGAAGGGCTCAATACGCTGCGTCGTTTGCTGCGTAAAACCGCTAGACGCAATACTGCAGTGGCTTGTCACTGGATTAAAAGTGGTGGACAGACCGAGCTGTTGTGGATCGTGGGGAATTTACGTCGTTTCAATGCACAGGGGACGGTGCCAACTAACCGAACTTCGCGCGATATTCTTAAGAGCCAAGATGAAGACCTGTGGCATAGCGCAGAAGCGATTAGCTTACTGGCGGGTATTTCGGGGTTGTTCCATGATTTTGGCAAGGCAAATCAGCTATTTCAGCAGGGATTAACCGCGACTTCAGGTCGCCGATTCCAGCCCTATCGTCATGAATGGATATCGTTGCGTCTATTTCAGGCTTTTGTGGGTAAACAAACGGACACCGAATGGTTATGTTCGCTTGCTGAGGTGTCTTCCGCAAATGAAGATGAGATGTTGTCTCGCTTAGAACGCGATCCTCAGCCGGAAAACGCGAATATCTTCGCTTCGCTGCCACCACTGGCCCAAGCAGTTGCTTGGTTGATTGTTTCTCATCATCGCCTACCTGTTTACCCCCAGAATTCATCTAACACTACACGTAAGTATGAACCACAGTTCGTGGATAGCGCTTTGTGGCTGGAGACGCAGTTTGATTCAGTGTGGAACTCAACCAATCAGGACGCGGGAGATTGGACCGAGCAGGATTTACAACGCGTGTGGCGATTTCCGCATGGCACGCCGCTGCATAGCGATATTTGGTGCACCAAGGCACGCAAGTTTGCTCAACGCGCTTTGCAGTCTAGGTCACTCATTGCATATGGTCAGTTAACTAGCCGTTTTGCTGTGCATATCTCGCGGCTGGTTTTGATGCTGGCTGACCATGATTACTCTTCGCGACCAGCGACGTCTGGTTGGCAATCTCCTGAATACTCTGCTTGGGCGAATACCGATACAGACACCAAGGCGCTCAAGCAAAAATTGGATGAGCACAACGTTGGCGTGGGACAGAATGCGCTGTTGCTGGGGCGTTGCCTTCCTAAACTACGACAGACTTTACCTGCAATTACCCGTCATAAGGGCTTTAAACAACGCACTAGCCATGCTCGATTTCGTTGGCAGGATACGGCATTTGATACTGCCGCCGCGTTGCGTGAACGCTCGGTTCAGCAAGGGTTTTTTGGTATCAATATGGCATCGACCGGCTGCGGTAAGACGTTTGCTAATGCGCGGATCATGTATGCGTTAGCCGACGAAAAACAGGGCTGTCGGTTTTCTGTGGCGTTGGGATTACGAACGCTGACGCTGCAAACCGGCGATGCGCTGCGCGATAAACTTCAATTACAAAGCGACGATCTCGCCACGTTGATCGGCTCTTCGTCAGTACAACAGCTCCATCAATTATATCGTACGGTGCCGGCTAACGATGTGAGTAGCCAATCGGCAGAAACTTTTTTTGCTGAGCATCAATATGTTCGCTACGACGGCAGTCTCGACGATGGACGATTAAGTCACTGGTTGAAACAGGACAGCAAATTACACAAATTGATTAGCGCGCCGGTGCTGGTCAGCACTATCGACCATTTAATGCCAGCCTGCGAAGGCATTCGTGGTGGAAAGCAGATTGCTCCCATGCTGCGTTTACTTACCTCTGATCTGGTACTGGATGAGCCAGATGACTTTGATATTGCTGATTTACCGGCATTATGTCGATTAGTTAACTGGGCGGGTATGCTGGGTAGCCGAGTGTTGCTGTCTTCAGCCACGCTGCCGCCTGCGCTGATTCAGGCTTTATTTCGCGCTTATGAAGCGGGACGCGGGGAATATCAAAAATCGTGCGGTATACCGAATGCTCCGGTGAATATTTGCTGTGCATGGTTTGATGAAAATAATGCCGTCAGCGAAGATATTAGTGATGGATTGCGTTTTAAAGAGATCCACGAATCCTTTGTTTCTCAACGAATCGCTAAGCTCAAGCAAGTGACTCCGCTGCGTTATGCGGAGCTTATACCGCTCGAATCTCCGACCCGCAAAATAAGTGATGTCATGGCGAGCCTCACCGATGTTTTACACGCGTCGATGATGCAACTGCACCGCCAACACCATCAATTACACGAGAGTGGCAAGACGGTATCCGTTGGGTTGATCCGTATGGCCAATATTGATCCTTTGGTGGCAACCGCGCAGCGTCTATTTTCAACTTCGCCAGAGACCGATTGTCGTATCCATTATTGCGTGTATCACAGCCAGCATCCATTGGCGATGCGTTCGCATATCGAGCAACGTCTAGACGCCATGCTTACGCGCCATCAACCCGAGGCGCTATGGTCGGTCGCTGAGGTTCGTCATGCCCTTGAGCAATATCCTGAATCTCATCATTTATTTGTGTGTTAGGAACTTCGGTCACTGAAGTTGGAAGGGATTGGGATCTTGATTGGGCTATCGCTGAGCCCAGCTCAATGCGATCGTTGATTCAATTGGCTGGGCGTATCCAGCGCCATCGCCAACAACCGCCAAAAACGCCGAACCTACATATTCTAACCAAAAATATTAAATCTTTGCGCCAAAAGGACAGCGGCGTTGCGACTTACTGACGCCCTGGTTTTGAGTCTCAAAAATATCTGTTGGTTAGTCACGATTTGCGGGAGCTCCTTACCGAAGAACAGTACCAGCATATCGACGCCAGCGCGCGTATCCATCAACGAGCCGACGCGCCAAAGCGCCCCCCGTTTAATAACCTTGTCGATTTGGAACATTACCGACTCTCCCTAGAGTTATTAGGAAAGCAGAGCCCAGCGGCTCAGTGGTGGCGCGGCCACGTTGACTGGTGCGGTGAATCGCAGCGGCAGATGCCATTTCGGCAAACCACTAAACAGCAGGAGTGCGCGTTGCTGTTGGATGACGATGACAAACTGCGTTTTTACAACATTGATAGCGGCAGCTTTGGTTGGAAAGAGAGCGGTGAGTTTGACTATCCAGAGTTAACCATCGCGGACGGCGTAAGCGCTTGGATCCAAGCGTCTTATCCTGATGTCTACAACCATCTGGCAGACAAATTGGGTATGGAACTCGAAGAGGTCGGTCAAAAGTTTGGTGAGATATGCCTAAGCATCTACAGCGAAGACTCAGAGGCGTGGCGTTTTAATCCGGTATTTGGGGTGTTTCGAGCGTTTGAGTGATGAATTCAAAAATAAATAAGGAGCACAGCATGTCAGAAAACGGACTGACCTCTTTTATTGCGTCATTTATTGAAGGCCGAGGAACCAACAAGTTAGAGGCCTTTGATAAAGACGCACAAAAGAAACTCGCGGCGGTAAGTGAAGCAGAAAAAGGCGCGCTTGAAATTAGTTTGGCTGAAGAACGAAGGGCGCTGGAGCTGCGTTATGAAACTCGTCGCTGGTTAACCGATGCGGCGGCGCGAGCAGGGCAGATTAGCTTAGTGACCCACGCGGCTAAATACACTCACGGTGATTCTAAAAGTAGCAGCGTGCTGATACATGCGGAAAACAGTGAGTCGCCAGTTTATTTATCCAGTGCAACGCTGACTCAGCCAGCGATAGACGCCGTGGGCAACGCAGCCGTGCTGGATGTCGCCAAATTTTTGCAAACTGAATGTGACGGAGATTCTTTGGTAGCGAGTTTGCAACGCGGCGATTATTCAGCGCTGCAAGGTTTTGCTGAAAAAGCTGAACAACTCGCCCTTTGGGTGGAAGGCTTTCAACAGGCGTTAAGTAATAAATCGCCTTCCAGCCATAAATTAGCCAAGCAGGTCTATTTTCCGGTGGGTGATGGTAAATATCATCTGATTAGCCCGCTTTTTCCTTCATCTCTTGCCCATGCATTGCATCAGCGAATTGTTGATGCACGATTCAGTGACGAAACCAAAGTGGCTAATCAGGCCAGAAAGGAAGGGGAATGGCATGAGGCCCCCATTACTTACTATCTGAATACTGCCGTTATGAATGTAGGAGGCACCAAGCCGCAAAATATTTCCTATCTTAACAGCGTACGCGGTGGCCGTGTTTGGTTGCTTCCTTGTTCGCCGCCGCAGTTCAAGCCGATTGAAAAACCCCCGATACACCTGAAATCTATTTTTCAGAAGAGCGGCCCGTTTCATTTTGTGGCTAAGAATAATGCACACCAGCTACAGCAGTATCTGCGTAGCAAGTTGGATTGCGATAGCACGCTTGAAATCCGCGAGCGTCGTCAGGAGTTGGTGGAAGACATCATCGTGCAATTGTTTACGGTAGTAGAGGGTATTCAGCGTGAAGAGTGGCAGGGCTGGACATTAGATAAAAACTGCGAACTAAAACGTGCACAACAATTATGGCTTGATCCTTATCGTTGCCGCGTTGATGACGACTTTAAATTGGAACGTGAAGGCGGCGATTGGAAAAAAGCGGTCGCTGATGATTTTACTCTTTGGCTGAACCTACAGCTACACGACGAAGCGTTAGAGCTAGGTATGGTGGAGCGTATGGAATGGCGAACTCAGCCGTTGTTCAACAAGTACATTCGCGAGTTTGAATGGTCTCTGGCGGAGAAACTGTAATGGGCTACTTAATCGTTTTACGCCGAGTACGTGTGGAAAATGCTAACTGCGTTGCAGGGTTAACCTACGGTTTCCCAGCGATAACCCATTTTCTGGGATATACCCACGCGCTCTCACGCCGTATACAGCAAAGCCATAATCTTAGCCTTGACGGCTGCACCGTTATTTCTCATCACTTTCAGCATCATACGCACAGCTCGGGTTGGGATCATCAGTTTGCCTTAACGCGTAATCCATTAACTAAAGAAGCGAAAACGGCGGCGTTCAACGAGGAAGGGCGCATGCATATGACGGTTTCCTTGATGATTGAATGCAATGGCACCATCGCAAATGGTGATGAAGGATTGAATGCCCTAGCTCAGCATCTGCAAACACAGTGTCAAACGCTACGCTTGGCGGGAGGGATCATCACAGACATTGAAAAAGTGGAGGTGATGTCGTATCCGCTTAACGCGGATGCACTGCGGCGACTGATTTGTCAGCACCTTCCTAGCTTTGTCTTGCTGGATCGCTCCGCGCTGCTTGCCGCCCATTTGGCTGATTTACGTACAACCCAGCCAGAAGCCCAAATGCTTGATGCATGGCTGGATTTTGCTGCGTTAAAAAGAGCAGCGGTAAAAGATCCAGAGAGTGGAAAAGTAGAGTGGCGCTATTTACCTAAACCGGCGAAGCGCTATCTCGTTCCGCTATTAACAGGCTATCAGCGTATTTCTCCACTGTATGAACCGGGCGAAGTGAGTCACACCCGTGATACAGAAACCCCATTTTGTTTTGCCGAGGCGGTTTATGGCGTAGGGGAATGGCGCGGTTTACACCATTTCCATGATCTATCCAGTTTGATGTGGCGTTATCGCGTAACGGAACAGGGCTACTACTGCTGTGGTTCCCAAACGGCGGCATTGATTCAGCCCGATGAATCAACAGACGAAATTGAAGAAATTATCTACTAATTATAGACGGAGAGGGAATTTTCAATGGCTATTAAAACAGCATCTGTACTGGCATTCGAACGTAAGCTAGCAAACTCTGATGCACTCATGTTTGCAGGAAAATGGGATGATATTAACGGCGGAGTTTGGCAACCGATTCATATTCAAGAAAAAGCGGTGCGCGGTACGATTTCTAACCGCCTGAAAAATGCCATTGCCAGCGATCCTGCTAAATTAGATGCCGAGATCCAAAAAGCTAACCTGCACCGCGTTGACGTAGCCGCGTTGCCAATGGATGCCGATACGCTGAAAGTGACATTTACCCTGCGCGTATTAGGCCATTTATCAACGCCGTCAGTGTGTAACGATCGGGAATACCAAGTTGCGTTACAGGATGTGATTGAGGGGTATATCTCGGAGCATGGTTTTACCGAACTGGCTGCGCGCTATGCAGAAAACCTGGCTAATGGTCGTTTCCTGTGGCGCAACCGCGTTGGTGCTGAAGCTATTAAAGTGCATATCTCCTCAGGAGAGCAACGCTGGACGTTTGATGCACAACACTACAGTCTGCGTGAATTCTGCCAACCCGAAGGTGATTTGCAGGCGCTCGCGCAGGTGATTGAGAGTGGACTGCGTGGAGATGGCTTTGTTTTACTTACCGTTGAGGCGTTTGTTCAATTAGGTGCAGGGCAGGAAGTTTTCCCATCTCAAGAGCTTGTTTTAGATAGTAATAGTAAAAAAAGTAAGGTGCTATATCAGGTCAGCAATGTTGCAGCGATGCATTCGCAAAAAATCGGCAATGCGCTACGCACCATCGATACGTGGCATCCCATGGTCGATTCACTGGGCGCGATTGCCGTTGAGCCCTATGGTTCTGTCACTAGCCGTGGCGTTGCCTGCCGTCAGCCAAAAGAAAAAATGGATTTTTACACTCTACTGGATAAGTGGGTCACTAAGGGAGATAAGCCAGCGGTAGAACAACAGCATTATGTGATGGCTATATTGATCCGCGGTGGTGTCTTTGGTGAGAAAGAGTGATTAAGGGGCTGATATGAATTTTTATCAGGATATCCGCGTGCTTGAAGACCCTGAGTTCAGTGAGCCAATGCTAATGGCTGCGCTGTTTGCCAAGCTGCATCGTGTATTAGGTGCGCAAGCCAATGGCGCGGTTGGGGTAAGTTTTCCCCGTGCGGGGAAAATGCTAGGCGATACGCTGCGTTTACATGGTTCTCAAGACGCGTTGCAAGCGCTGCAAGCAACACCGTGGCTGAAAGGGCTGCGAGACTATACACAATGCAGCGACATTCAACGGATCCCTGAGAATGTGATGCATTGCACCGTGAGTCGAGTGCAGGTGAAAAGCAGTGCGGAACGACTGCGGCGCAGATCGGTTAAAAAAGGCTGGCTCACCGAGGAACAGGCGCGGGAGCAAATTCTGGATGCCAACGAGCAACGCACTTCACTGCCCTTTATTTCGTTGAAAAGCCTATCCACTGGACAAATGTTTCCGCTGTTTATCCGCCAAGGGAAAGCGCAGTCTCATCCTCAGACGGGAACCTTCAGTAGCTACGGCTTAAGCTCAACCGCCACTGTGCCGTGGTTTTAGTTTTGTTGGTTTTCAGCGCCCGCCTGAAACTAGACGGGCGCTTCAGCTAAAACCCTTTTTTATTGCTTGCTCGTAACTTATTGATTTTCAATAATCATGGATGATGCAAAATAAAAAGGGTTTTATAAAGAGTAACAGGCTATTGTTTTGATTTATAAAATCTTTCTCCAGTTATTCTACAGTTCACTGCCGTGCAGGCAGCTTAGAAAGCGTTTTCGTGCTGCTCCCACGCAGCCTGAGAGTTCACTGCCGTGCAGGCAGCTTAGAAACAACTACGCCCGCAGGTTGCTACATCTGCACTGTTCACTGCCGTGCAGGCAGCTTAGAAACTCTTCATCAGTGCAAACGATAAGGCTTGTTTGTTCACTGCCGTGCAGGCAGCTTAGAAAAATAAACGCATGACATTGCTAACCAAAGAGGGGTTCACTGCCGTGCAGGCAGCTTAGAAAGTGTTAGCGAGTGGCGATAAAAACGCCGGCTAGTTCACTGCCGTGCAGGCAGCTTAGAAAAGTTGTTTGCTGATAGCTCAACTACGGCGCTTGTTCACTGCCGTGCAGGCAGCTTAGAAATAGCAAGCCACGCCCGAGCAGAGCGCCAATGAGTTCACTGCCGTGCAGGCAGCTTAGAAAGGGGACTCCGATTGCACTTGTAACACCTTCAGGTTCACTGCCGTGCAGGCAGCTTAGAAATCCGCAAGTTCCACCTGCTATGGCTGCATTGATGTTCACTGCCGTGCAGGCAGCTTAGAAATAACGAACCTTTCGGCTTGATATCTATCAATTGTTCACTGCCGTGCAGGCAGCTTAGAAAAAGACCACCGCCAAGCAATGCCCCGATAAGAAGTTCACTGCCGTGCAGGCAGCTTAGAAATGTATATCGACCAGCATTAATAGCACCAATTCGTTCACTGCCGTGCAGGCAGCTTAGAAAAGACGGCAAATCAACAATAGAGTTACCTTTCTGTTCACTGCCGTGCAGGCAGCTTAGAAATATACAATTTAGAAGAAGGATTTGCTCAGGCAGTTCACTGCCGTGCAGGCAGCTTAGAAAATAGCTGAGCAACCAAACAGCGAGAAAGAGCTGTTCACTGCCGTGCAGGCAGCTTAGAAAAATGTTGTATGAGCCAAACTTTGTGCCGGCAAGTTCACTGCCGTGCAGGCAGCTTAGAAAAACCAGACCCCGAAAGGGAGCTCGGTGCTGTCGTTCACTGCCGTGCAGGCAGCTTAGAAAAGTATGTGAACAACTGACTGCTGATGGATTCCGTTCACTGCCGTGCAGGCAGCTTAGAAAAAACCACAAACGCGGCACACCATGCAGCTGCAGTTCACTGCCGTGCAGGCAGCTTAGAAAGAAAACCGAAACCGAACAGCGAAAAAAACCGAGTTCACTGCCGTGCAGGCAGCTTAGAAACATGAGTGTGGGTAGCCGTTGCGCGCTAATTTGTTCACTGCCGTGCAGGCAGCTTAGAAATCACAATTTACAAGAAAATTGCTCAATAGATCGTTCACTGCCGTACAGGCAGCTTAGAAACAACGGAAACCCGCCGCTATCGGCGTTTGTGGCAGTAAAAAAAACACGAAACCCCCGCCGCTATCGGGAGAGAGTAGTTAACTGCCGTACAGGCAGCTTAAAACGGGTTTGTCGTTTAGGCTACGAACTCACGGCCGTTCTTTTGCCGATTTAGCCTATCTCAGTCAGCAAAGGCTAATAGCTGGCGCGTGTAGTCTTGAGTTGGATTGGCAAAAACTTCAGCGCAGTTTCCGTGCTCAATCACTTTTCCGTTTCGCATCACCATCACCTGATGGCACAGTGACCGCACTACCTGCAAGTCATGGCTGATGAACAGGTAGCTGAGCTGGTGGCGTTGCTGAAGTGTTTTCAGCAGCGTTAAAATCTGTGCCTGCACGGAGCGATCGAGCGAAGAGGTCGGTTCGTCCAGTATCAATAACCGAGGTTCAAGAATTAATGCGCGGGCAATCGCAATACGCTGACGCTGACCGCCGGAGAACTCGGTGGGATAGCGATAACGAGTTTCTGGATCGAGCCCAACTTCGTTCATAGCGCTGATTACCCGCTCTTCCCGTTGCTGTTCGTTCAGCTTTTGGTGTACCTGCAAGCCCTCGGCGATGATTTGCAAAACGTTCAGCCGAGGGTTCAGCGCCGAATACGGATCTTGGAACACCACCTGAATCTGGCTGCGATACGGCTGAAGCTGCTTTAAATTCAGCAAATGTAGCGCAGTACCCTCAAACCAAATTTCGCCTAGCGCCGGAATGAGCCGCAAAAGAGCCAAACCAGTGGTGCTTTTCCCCGATCCTGATTCACCGACTAGCCCTAAGCTTTCCCCTCGTTGCAGCGTGAAGTTGAGACGATCGACGATATGGCTATAGCCAACGGTACGGCGCAGTATTCCCTGCCGAATGGGGAACCGGACGCTGAGATCTTTGACTTCCAACAGGATTTGCGCCGGTTGAGGCAGCGCCACCGGATCGCCAGAAGGGATGGCGTCGAGGAGCTGCTGAGTATACGGATGCTGCGGTGCTGAAAACAGCGCCTGACATTCACCGGTTTCAACGATTTCGCCATAGCGCATCACGGCTACGCGATCGGCCAAGCGCTTAACAATGTTGAGATTATGAGTGATGAACAACATCCCCATATTGAGTTCTTGCTTGAGTTCAGCCAGCAGTTCAAGGATCTGTGCCTGCACGGAAACATCTAGCGCCGTGGTTGGTTCATCGGCGATCAGCAGCTTAGGTCGAGTCAGAATAGCCATGGCAATCATGATGCGCTGTCTCTCCCCGCCGGAGAGTTGGTGGGGATAATCATTCAGGCGTTTCTCAGGCTGACGAATTCCCACGCGATCTAGGCAGCGGATAATCTCTGCGCGAGCCTGAGCACGGCGCATGCCTCGATGCAGCGATAGCACTTCAGCCAGTTGTTTTTCGATGCAGTGTAACGGGTTTAACGACACCATCGGTTCTTGGAAGATCATGGCAATTTCATTGCCGCGAATGCTGCGCAAAAAGGCTTCGTCTGCGTGCAGCAGCGATTGTCCGTTAAACAGAATATCGCCGCTGGGGTAGTGTGCCGGAGGCGAAGAGAGCAGGCGCAAAATCGAAAGCGCAGTGACGCTTTTTCCAGAACCAGATTCTCCGACCAGTGCGAGGGTTTCACCGGCGTTGATATCAAGCGATACCCCGTTAACCACCGGGCGAGTCACTTCGCCATGGCGAAAATGAATATGTAGATCGCGAATGCTAAGCAGAGGCGGCTGTGAGTGCGAGAGTGAAATTTCCGTCATATCAATTCACCTTCGAGGGATCGAAAGCGTCGCGTACCGCTTCGAATATAAATATCAGCAGCGACAACAGCGCCGCCAGAACCACAAACGCCGTGATGCCTAACCATGGTGCTTGCAGGTTGTTTTTCCCCTGCAGCAGCAAGCTTCCTAATGAGGGAGAACCGGTCGGTAACCCGAAACCCAAAAAATCGAGAGAGGTGAGGGTGGTGATAGCGCCGCATAGGATAAAGGGCAGGAAAGTGAGCGTTGCGACCATCGCGTTCGGCAGCATGTGGCGTAGCATGATCGTGCGATCGTCTACGCCCATCGCTCTGGCTGCGCGGATATAGTCAAAATTGCGCGTGCGGAGAAACTCGGCGCGTACCACGCCCACCAGACCCATCCAGCCGAAAATAACGGTAATCGCCAGTAGCCACCAAAAGTTTGGCTGCACCACGCTGGAAAGCAAAATAATCAGAAATAGCGTTGGCATACCGGACCACACTTCGATAAAACGTTGGCCGATTAAATCCACTTTTCCGCCGTAAAATCCTTGAGTCGCCCCCACGGTGATGCCAATGATGCTCGAGAGCACCGTGAGCATGAGACCAAACAGAATTGAAATCCTTAGGCCATATAATACCTGCGCTAGAATATCGTTGCCGTTTTCGTCGGTGCCGAGCCAATGTTGGCTAGACGGCGGAGAGGGGAACGGCACTTTGGTGGCGAAATTAATACTGTTATAGCTGTAGCGAATCGGAGCCCAAACCGCCCAGCCATGCTGTTCGATATTGCTACGGATCAGCGGGTCTTGATAATCGGTCGCCGTTTTAAAATCGCCGCCGAAAGTGGTTTCTGGGTAGTTGATTAAAAAAGGGGCATACCATTGCTGGTCGTAGCGCAACAGCAAGGGTTTATCATTAGCGATAAGCTCGGAACCAAGGCTCATGATAAACACGATCAGGAAAATCCATAGCGACCAATAGCCACGTCGGTTGGCCTTGAAGCGCTGCCAGCGAGCCTGATTTATTGGATTAAGCGTCATTAGTGGCGAGCCTCGAAGTCAATACGCGGATCGACCAGCGTGTAGGTAATATCGCTGATAATGTTCAGTAATAAACCAAGCAGCGTGAAGATGTACAGCGTGCCGAACATCACCGGATAGTCGCGCTGCAAAATGGCGTCGTAGCCCAGCAGCCCAAGGCCGTTAAGTGAAAACATCACTTCTATCAGGAGTGAACCGGTAAAAAACATGCTGATAAACGTCGCGGGAAAACCTGCAATCACCAGCAGCATGGCGTTACGGAACACATGCCGGTAGAGAATTTTCTGTTCGTCGAGGCCTTTGGCACGTGCAGTGACAACGTATTGTTTGCGGACTTCATCCAGAAATGAGTTTTTGGTTAGCATCGTCAGGCTGGCAAAGCCGCCAATGACGGTGGCGAGCACCGGCAGGGTGATATGCCAAAAGTAATCGGTGATTTTGCTGTACCACGGCAGCGAGCTAAAATTACTGGAAACCAGACCGCGTAGCGGAAACCAATCCCAATAGCTGCCGCCTGCAAACAGGACAATCAGCATGATGGCAAACAAAAATGCGGGGATGGCGTAGCCAATAATAATCAGCGTACTGCTCCATGTATCGAACCGTGAGCCGTTATGAACCGCTTTGCGGATACCCAACGGTATCGACACCAAATAAATGATCAGCGTGCTCCATAGCCCTAAAGAAACGGAGACCGGCAGGCTTTGCCCAACCAGTGACATAACGGAGCCGCCGCGAAACAGGCTATCGCCAAAATCGAAACGAACGTAGTTCCATA
>OATP01000884.1_pt1 | contig 14803 bp, 10 predicted proteins | sample 1495041 | NCBI WGS metagenome assembly OATP01 (sample SAMEA2579972, study PRJEB22360) | human gut metagenome | biome: human gut; feature: human-associated habitat; material: faeces | place: Denmark | collected 2008/2010 | reverse complement strand
TATCATATTATCAAAGAAATTGTTAACAGTAAGATTAATGATATTAACGTTATTAATAAATTAATAGAAATTTCTGTCAGACTGTCTGTCAATGATTCAGTATTAGGTCCAATTTGTTTGGGTCATATGTCTTTGGCTGCGTTAAGAAAATTAGGGATTGATTTAAGAAAAGTTGATAGTCGTTCAGCTATTTCTGATTACGATTGGGAATTAGTTGATAATTTTTATCACGAAAATGGATGGTGAGGAAATAGATCCTTATAAGAAACAGGAAAGTCAATTCAATTAATTCTATACGAACTAAAAAGAATACTTGATGAGGTTTACTTAGGAGATTTACCACTTTACCGTTTGGCTATCACTTCAAAAGTAGAAGAAAAAGGTAGTTTTTTACTAAGATTGAAAGAAATAGGAATAATAAAGTGATAATAAAATTAAAAAATAGGATTGAATACGAAGTTTCAAAAATTGCAAATTTAAAATTAGATGAATTTGGAATTTATTTTTCCGAACAACCTCCCTACTTTCCAGAGGGAATTTCTGTAATAGAGGATGGAAATGGAAGATATAATCTGGCTTTTACTGAACGAGGGGAAATAAGATCCGAGATTTCTAAATTAGATGATAATGAGGTAACTTATCAAATTTTAAAGATAATCATTAAAAACATTTCCTCACATACCATTGATAAAAAGGATGTAGACTTAATTGAAAAATTGATCAAAAATAATGAATTTGAAAAAGTTAGTCAATTGGTTGAGAAAATACAAGAGAATAGATATAGATATGAAAAGGAATTATTTGAAAAGATCAGTCCATTATATACTACATGGTACGAAAGAGAGCATGAATAATTAGTATAATTCCGATTGCTGAGTAAATGTGGATTGATGGAAGAAGCAAACTTTCAGATGATTATGTATCACCACTTAAGTAAGGAAGGTATAAAATGAAACCAACAAAACTAGAATGGGAAGACGTTAGTAAGTTTGAAGAAATAAAAGGTTATGGACAACATGTTTGGCGACATCATGAGAAATATTTTTTTGTTACAGATGAAGGAGGAGTAGCCGAACAGAGGGTAGTCTATGAATTACCATTAGAACTATTTCAACTATTAAAGTCTGGGGAAAAAACTCTTAAAGAAATTCATTTTAAACTAAAAAAAGATTGTTGGCCGCCGAACGTGACACAGGAAGAAGCTAATAGAAATTTCTTGAGGCAATATCCAGAAGCTTTAAGAGGAAATCCCAAAGCGCAATGCTTATTCACAAAGGCTGAACTGGAAGAAATATTACCCGAAGGGGCTGAAATTTTAGCGAGCAAAGATTAAAATAATTCTTTATATCTATGTTGGAATTGAAACAAATAAGAGTTTACAAATTAAGTATTGGTAAGCTCTTACTTTAATTCTCGTCTATAAGAATTCTGTAGAGAAAATCCAACAGAGCACTCACAATATCAATTATCCCTTCATGAACCGAAATATTCAGCCTGGATTACAAGGGGAACAAAAAGACGAATTAAAAAGTAGTGAGGACCATTTTGAGGTATTTTTGGAAAGAACAAACTAGGCCTTCTCTTAATGCAAGTACGAGAAGAGTTGAAAAACGCTAACCTGTAATCTCTCCTCTAGCTATTCCACCTATTTCATGCTAGAATAAAGAAAAACACATTTGGAGGCATTATGAATCAGACAGTGACTTATTTGCAGGAATTGACAGCCATTCCTTCACCGACCGGTTTTACACGGGAGATCGCAGACTACTTGGTCAAAACCATTGAAGGCTTTGGGTATGAAGTAACTCGGACTGCTAAGGGTGGGGTAAATGTGACCGTGCCTGGTGTGATCACAGACAAGCAACGCTACGTCACAGCCCATGTGGATACCTTGGGGGCTATTGTCCGCGCTGTGAAAGCAGATGGTCGCCTCAAGCTAGACCGTATCGGTGGTTTCCCTTGGAATATGATTGAAGGGGAAAATTGTACAGTCCATGTGGCTAATACCGGAAAGACCCATTCGGGGACAATTTTGGTCCATCAGACTTCTTGTCACGTCTACAAGGATGCGGGAACTGTCGAGCGGACCCAGGACAATATGGAAGTCCGTCTGGATGAAAAAGTAACCAATGAAAAAGAAACCCGTGCCCTTGGCATTGAAGTGGGTGATTTTGTCAGCTTTGATCCCCGGACCATTGTGACAGATACCGGTTTTATCAAATCTCGTCACTTGGATGACAAGGTGAGTGCAGCGATTCTCTTGAATCTTCTGCGCGTTTACAAGGAAGAGAATATTCAATTGCCAGTAACGACCACCTTTGCCTTTTCAGTCTTTGAAGAAGTGGGGCATGGTGCTAATTCTAGTATCCCGTCTGAAGTGGTAGAATACTTGGCAGTGGATATGGGGGCTATGGGAGATGACCAAGCGACGGATGAATACACGGTATCCATCTGTGTCAAAGACGCTTCAGGACCCTATCACTACGAATTCCGTCAGCATTTGGTAGCCTTGGCAAAAGCCCAAGAAATCCCTTATAAGTTGGATATCTATCCTTTCTATGGATCAGATGCCTCTGCAGCCATGAGCGCAGGAGCAGAAGTGAAACACGCTCTTCTCGGGGCAGGGATCGAATCTAGCCACTCATATGAGCGGACCCACTTGGATTCTGTAGTCGCAACAGAGAGCATGGTCGATGCCTACCTCAAGAGCGGCTTGGTAGATTAAAAATAACAACTATATTACGTAGTGGTTTAGACTGAAGAGAGAATTGTTTTAGAAACTTTCCTTAGGTGAGTACGGACGTTAGGTGAAATTATCCAGTGGATGATTTCAGCAATCCAGGAAGTTCCATGACTTAGTTTTGAACCTAAAGTTTCAAAACTCCCGAGTGCCTGAAACAAATGTGTTTCAGGCACCTATCTCACAGCGGAAAGTTTCATTATTCTTTTGTTTGGATCTAAAATCAATTATTTCAATTATTATAAATCGCTATGTCACTTGATTATAAAAGTATTTGATTTTATTCAGAACTGCTCTCCGGAGTAGTTTTTTTAAAAAACTAAAATTTTCTGAAAATTCCTTTTCTTCTGAAAATCTTTGTGGTATAATCTTAAAATAAACTTAAAATTTCTTAAGGAGTTTTACATGAAAAAAAGAAATGTCATTGCACTTGCGGGAGTTGCTCTCCTTTCAGCAGGTATCCTAGCGGCTTGTTCTGGTGGTTCGAAATCATCTAGCTCAAGCAACGGCCAAAAATTCTCATATGTTTATGAGACGGAGCCTGAAAACTTGAACTACTTGACTTCAAGTAAAGCAGCAACCCACGATATCACTGGAAACTTGATTGATGGTTTGTTTGAAAATGACAAATACGGTAACTTGATTCCATCTCTTGCAAAAGACTGGACAGTTTCTCAAGATGGCTTGACTTATACTTATAAACTTCGCGATGATGCTAAATGGTATGATTCAGAAGGCGAAGAGTATGCGGATGTCACCGCTAAAGATTTCGTCACAGGGATCAAATATGCGGCTGATAACAAATCAGAAATGCTCTACATCATCCAAGATTCTATCAAAGGCTTGAATGATTACGTCAGCGGTAAAAATAAAGATTTCTCATCTGTAGCAGTAAAAGCAGTTGATGATCATACCCTTCAAATCACTTTGAACCAACCAGAATCTTTCTGGAACTCTAAATTGACTCTTGGGATCACTTTCCCTGTCAACGAAAAATTCGTGAAATCAAAAGGGGATAAATTCGCCCAAGCAAGTGATACTAGCTCCCTTCTTTACAATGGTCCCTACATCTTGAAGAGCTTTACTTCAAAATCTTCTATCGAAATGACCAAGAATGAAAACTACTGGGACAAAGACAAGGTCTACATCTCAGATGTGAAATTGGAATTCTACGATGGACAAGATCAAAGCAAATTGGCCAAATCATTTGCGGACAATGGGCTTAGCTTGGCAAAACTTTTCCCAACTGGATCTGGTTACTCAGAGCAAGCTAAAGAATTTAAAGATGAAATCACTTACACTCCTCAAGATGCTGCTTCTTATGTCATTGGTACCAACATCGACCGTCAATCTTACAAACACACTGCTAAGAAGACCGATGAGGAAAAACAATCTACTAAGAAAGCCCTCTTGAACAAGGACTTCCGTCAAGCGATCAGCTTTGCCTTCAACCGTGAAGCTTATGCCGCCCAATTGAACGGAAAAGACGGAGCAAGTAAGATCATCCGTAACCTCTACATTCCACCAACATTTGTCCAAGCTGATGGCAAGACCTTTGGTGAAATGGTGAAAACACAATTGGATACCTACGGAGATGAGTGGAAATCTACTAAACTAGACGATGGCCAAAACGGTCTCTTCGATGCGAAGAAAGCGAAGGAAGAGTTTGCAAAAGCGAAAACTGCCTTGGAAGCAGAAGGTGTGAAATTCCCAATTCACATCGATATGCCTGTGGACCAAACGACTCCATCAAGAGTTCAACGGGTGCAATCTTTCAAACAATCAGTTGAAGAAGCACTTGGGAAAGAAAATGTCGTTATCGATATCCAAATGCTTTCCAAAGAAGACCTTCAAAATGTGACCCTCTTTGCGCCAAATGCGGCTGGCGAAGACTGGGATCTCTCTGATAATGTTGGATGGAGCCCTGACTACCAAGACCCATCAACTTACATGGATATCTTGAAAGCTTCATCTGGTGAAAATACTAAGACTTTCCTTGGATTTGACCCAAGTGAAAACAATGAAGCAGCTAAAAAAGTTGGTCTGTACGACTTTGAAAAGATGATCAAAGATGCTGGTGCAGAAACACAAGACGTCAACAAACGATATGAAAAATATTCGGCAGCGCAAGCTTGGTTGACTGATAGCGTCCTTGTTATGCCAACTTCTTCATCAACTGGACGTCCATTCTTGACTCGTATCGAACCATTCTCAGCTCCATTTGCATGGACTGGTGGTAAAGGAAAAGACCATGTGATCTACAAAGGAATGAAACTCCAAGATAAAGCTGTGACAACTGCTGACTACAACAAAGCCCTTGAAAAATGGCAAAAAGAACAAGCAGAGTCAAATAAAAAAGCACAAGAAGATCTTAAGAAACACGTTAAATAAGACTTCATATAAGAGAAAGAGGCTGGGCAACAACTGTCCAGCCTTTGATTTTTGATAAGAATAACTGCAAGACGCAGTGGTTGATTGCTCAAAGCACTGCTTTGAGGTGGTGGCTAGGAGTTGCGAAGCAAGTTTCCTAGGTATTTGTTCGCTTTTTAAGCTTCAAAGATGACCTAATGAGAGAAACAAAGTTTCCTTTATCCACAACCTTCAACAGTCTCCCAGACTGTTGAAGCTATGCGGGGGTGGGAAGATTGAAAAGGTTTGGGGAACCTTTTCAACTTTTTTTATTCTGCGGAGTTCTTTCCCACTCCCTTTTTATGCATTCGAAAAGGCTGAAATAGAGGATTTTACCCATTTTCCAACTAAAAAATCATCTGCTCATCTAATTTTCAGAAAAAGTATGAAAACAAACAAACCTTTTATTTAGGTGATTTTAAACTGTTTTACTAATTAAAATTTTGATATTTATCAAAATCAATAAATATCTATAAAACATATTAATTTAAATATTTATTAAATCTTCCTTGACTTCTTCTATTTTTCGGAGTAGAATAGGTGACAATATATTCATAGAAGGTAGAGGTAATCGTATGGTTAAAGATAAAATAATACTAGCTTATTCGGGTGGTTTGGATACGTCAGTGGCCATCACCTGGTTGAAGAAAGACTATGATGTCATCGCCGTCTGTATGGATGTCGGTGAGGGAAAAGATCTTAGTTTTATTCACGATAAGGCTTTGAAGGTCGGTGCGATTGAATCGCATGTGATTGATGTCAAAGACGAGTTTGCTGAAGACTATGTCTTGGTTGCGCTACAAGGACACACCTTCTACGAACAAAAATACCCTCTTGTGTCTGCTTTGAGCCGACCATTGATTTCGAAGAAATTAGTCGAAATTGCTCATCAAACGGGTGCCACCACCATTGCTCATGGCTGTACCGGAAAAGGGAATGACCAAGTTCGTTTTGAACTGTCGATTGCATCACTTGATCCAAACCTCAAGGTGATTGCCCCTGTTCGGGAGTGGAAGTGGTCACGTGAGGAAGAAATCAATTATGCCAAAGAAAATGGTGTGCCCATTCCAGCTGATTTAGATTCTCCTTATTCGGTGGACCAAAACCTTTGGGGGCGGGCTAATGAATGTGGTATTTTGGAAAACCCATGGAATCAAGCGCCAGAAGATGCCTATGATTTGACTGTAGCGCCAGAAAAGGCTCCAGATACGCCACTTTTTGTGGATATTGATTTCGAAGAAGGGGTTCCCGTGGCCTTGGATGGTAAGAAGATGAAATTGTCAGAGTTGATTCTGAAATTGAATGATCTGGCAGGTGCCCACGGAGTTGGTCGAATCGACCACGTTGAAAATCGGTTGGTAGGAATCAAATCACGTGAGATTTACGAATGTCCAGGTGCTATCACTCTTCTAGCTGCCCATAAAGATATTGAGGATTTGACCCAAGTCAGAGAATTAGCCCACTTTAAACCAATCATTGAAAATGAACTGTCAAACCTTATTTACAATGGTCTTTGGTTTAACCCTGCCACAGAGGCTCTAATTGCTTATCTGAAACAGACACAAAAAGTTGTTAATGGAACAGCCAAAGTGAAATTGTATAAAGGAACTGCTACAGTGGTAGCTCGGAAGTCTAACAATTCACTTTATGATGAAAATCTCGCAACTTACACGAGTGCAGATACCTTTGATCAAGATGCAGCAGTTGGCTTTATCAAACTCTGGGGCTTGCCATCGAAGGTGCATGCCGAAGTACAGGCACATCAGGAGAAATAGAAAGGATTGAGCATGACAAACCATAAATTATGGGGCGGACGCTTTGAAGCTGCTTTAGAAGATTGGGTAGAAGAATTTGGGGCTAGTATCGGTTTTGACTACCGGCTTGCTCCTTACGACCTAAAAGGTAGCTTGGCCCATGTCAAGATGCTAGGTCAGACTGGGATTCTTACCCAAGAGGAAGCCAAGGCTATTGAGGCAGGGCTTGAGACTTTGTTAGAACGTTATGAGGCTGGTGAATTACAGTTTGATGTGCAAAATGAGGATATCCATATGAATATGGAGGCTCTGTTGACCGAAGAGATTGGTCCAGTAGCAGGGAAACTGCATACAGCCCGTTCTCGAAACGATCAGGTAGCGACAGATATGCATCTCTATCTGAAGGATCAGTTGCAGCTGATTGATCAGAAGTTGTTGCATCTCCGTAAGGTTCTAGTGACACTGGCTGAAGAGAATGTTGAAACCATCATGCCTGGCTATACCCACTTGCAACACGCGCAACCCATCAGTTTTGCCCATCACCTTTTGGCCTACTACCAAATGTTTACCCGTGATAGTCAACGTTTTGCCTTTAATATGGAGCATACGGATCTTTCCCCACTTGGAGCGGCAGCTCTAGCTGGGACGACCTTCCCAATTGATCGCCAACTTTCAGCAGATTTGATGGGCTTTAAGGGGATTTACCACAATTCACTGGATGCTGTCAGTGATCGTGACTTTATCCTTGAGTTTTTATCCAATAGCAGTATCTTGATCATGCATCTCTCTCGCTTTTGCGAAGAGTTGATCAATTGGTGCAGTTATGAGTACGGATTTGTCAGCCTATCAGACACCTTTAGTACCGGATCTTCGATCATGCCACAAAAGAAAAATCCAGATATGGCTGAATTGATCAGAGGCAAGAGTGGACGGATCTATGGTCATCTGATGGGACTCTTGACCATTATGAAATCCTTGCCACTTGCCTATAATAAAGATTTGCAGGAAGACAAGGAAGGGATGTTTGATACGGTCGACACTATCCAGAAGTCCCTTGATATCATGGCAGGAATGCTATCTACGATGACCGTCAATAAGGATCGGATGCTAACGTCGACTCAAAAGGATTTTTCAAATGCGACAGAACTTGCTGATTATTTAGCCAAAAAGGGACTGCCTTTCCGAAAAGCGCATGAGATTGTCGGCAAATTGATCCTTGAATGTACTAAAACTGGACTTTATTTGCAGGATATTCCTTTGACGCGTTATCAGGAAGTTTCTCCATTAATTGAAGAAGATATTTACCTAGTTTTACAATCAGAGACTGCCGTTCAAAAACGAAATTCCCTTGGTGGAACAGGATTTGACCAGATTCGCTTGGAGCTCGAGAGAGCTAAAAGTGACTTGTCAAAGCACTAAGAAGGAGGAAAGCATCGCAAACACTTGCGGTGTTTTTTTACTTGAAGCCCCGTAGCAAATATTTCTAAAAAGGCCTCTTTTAGTGTAAAATATAAGTAGAAATACAGAATCAGTAGTCATTACTGAAAAAGGAGGAAATATGGCACACGTAATCACAGATGCAACTTTTGAACAGGAAACTAGCCAAGGCCTTGTCTTGATTGACTTTTGGGCAACTTGGTGTGGCCCATGTCGTATGCAAGCACCGATCTTGGATCAGTTGGCAGAAGAAGTCCATGAAGATGATTTGAAGATCTGTAAGTTGGATGTTGATGAAAATCCAAACACAGCTCGTCAATTCGGTATTATGTCGATCCCGACTCTTCTCTTTAAAAAAGACGGCCAAGTCGTCAAACAAGTGGCTGGTGTTCATACGAAAGCCCAATTAAAAGAAATCATTGCAGAATTGAGCTAAAAAGAAAACTCGTTTTCCAAACTGGAAAACGAGTTTTTTGATCCTGTTTACTTCTTTGTAAATCAGTAATGCCGGCCTTTTTTGTATACCAAAAAGAAAATAGAATTGCTATAAAACGAGTATAAAAAACTCTCCTAAGATCTATTAGATTTTAGGAGAGTTTCGTATTTTATTCTTATTCGCCCTCTGTATCTTGGGCTACCCAAACACTAACGGAGCGTTCTGCGACTGGGAATTCAGCAGTACCATCTTCCTGAACTTGCACGGTTTCATCACAGTTTCCTAAGGCGTCGTGGTAGGTGAGACCAGCGTATTCTGACCCGATCTCCATAGTCTTAGTGGTTGCTTGGCTATTTGAAAGCAAGCACGCAATTGGTGCAGATTCTTTAGTTCCAGAGCGTGTCCAACCGATGCAATTGGGATCATCGAAGTAGTCGGTTTGCTCACCATAGGCAAGATCCTTCCGGATCCACAAGAGACGATCGAGGACTTCTTGGAAAGATTCTTGAGCATGATCTCCCTCGATACCGTAGTAGTCCCCATAAAAGACACATGGCAAACCAGCTTCACGAAGCAAGATCAAGGCATAGGCAGCAGGTTTAAACCATTCCTCAATCGTAGATTCCAAGGCTTGCCCTCGTTGGGTGTCATGGTTGTCCACAAAGGTGACAGCCTCTTCAGAATGGTTCAAGGCCAGTGTACCATCAAAAATCGTTCGAAGGTCGTAATCTGAGCCTTCTTGTCCAGCCCGGAAGAGATTTTGGTGGAGAGCCACATCGACTAAATCGTACAAGTAATCAATGTTTTCCAAATATTCATCATTGGTTTCTTCATCAGCATTCCAAAACTCACCAAAGACGTAGAAATCTTCTCCATATTTTTTGGTGATATTGTGGATGAAATTCTTCATAAAGAAGGAGTCGATGTGTTTGACCGCATCCAGACGGAAGCCTTCAACACCAGTGGTTTCGATAAACCAGTCTGCCCACTGATCAAGATTTTCCACGACTTCAGGGTGCTTGAAATCAATATCAGCATACATGAGGTAGTCGTAGTTACCGTTTTCCTTGTCTACCAGATCTCCTTGAGCCCAACCTTTGTTGTCTCCCTGAATTTGGTAAATCCCATTCTTATTACGAGAAGCATCGTAGTCAGTACCGGTGAAGTGGTACCAATGCCATTGGAAATCATTGTATGTTCCATGGCGACCATCAAAAGTGAAGTTGGTCCATCCTTGAATGGTGAAGGGCTCAGTGAGAACCTTGTTTCGATCCATCGGATCGACCTCAACAACCTCGAATTCCTCTAAGCCATCAGCTGCAGCTTTATGGTTGAGAACGACATCGGCCATTGGTTGAATCCCAGCATCTTTGAGGGCTTGGATGGCTTGAAGATAATCTTCTTTGAAACCATATTTGGTGCGAACCGTTCCTTTTTGGTCAAACTCGCCCAAATCAAAGAGGTCATAGACCCCGTACCCAACGTCATTGTTAGAAGTAGCTTTAAAGGCAGGTGGCATCCAGACCTTGCGAATACCCAAGTCAGCTAAATGTTGGGCATCTTCAGCAAGACGCGTCCAGTGCTTGCCATCAGCGGGCAAATACCACTCAAAATATTGCATTAAGGTTTGATTTTCCATCGTTATTTCTTCTTTCATGTGAATGTCCTTATTTTACCAAAAATAGTTGGATGGGACAAACGTTTGCGCTGTAATGTAGAATAATATCTATTGAATAACGGAATAAATTCGTTATTTAATGATATAATAGGTGTATCACCTAGTTATTTTACGACCATATTCTATAAATTTATGATAATGGAGTATTCTTATGAACGTGAAACAAACGAATAGAGATTGCATCGAAACGATTTTTACTGAAGCCTTGGCTATTCCAAGCTTTACCAACACGGAGACAGAGCAAGGTATCGAAGCTTACCTAGATCAACGGATTGCCCAGATTCCTTATTTTAAGGAACATCCGGACCACTTTGGGCGCTATCAGGTACCACAGGATCACTTGCATCGGTCGGTCAATTGGGCCTTGGTCGATAAAGGCAAAAAAAAAACTCTTATCCTGTTTCACCACCATGATACAGTCGATCTTGAAGACTATGGAAATTTGTCGGAAATCGCGCTCGATTCTGATAAAGTAGCAGCAGCCTTGAAAATACTGGATCAGCGACCAGATATGCAGGCTGATATAGCATCTGGTCAATGGAAGTTTGGCAGGGGATCTTGCGATATGAAAGCAGCCCTAGCCCTTCAAATTGGGGTTCTAGAAGCCTATGCGGCAGATCCTTCAGGAGGTCAGGTCAATCTGCTCTATCTTTCTGTTGGAGACGAGGAATCCTATTCACGTGGGATGCGAGGAGCCCTAGGCTTACTCACTCATTTGCAGGAAGAATTTGACCTGGACTATGTATTAGCAGTGGATTCAGAACCCTTTGAATCGGATCTAGAAAATGAAAAAGTCCTTCACATTGGCACAGTCGGGAAGCTTATGCCGGTCGTTGTGGCGCAAGGTGTCTTGTCCCACATGAAGGAACCCCTTAAAGGGATCAATGCCTTGTCGCTCTTAGTAGCCATTGCAAGCCAGCTAGATCTTCATCCCGATCTGGCAGATCAGGCGCTGGGAGAAAGGTCTCCCCTTCCTTCTTGGTCCTATCTCCGTGATTTGAAGGAGCAGTACGATGTATCGACCGTGCTCTATGCGGCAGGCTATTTCAGTGTCTTGCATTTGAAGAAACCCCCTCAAGAACTCTTAGAGCGGATTGATGAGCTTAGTCAGGAGGCCTTGGATGCTTTCTACAAGAAGTATGAACACTTGCAGGATCAGGCTGGCCAAGACCATATAATTGCAAGGCCAAAAGTCATCACCTATCAAGAGCTAGAGGAACGATGCCAAGGCATAGAAGGCTACCAAGCCTTTAGGGAAGTTTCTAACCAAAAAGCGGAATACGATTTTCGTAATGGGATCAGCTACCAGAGCCTTGCAATCCAGCAAATCCAGCGACTCCTTGAGTTTCTCGGAGATAAGGATCCCATGGTGGTCATCGGTTTTGCGCCCCCCTATTATCCTTCCATGAATTGCCGCTTTTTGGACAATACGGAACTAAAGATCGAGTCCCTGATCGCAGATTACCGCCAGTATCTGGACCAAAGAGGTTATAGCTTGAAGGTCGAAGAATATTTTATGGGGATTAACGACACCAGCTATTGTGCCTTGGAAAAAGATGTGGCCTCTTATCAAGTCGTTCTAGATAGCCTCGCCACTCCGGCTCAAATTTATGATCTGGATCTAGATAAAATTGCTCAAATTCAGGTTCCAGCAGTCAATCTAGGCCCTTGGGGCAAAGAATTGCACAAGCGAGGAGAGCGAGTCTATAAAGAAGACTTTTTGGATACCATTCCAAACTATTTACTAGAATTGCTCTACCATTTCGATGATCTCTAATTACAATAGAAAACAAACACGATCCCAATGAGGATCGCACAAGGAGTTAGCATGATTACATTTCACGGAGTTACAAAAGATTATGACGGGCACATCGCCCTCAACCACTTGGACCTGACCATCGAAGATGGGCAAATTGTCGGCCTGATTGGCCACAATGGAGCCGGCAAGTCCACAACCATCAAGAGCCTGGTCAGTGTCATCACCCCAACCACTGGGACGATTGAAGTGGACGGTCAGGACCTCTATAGCCATCGGCTTGCGATCAAAAAGAAGATCGGTTACGTGGCGGATTCGCCGGATCTTTTCTTGCGTCTCACAGCCAATGAATTCTGGGAGTTGGTTGCGACTTCTTATGATATGAGTCAAAAAGACTGTGATCAACGCTTGGAAGAGCTTCTCCGGATCTTTGATTTTCAGAGCCACCGCTATGAAGTGATTGAATCCTTTTCACATGGGATGCGCCAGAAGGTCTTTGTCATTGCGGCCCTTTTGTCAGATCCAGATATCTGGGTCTTGGATGAACCGATGACCGGTTTGGATCCACAGGCCTCTTACGATTTAAAACAAATGATGCGCCAGCATGCGGATCGGGGCAAGACGGTTATTTTCTCTACCCACGTCTTAGAAGTAGCCGAACAACTCTGTGATAAAATTGCCATTCTCAAAAAAGGCAATCTCATTTTCTATGGGACGATCGAGGAATTAAAGAGCCAACACCCAGACCAAAGTCTGGAAAGTATCTATCTCAGTTTAGCGGGGCGGAAGGAAGAAGGTGGCGATCATGCGTCTTAAGATCATCCAACAGCTGGTCAATGTCAATATCATCTATGCCAGCCAGCCCGCTCAGATTGCCAGATTACGTGCCAAACAGGCCAAAAAACCGGACGTCAAACTCAATGTTGCCCGCAAATCGGTGCTCAACTATCTCACTTTAGGTTTTTTCTATTTCGTCTTGTTTGGCTTGCTCTTTAGTGTCTATGATTTTGTCAACCAACCAGCTTTCTTTGTCAATATGGTGGCCCTCTTTTCCTTGATGACCATTTCCCAAGGCTTTATGAGTTTTTACAATGTCTTTTATGAAAGCAAGGACCTGCAGTTTTATCGGCCTTATGCCTTTTCAGATGCGGAAGTCATTGCAGGAAAGAGTATCTCGGTCATCCTGACCCTCCTTATGGCGATCCTTCCCTTGATCAGCTATTTTTTGATCCTCCCTGTGCAAGCAGGTGGTTTCAATCCGTTAGGGATCCTACTAGGCCTCTTTTGTGCTTTGATTCTCTTAGCCGTTCTCTTTTTAGCGACGATCACCCTCTCCCATTTAATCACCAAGACTCTCTTTTTCAAAAAACACACGACTCTGATCTCCAACATCATGATCGGTATCGGTTCCCTCCTCAGTCTGGGCGCCTATCTTTATTTGAACTTAGTCCAAACCCATCGGGTGGAAGTGTCGTGTGGAGCGGATATTCCCATTCTTTTTCCACCTTTTGTTGCTTTCCATCAGTTTATCCTCCATCCTTTTGATGGGGGAGCGATCCTTGGCGTCTTGGGCTGGATCTCGGTGCTGTTGGTCTTGATCGGCCTTGTTCGCAAAATTGTCATCCCACAATTCTATGATGCAGCTCTTGCAGTTGCGACCAACCAAACCGTCAAAGAGCGCGTGAGAGCGATCCATGTGGGTCAGAAAGACTCCTTTAGACGATTTGTCATTCAGTATCATCGCAGACTCTTGCTTGATGGTACCCTCATGGTGCAAGTCCTCTTGATGATGAGCATTCTGCCTTATATTTTCTTACTTAGTGGAGCAGTAGGAGCATCCAAAAATATCGGAGGGATGAGTCCTTACTTGACGCCCCAGTACCTCGTCCCACTGGCTCTCGTTGCCTTCTTGATCGGTGTTTTCAATAGTTTTGGAGGCTTGACTAGTATCGGTATTTCCCTAGAGCGCGAAAATTTTGAGTACTTGAGATCCCTCCCTATTGATTTCAAACGATATCTCTTCATGAAGTTTTGGCTGCTCTATCTGGTGCAATCCATCCTTCCTGTCATTCTTTTGCTTGGCGTTTGTTTCTATTTTGGTGTGCATCCCTTGGCCATCCTTGCCATGTTGCTGATTTGGGTCGTAACCACCATTCCGATCTGTATTCGAGACTATGTCAAAGATTTTCAAAATTTTAGCACCAATTGGACCAATATCACAGAGTTGATGAGCCGTCATCGTGGGAATGCTGTCCTTCAATCTATTCTCTTGATTGTCTTTATCTTTGTGATGTTTCTCTTGATTATTGTCAGCTTCATTTGGACTTATCATTCTGTCAGCACCCCGCTGGCTGTGATCCTTTATAGTGTTCTGCTGCTAGTCGGAGTAGGAATCAGTTCTACCATCTACCGCAAAAAAATCCGTACTCTCTACCAAGAGATCGGAGAATAAAAAGAAAGAGTGGGACAGAAATCGGTCATTCGTTAGAATTCGATTTCGTCGTCCCACCTCCGCACAGTTGAGTAGGGCTGTAAAAGCTGATGAAATCAGCGTAGTAGAGCCCACTCAACCACTGCGTCTTGCTCGACAATC
>OATP01000876.1_pt1 | contig 14907 bp, 15 predicted proteins | sample 1495041 | NCBI WGS metagenome assembly OATP01 (sample SAMEA2579972, study PRJEB22360) | human gut metagenome | biome: human gut; feature: human-associated habitat; material: faeces | place: Denmark | collected 2008/2010 | reverse complement strand
GCAGGGGATACCAACCCATGATTGCAGGTGTTCGCTCTAGCAAAATATGGCAGGAAGAAAATCTCATTCATGTGCAGTTAAGCTTTGAAGAAGGGCTAGAAAGGGAGTATATCTACCATGTGGTTCCAGCGATTCAAAAAGAAAAGAGTTAAAGCGGGTGTCTTGCTGTATGCCCTCTTGATGGCGGCTGTTTTTAGCCTTTTACTCCAGTTTTATCTGCATCGCCAGGTTGCTGAAAGACGTATTCTCAAAAGTAGTGAGGAGCGTTTGCGTGCCTATGCCTTGGTGCAGTTGGCGATGGGTCAGGAAACCAAGGAGGAGAAAACAGCGGATATTCATTTGAAATCTGGGATGGTTCACCTCAAGCGGGATGCTGGTTTTCTTTATGCCAAGGCTGAGATCCATCAGGAAAGCTATGACTTTGTTTTGCCTGTAGGCGAAGAAAAAGAGAGCAAGAAAGAGAAGAAAGAGAAAAAGGAAAAAAAGTCCAAGAAAGAAAAAGCGATGCCAGATCCGCCTTCTGAAGAAACGTCAAGCGAGGAGAAGAAGCAAGCAGACAATAGCGAAAACGACTAATTTTTGGTATGATAGGGTGCGGAGGAAATCATGAATTTCGAAAAAATTGAACAAGCCTATACCTATCTATTAGAAAATGTCCAAAGCATTCAAAATGAGTTGGCAACGAGTTTTTATGATGCCTTGGTCGAACAAAATGCGATCTATCTGGATGGTGAGACAAGCCTGGAAGTCGTCAAAAACAATCACCAACGTTTAAAGGAGCTTCAATTAAGCAAGGAAGAATGGCGCAGGGCTTATCAGTTTCTCTTTATGAAGGCCGCACAGACCGAGCCCTTGCAAGCTAACCATCAGTTCACACCGGATGCAATTGGCTTTATCCTAACGTTTTTGATTGATCAATTGGCCAAAAGTGACCAAGTTGATGTTTTAGAAGTAGGGAGCGGAACGGGCAATCTCGCTGAGACCATTGTCAACAATAGTCGCCTGGAAATGAGTTATTTGGGATTGGAAGTGGATGATCTCTTGATCGATTTGTCTGCTAGTATTGCAGATGTTATGGCGTCGAGTGTGGCATTTGTCCAAGGAGATGCGGTGCGCCCTCAAGTCTTGAAAGAAAGTGACTTGATTGTAAGTGACCTTCCCATCGGCTACTATCCTGATGATGCAATTGCACAGCGTTACCAAGTGGCAAGCCCAGAAGGGCATACCTATGCCCATCACCTGATGATGGAACAAGCCTTGAAGTACTTGAAACCTCAAGGAGTGGCGATCTTTTTAGCGCCCAATAATCTTTTGACGAGCCCTCAGAGCGATCTCTTGAAGGCCTGGTTGAAAGAACATGCCCAACTACTAGCCATGATGACCTTGCCCGAATCCCTCTTTTCAAACCCAGCTTATGCTAAGACTATTTTTGTCTTTAAAAAGCAAGAAGAAGGACAGATACAACCATTTGCCTATCCATTTACAAATTTACAAGATCAAGATGAGATTGTTCGCTTTATGGAAAGTTTCCAAAACTGGTTACAGGATAGTGAAATTTGAGCAAAGATCTGTTATAATAGAGAATGTGAAAACGCTTGATGAGGTGAAAATATGTCGAAAACAATTTCAATTAATGCAGGGAGCTCCAGTTTAAAATGGCAATTGTACCAAATGCCAGAGGAAACCGTTCTTGCAAAGGGATTGATTGAACGAATTGGTTTGAAAGATTCTATTTCAACTGTTAAATTTGATGATCGTTCTGAAAAACAAGTATTGGATATTCATGACCATACACAAGCTGTAAAAATCTTGTTGGATGATTTGATTCGCTTTGATATTATCAAGTCATACGATGAGATTACAGGGGTTGGTCACCGTGTCGTTGCAGGTGGAGAGTATTTCAAAGATTCTGCTTTGGTAGATGACGAAGTTCTTCGAAAAGTGGAAGAATTGTCTTTGTTAGCACCGCTTCATAATCCTGCCAATGCTGCCGGCATTCGTGCCTTTAGAGAGATCTGTCCAAATATTACCAGTGTCGTAGTATTTGATACGTCCTTCCATACGACGATGCCAGAGAAGGCTTATCGCTATCCTCTTCCAACGAAATACTACACAGAAAACAAGGTTCGCAAATACGGTGCCCACGGGACCAGCCACCAGTATGTAGCTGGGGAAGCGGCAAAACTTCTTGGAAAACCATTGGAAGAATTGAAATTGATCACTTGCCATGTTGGAAATGGTGTATCTGTTACAGCGATTGATAAGGGAATTTCTGTCGATACTTCAATGGGCTTCACTCCTTTAGGTGGGGTCATGATGGGAACACGTACAGGAGATCTCGATCCAGCGATCATTGCTTATTTGATGGAGCACACAGAAGACTTCAATACGCCTGAAGATATCAGCCGGATCCTTAATCGTGAGTCAGGCCTTCTTGGGGTATCAGAATCTTCTAGCGATATGCGTGATATCCACACAGCAATGCACAATGGCGATGAAAAAGCTAAATTGGCTTATGATATCTTTATTGATCGCCTACAAAAATATATCGGTCAGTACTTGGCTGTCTTAAATGGTGCAGATGCTATTATCTTTACTGCTGGAATCGGTGAAAATGCAGTGAACGTTCGTTCGTCTATTATTAATGGAATCAGCTGGTTTGGTTGTAAGGTAGACCCTGAAAAGAACGTCTTTGGAGTAGTCGGTGACATTTCTACAGATGACTCTCGTATCAAAGTCTTAGTCATTCCAACAGATGAAGAATTAGTCATTGCGCGTGATGTGGAGCGGTTCAAAAATCAGTAGATCAAACGGATAGGAGAAGGTCGGAGGTGTAAGCCTCGGCCTTCTTTTGGTCCATCCTCCTTTGCTAGCTATAATTCTTTAACAAAGTTTGATGAGTCTGTACCCCCTTTCTATATGGTATATCCGGATCAAAAAACGTTTTTTCAAAAAGGTCGATACGAGTGTCCCTACTTGGCCGTCCTCAAAGAGAAAATTCTCCTTCATTTTCTTCATCGCATCAAGAGTTTTCTTCCATGATAAATTGTGATAAAATGGTAGGTACCAATGAGTTTTGATGGTGTTCCATCAGCTAGAGGCGAAGAAGAAATGAACCATCAACTGCAATCGGTCAGATGAGCTAACTCGGAGGTTTGGAACCCTTGTTCTGGCCTCTTTTTATATCGATACTCTCTGATTGCAAGGGAAAGGAGTTGGAAGATGACAAAATGGGTAGATAGGAAAGGACTAAGTGGGCAAGGAACGCTCCTTTGTGGCATTTTAAATGTCACTCCGGATTCTTTTTCAGATGGTGGGAAATACACCAAGCTTGATGCGGCTCTGCATCAAGCAAGAAAACTGATCCAAGAAGGAGCGCAGATCCTCGATATTGGAGGAGAATCAACCAGGCCAGGCAGTCATTATGTGGAGATCCAAGAAGAGGTTGACCGCGTGGTTCCGGTGATTGAAGCCATTCGGAAAGAAAGTGATGTCTTGATCTCAGTGGATACTTGGAAGTCCCAGGTAGCGACTGCGGCGCTGGAAGCTGGAGCTGATATTGTCAATGATATCACTGGTTTTCTTGGAGATCCAAAGATGGCCACTGTTGTGGCAGAGCATGAAGCCAGTGCGGTTCTTATGTTTAATCCAGTGATGGCAAGGCCAGATCATCCAAGTTCCACAATTTTTCCAACTTTTGGTTTTGAACCAGCTTTTACAGAAGCAGAGCTTCAAACAATGGCGCAAGAACCGATTCAAGACGTGATGTGGACCTTCTTTGACCGTTCGCTTGCGCTAGCAAAAGAAGCCAGTGTCCAGATGGACCGGATCATGCTAGATCCTGGGATTGGATTTGGTTTGACCAAGCGCGAGAACTTGCTCTTGTTGCAAGAGCTTGAAACCATCCACCAAAAAGGTTATCCGATCTTTCTAGGGGTCTCCCGCAAACGCTTTGTGGTCAATATTATTGAAGAAGCTGGATTTGAGACAGATCCTGCAACAGAGACTGGCTTTTGGAATCGGGACCTGGCTTCGAGCCATTTGACGAGTATTGCAGCTAGTCAAGGGGTCGAAGTGGTGCGGGTGCATGACATTCCCCTTCACAAGATGGCAGCCAGTTTAGGACAAGCTATTTTCCAAGCCCAAGAGGCAGCAGATACCAATTTAAAACAATACAAGTAAATGAAGACAAAAGAACATCAGTTGGATCTTCGTTGGCTAGAAGCCTATCGATCTCAAGATCCACATTTTGGCTTGGAGCGCATGGAAGCTCTCTTGGCTTTGAGAGGAAATCCTCACCTAGACTGTCGGGTCATTCATGTTGCGGGGACCAATGGCAAGGGCTCTACTATTGCTACCTTATCCCAACTTTTGAGGCAGGCAGGCTTGCGCATCGGAGTCTTTACCTCTCCTTATCTGATCCACTACAATGACCAGATCACCATTAATGGCGAAGCCATTTCCGATCAAGACTTGCAAACCTATCTGGATAGCTATCACCAACTATTAAAAGCTGAACAATCATCGACCATCTTTCAAGGTTTGACGGAATTTGAAGTGATGACAGCCATCGCCTATGATTATTTTGCTCATGAGGAGCTGGATTATGTGATTATGGAAGTCGGTATGGGCGGACGATTAGACAGCACCAATGTCTGCCAGCCCGTTCTGACTGCGATCACATCGATTGGCTTGGACCACGTCGCCCTTTTGGGGCCGGATCTGGCTTCCATTGCCCGTGAAAAGGCTGGTATTATCAAGCCTAAAATTCCTCTGGTTCTAGGGAAATTAGAGCCTGAAGCCAGCCAAGTGATTGAAGGCATTGCACTTCAAAAGAAGGCCCCGATAACGGCCTATGATAAGGATTACCAAGTTGAGCTAGAAGCCTCTCGTCTATCAGGCCAATCCTTTTCTTATTACAGTTCCAAAAGAGAAAAAGCCTCCTATCAAGTGGCACTTTTAGGTCATCACCAGGCCAGAAATGCAGCCCTTGCGATCAGTATTTGTGATGAGCTTTTTGAAAGAGAAGGGCGTGGACTCTTGTCAAAAGAATTGGTGGATGAGGCCCTGCGTCAAGTTGTCTGGCCGGGTCGGATGGAAGTGATCTCTCAAAAGCCCATGATCCTGCTAGATGGGGCCCATAACCCCCATGCTGTTGCGCCTTTGATCGCAAGTCTTCGAGAACTGTTCCCGAGTCAAAAAAAGACCATTCTTTTTACCTGCATCCGGACCAAAGCCTTGGAAGAGATGCTGGAGCAGTGGCAGAAACTGGAAAATAGTCGCTTGGTTCTCACGACCTTTGACGATCCAAGAGCCTATTCTCAAGATAAAATGACAGCTGTTGCTAACAAGCACCAGCTTGAGGAAGTGGACTGGCGAGAATTTCTACAAAACTGGCAAGCTGGAGATGATGAGCACCTCGTTGTAACGGGATCGCTCTACTTTCTCAGCCAAGTACGACCTTATTTATTAAAAACAGAAAAATCCAACTAGGAGATGATATGGATACAAAGAAAATTGAAGAAGCAGTGAAAATGATCATCGAAGCAGTCGGTGAAGATGAGAACCGTGAGGGACTCCTGGAAACTCCGACCCGCATCGCAAAGATGTACCAAGAGATCTTTTCAGGTTTGGGACAAACGGCAGAAGAGCACTTGTCAAAATCATTTGAAATCATTGATAACAATATGGTGGTTGAAAAGGATATTTTCTTCCATTCCATGTGTGAGCATCACTTTTTGCCATTTTATGGAAAAGTGCACATTGCCTACATTCCAAATGGCCGTGTGGCTGGGCTTTCAAAACTAGCTCGGACAGTTGAAGTTTATGCTAAAAAGCCACAGATTCAAGAACGTTTGACGGTCGAGATCGCTGATGCCTTGATGGACTATCTGGGAGCACAGGGAGCACTGGTCTGGGTAGAAGCAGAGCATATGTGTATGAACATGCGTGGTGTCCGTAAACCTGGGACTGCTACAGTGACAACGGCTGCGCGTGGACTGTTTGCGACAGATAAAGATTTAAAAAATGAAGCCTATAAACTCATGGGCCACTAATGGCTGGCTATAAGAGGTGAAGAGAGTGGATCAATTACGGATCAAGGACTTAGAGGTATACGCCTATCATGGTGTTTTTCCGGCAGAAAAAGAATTGGGACAACGCTTTGTCTTGGATGTTTGGGTGGATTATGAAATGACCCGAGCTGCTCGTACAGGTGATTTGGAAGCTTCGATCCATTATGGAATCTTAGCGGAACAGTTGACCGAGTGGATGCAGGCTGAAAAGATTGATTTGATTGAAACGGTTGCCTTTCAATTGGTTCAAAAGATTTTCGAAAACTATGACTTTGTGAAAAAAGTCCGTTTGGAGTTGAAAAAACCGTGGGCACCAGTTCCTTTGCCTTTAGAGACTTGTTCGGTGATGATTGAACGGGAGAAAAAACGGGCTTTTATAGGTCTTGGGACCAATATGGGAGACAAAACTCTTCAGCTAGATACTGCGCTAGAAAAGATGAAGGATCGAGGGATTCGTATCCTGCAGACTTCTACAAGGATTGAAACAGAACCTTGGGGTGGTGTAGAGCAGGACGCCTTTTTGAATCAGGTGGCAGAGGTCGAAACCTGGATGACCCCGCAGGATTTACTAGAGACCTTACTTGCAATCGAGCAGGAAATGGGTCGTGTCCGTGAGATCAAGTGGGGGCCACGTGTGATCGACTTAGATCTGCTGTATATGGAGGACACCATTTGTTACAGCCCGAGCTTGATCTTGCCGCATCCTTATGTGGCAGAGCGCGCCTTTGTCCTAGAATCTTTGAACGAAATTGCCCCTCATTTTGTGGATCCTGTTCAAAGAAAGCCCATTCGCCAATTATGGGATGCTGTCAAATAGTCTCTCTTCTTTGCATCAAAAAAACAATCCCTGTTCGAGGGATTGTTCAAATTGAAGACAAAGACTTCTTAAAAAACTTTCCTTAGGTGAGTACGGACGTCTGCGAACTTCTACGAAGTGCCAAGACTAATGATTGAGCCTGTGGTCTCAATCATTCCGAGTGCCTGAAACTGAGTCGTTTCAGGCACTTTTCTCACGGCGGAAAGTTTCAGAATATGATTGAATAACTATAACGAGTATAATTTTTAAAGAATTGATTAGATTTTATTAAAGATTCGTCTATATACACTCTCAACAATCCCTGTTCGAGGGATTGTTTTTGTTTGTCTTGCTTTATTTACGATACAAGCGATCGTACTGGTAGACAGGGTCCATGGTGACGTGGATACCGAGCTTGCGTAGGACATTCTTGTCTTCGTCTGTCAGCATAACGGTTGAATGGGCTTCGCTGCCTTTCAACTTGCCTAATTCTTGCATAGCAAGCTTAGCGTCTTCATTGCTCATGGCCGTAATAGCAAGGGCAATGAGGATCTCGTTCGAGTGAAGGCGAGGGTTGCGGCTGCCTAAATGATTGATCTTCAAGCCTTGGATCGGTTGTACGTACTCTGGCTCGATCAACTTAGTTTCTTTGTCAATGTGAGCTAATTTCTTAATGGCATTGATCAAGAGGGCTGCAGTTGGACCAAAGAGATCAGATGTTTTTCCGGTGACCATCTCGCCATTTGGCAATTCAAGGGCCAAGGCTGGTTCGCCTGTTTCTTCTTCTTTCTGACGGGCAAGGACGGTCACTTTCCGATCATTTGGTGTAATGCCCAAATCATTCATCAAGAGCTCAATCTTTTTCACAGCCCCTTCACTGACACGTTCTGCCTTGACATCCAAGATGGTTTGGTAATAGCGACGGATGATTTCTTGTTGGGAAGCTTCAATCGCAGCATCATTATCCACAATGGCAAAGCCAACCATGTTGACACCCATGTCTGTCGGAGAAGCGTAAGGGGAGGTTCCCAAGATCCGTTCCAACATGCGCTTCAAGACAGGGAAGATTTCGATATCGCGGTTGTAGTTGACCGTTGTTTCCCCGTAGGTTTGGAGGTGGAAGGGATCGATCATATTGACATCGTCTAGATCGGCAGTCGCTGCTTCATAGGCCAAGTTGACTGGGTGGTGCAAGGGAAGGTTCCATACTGGGAAGGTTTCAAACTTAGCATAACCAGATTTGATGCCATTCAATTGGTCATGGTACATATTGGACATACAAGTTGCGAGCTTACCAGAACCAGGTCCAGGAGCTGTCACAACGACCAAATTGCGGCTGGTCTTGATGTAGTCATTTTTCCCCATCCCCTCAGGAGAGATGATGTGGTCCATATCGGTTGGGTAGCCCTTGATCGGATAGTGTAGATAAGAAGTGATCCCACTTTTATCCAGTTGCTTACGAAAGGCGTCCGCTGCGGCTTGTCCCGCATATTGCGTGATCACGACCGAGCCTACAAAGATCCCTAATTCGTTGAATTTATCGATCAAGCGCAGTACTTCTTGGTCATAAGAAATCCCAAGATCCCCACGGGCTTTTGAGTGCTCAATGTTGTTGGCATTGATGGCAATGACAATTTCCACCTGGTCCCGCAATTCTTGGAGTAACTTGATCTTATTGTCTGGTTCATAACCAGGCAGGACCCGAGCAGCGTGGAAGTCCTCTAACATCTTGCCGCCAAATTCGAGGTAGAGTTTGCCATCGAATTGGTTGATCCGCTCGATAATGTGGTTACGTTGCAAATTCAAATACTTTTCAGAACTAAAAGCTTGTTTTTTCATCTAAATCTCCTGTAAATAAGGGGAGCCTGCTCCCTACACGAAACATTCATTCTTTCATATTATATCAGAAAACAGATGGAAGACAAACTATTCTCTGTCGCTTTCCGTAGAAGAGATTAGACATCATAGAATTTGATTGTTCAGGCATATTTTTTACATAAAATAACCTAAGTAATGATAAACAAATAAAATGAGGTAGTCTATTAAGGTCATTGCAGGGGGCACTTAAACTTTCCGCTGTGAGAAAAGTGCTAGAAACACTACTGTTTCTAGCACTCGGGAGTTTTGGGAGTAAAACAGTTTGGGAAACTGTTTTAGCCTGAGCCAAAAAAATGAAAAGCGAAGGGTCCAAAACTAAGTTATGGAACTTCGGAGAAGTTCTAACGTCCGTACTCACCTAAGGAAGGTTTTAAGAGGATTTTATCTTCGATCTGAAAGCCTCTTACGGGGCCTCGTGCTCAATGCTACTTAATAGTGCTTGATCAAATCAACTGTAGAGCGATCCAATTTCTTAACCAATGCTTGCAAGAAGGCTTGCGCTTGTAAGAAATCATCCATGGCATAGAGGGTTTGGTGAGAGTGGATGTAACGTGCACAGACACCAATGGTGGTTGATGGGACTCCACCATTCTTCAAGTGTGCTGCACCTGCATCGGTACCACCTTTGGCACAATAGTATTGGAATTTGATGCCTGCTTCTTCAGCAGTAGTGAGCAAGAAATCTTTCATATTTGGTAGCATGATGTGACCTGGATCGTAGAAGCGAAGCAGTGTTCCTTCCCCAATCGCACCTTGGTCTCCAAAGACATCGGCTGCTGGCGAACAGTCTACCGCAAGGAAGATTTCAGGATCAAATTTAGTAGTTGAAGTGTGAGCTCCACGAAGTCCCACTTCTTCTTGAACGTTGGCCCCTACATAGAGTTCGTTGTTTAAGGCTTGTCCAGAAAGGCTCTTAGCCAATTCGCTGACCATCAAGACGCCGTAGCGGTTATCCCATGCTTTGGAGATGACGTTTTTACCATTAGCAGTGAGAATCGCAGAGCTGTCTGGGACTAAGGTATCTCCAGGACGGACCCCATAGCTTTCAGCTTCGGCTTTAGAGCTAAAGCCTGCATCAAAGACGATGTCGCTAATGGCAGGTACGGTTGGTCCACCTGTTCCACGTGTCAAATGAGGAGGAACAGATCCTGAAATAGCAGGGTATTCACGTCCATCACGTGTAAAGAGTTTGAAGCGTTGGCTGCTGACAACCATCGGATTCCAACCTCCGATTGGGACAACACGGAAAGTTCCGTCAGCTTTGATTTCGCTGATCATAAAACCAACTTCGTCCATGTGAGCAGCTACTAAGATACGAGGAGCATCGGCTGCTGTTGAGTGTTTGACCCCGAAGATCCCACCGAGACCATCTGTCACGATTTCGTCCACATGAGGGGTCAATTGTTGGCGCAAATAATCCCGTACAGGAGCTTCATGACCTGAGATAGCAGGGATTTCAGTTACTTCTTTGATTTTAGAAAATAAATCAGTCATAGGTTACCTTCTTTCTGATGCTATTTTAACACTTTTTCTACAAGGATGGTAGCGTTATTATGGAAATCAGTCTCTAAAAGCGGAGGGAGAGATCCAGCCTAGACCGTTGTCCCTCTGCTTATTTTGTGTTACAATAGGCACTATGAAAGCTAAAAAAATTATTTTGTCTAGTCTGGCTGTAGCAAGTGCAGGAGCCCTTGCGGCCGGTGTTTATAAAATTGCAAAAGATCAAAAGCGTCTTCGTACCCAAGAAGAATTGGTAGCAGAAGTACGGGAGCAAATGGAAGCCATGGGGACGATTGCGACTCTGTATGTGGAACTCTACGAGTCTAGTGAAGAGCGCTTAGTAGGAGGCGTCATTTTTGAAGATGAGCGCCATTACCGCTTTGTCTATGAGGACGGTCTCTTGCATTACGAAGAGGAAAAATTATGATTACACCAAATTCTCTAGAAGAAATTGCTTCATACGTAGAGCAAGATGGCAAGAAAGTCTTTGTCTTTTCAGCCGACTGGTGTGGGGATTGTCGTTACCTCAAGCCTTTTTTGCCGGAGATTGAAGCTGAAAATCCCGAATTTACCTTTATCTTAATTGACCGAGATGCCTATATGGATCTGGCGAAAGTCTGGAATGTGTACGGAATTCCGAGCCTGGTCGTACTGGAAAAAGACAAGGAAATCGGACGATTTGTCAATAGGGATCGAAAAACCAAAGCGCAGATTACGACCTTCTTAGCAGGATTAAAATAGGAGAAGAACATGATTGTAACATACAACAAAGAACAAGTCGGCGATGTCTTGATGCTGACCTTGAAAAATAGTGGAGAAGCAAAGCTCGCTGTTGAAAGAAAAGGAAAGGTGGCTCGCGTTTACCGTGAGGACAAGCAAGAAACGGTTGCCTGGAATATCTTTGATGCCTCGTCTTTCTTCGTCATTGAAGGCAATGGCCAAGTCTTTTTGACAGATGAGCAAGTAGATCGGTTGAACCAAGAGTTGGAAAGCGAAGGCTTTGCAGAACGCTTGGTCAATGACCGCGAACCGAAATTTGTGGTGGGAGAAATCCTTGAAATGGTGTCCCATCCAGATAGTGACCACTTGAATATCTGTCAAGTAGCAGTTGGGCCGGATAAGACAGTTCAGATCGTGGCAGGAGCTCCAAATGCGCGTGTCGGTCTCAAGACCATTGTCGCTCTTCCAGGTGCCATGATGCCAGATGGCAGCTTGATTTTCCCAGGTGCCCTTCGTGGTGAAAAAAGTTATGGCATGATGTGCAGTCCTCGCGAATTGCACTTGCCAAATGCTCCTCAAAAACGAGGTATTATTGAATTAGATGACGCAGAAGTGGCAGGAACACCTTTTGATCCTGCTCGTCACTGGCACGGATAAAAATAAGAAGATTCTAGGATGCTTGCAGTCCTAGAATTTTTTTATGGGAGCACCTGCATTTTTGAAGATTTTTTCGAATAAATAGATAGGAGGTAAATGATGTATAATAAAGTTATTTTAATCGGTCGCCTAGTAGCGGCTCCAGAATTGCATAAAACCAGCACAGATAAATCGGTTGCTCGAGTGACCGTGGCGGTCAATCGCCGTTACAAGGATCAAAATGGAGAGCGGGAAACCGATTTTGTCAATGTCGTTGTCTGGGGGAAATTGGCCGAAACCATGGCTAGTTATGCCAGTAAAGGCAGCTTGATCTCTTTGGATGGAGAGATCCGTACCCGTCGCTATGAGAAAAATGGGGTTATGCAGTATGTGACAGAAGTCCTCTGTCAGAGCTTCCAGTTGCTTGAGAGCAGGGCTCAGCGAGCGATGCGTGAAAACGGTGGGACAGGAGATCTAGCTGATGTCATCCTTGAAGAGGAAGATTTACCTTTCTAGAAAGATCGAACCATCAGGCTTTGTGGAGAGGTTGGGACAAAAGTCCTAGCCTCTCCATTGTCTTTGGATTGTCTAGCAAGACGCAGTGGTTGAGTGGGCAAAGCACGGCTTTGAGGTGGCGGATAGAACTTGCGAAGCAAGTATCCTAAGTCTTTGTCCGCTTTTTAAGCTTCAAAGATGCCCTATGTTGACGGAAACTATGTTTCCTTTATCTGCAACCTTCAACAGTCTCCCAGACTGTTGAAGCTGTGCGGAGGTGGGACGACGAAATCGAATTCTAACGAATGACCGATTTTTGTCCCACTCTCTCTTTTTTAGTCTTAGAGAAAGCTTGGTAAATCTCCAAAGATAGGGGAAATGGAATCGTTTTTTGCCCTTTGTGAACTTGAAGATTCTCTGCTTTATTTGAGGTGTTTTTTTCTTGACTATTTCTGACCAAGTGATACAATAGAAACATAGGTTAGCACTTGGGTGATTAGAGTGCTAAAATACAAGTATGGAGGAACGACAATGTTAAAACCATTAGGAGACCGCGTGGTCTTAAAAGTAGAAGAAAAAGAACAGACTGTTGGAGGTTTTGTTCTCGCTGGTGCGAGCAAGGCCGATACAAAAACAGCTGAAGTAGTAGCTGTTGGTGAAGGAGCTCGTACCTTTACGGGTGAGTTGATCGCACCAAGTGTAAAAGCAGGAGATCAGGTCTTGATCGAAAGCCATGCAGGCATTGAAGTCAAAGACGGTGATGAAACCTACACCATCGTTGGCACATCAAATATTCTTGCAATTGTAGAGTAAGAGAAGAAAGAGGTAAGAAAAATGGCAAAAGATATTCAATTTTCATCAGACGCACGTTCTGCCATGGTCCGTGGTGTCGATATTTTAGCAGATACAGTCAAAGTCACCTTAGGCCCTAAAGGACGCAATGTAGTCCTTGAAAAATCCTTTGGTTCACCATTGATCACAAACGATGGGGTGACCATCGCAAAAGAAATCGAATTGGAAGACCATTTTGAAAATATGGGTGCCAAATTGGTGTCAGAAGTAGCTTCTAAAACCAATGATATCGCAGGAGACGGTACAACGACCGCAACGGTCTTGACCCAAGCCATCGTCCGTGAAGGAATCAAAAACGTCACAGCAGGTGCCAACCCAATCGGCATCCGCCGTGGGATTGAGACCGCTGTTGCAACAGCAGTAGAAGCTTTGAAGAATAATGCGATCCCTGTATCCAGCAAGGAAGCGATTGCACAAGTAGCTGCTGTGTCTTCTCGTTCTGAAAAAGTCGGTGAATATATCTCCGAAGCCATGGAAAAGGTTGGCAAAGATGGGGTCATCACCATTGAAGAATCCCGTGGGATGGAAACAGAACTGGAAGTCGTAGAAGGTATGCAGTTTGACCGTGGTTACCTTTCTCAATACATGGTGACGGACAATGAAAAAATGGTGGCTGATCTTGAAAATCCATACATTTTGATTACGGACAAGAAAATTTCAAACATCCAAGAAATCTTGCCATTGTTGGAAAGTATTCTTAAAAGTAGCCGTCCACTCTTAATTATCGCAGATGATGTAGATGGAGAAGCTCTCCCAACACTTGTCTTGAACAAGATTCGCGGTACCTTTAATGTCGTCGCTGTCAAGGCACCAGGCTTTGGAGATCGTCGCAAGGCCATGCTAGAAGACATTGCGATCCTTACAGGTGGTACAGTGATCACAGAAGACCTCGGCTTGGAATTGAAGGATGCTACGATTGAAGCCCTTGGTCAAGCAGCGAAAGTCACTGTTGACAAGGACAGCACGGTGATTGTTGAAGGGTCTGGTAACCCAGAAGCGATTGCCAACCGTGTCGCTGTCATTAAGTCTCAAATCGAAACTACTACATCTGAATTTGACCGTGAAAAACTTCAAGAACGCCTAGCCAAATTATCTGGTGGCGTTGCTGTGATCAAGGTCGGTGCTGCGACAGAAACAGAATTAAAAGAAATGAAACTTCGTATCGAAGATGCATTGAACGCTACTCGCGCAGCCGTCGAAGAAGGGATCGTTGCCGGAGGTGGTACAGCTCTTGTCAATGTCATCTCTGCAGTTGCAGCTCTTGAATTGGAAGGGGATGAAGCGACAGGACGCAATATCGTCCTTCGTGCTTTGGAAGAACCTGTTCGTCAAATTGCTCACAATGCTGGCTATGAAGGTTCCATCATTATTGACCGTTTGAAAAATGCAGAAGCTGGAACTGGCTTCAATGCAGCAACCGGTGAATGGGTAAATATGATTGATGCTGGTATCATCGACCCAGTCAAAGTAAGCCGTTCAGCCCTTCAAAACGCAGCTTCCGTTGCCAGCCTCATTTTGACAACCGAAGCAGTCGTAGCCAACAAACCAGAACCAGCTGCCCCAGTAGGACCAGCAATGGATCCAAGCATGATGGGTGGGATGATGTAACACGTTACAAATGATTGAGGCTTTGCCTCTAATCATTTGACGCCAACCGCTATCAGGCGGTTTGGCTAAACGTCTTACTAGCTCAAAGGGAGGAAAGTAACGTTCCTCCCTTTTCACGTCGTAACTCCTTGGTTAATTTATCAGGTGTATTTATTGTTACGGCAAGCACCATGGTGCCCCGCCGAAGTGTCTTACTAAGAAAATAAGAGAGTGGGACAGAAATCGGTCATTCGTTAGAATTCGATTTCGTTGTCCCACCTCCGCACAGTTGAGTAGGGCTGTAAAAGCTGATAAAATCAGCGTAGTAGAGCCCACTCAACCACTGCGTCTTGCTCGACAATCCAAAAA